>ERZ772900.1780-NODE-1780-length-18115-cov-12.803821_pt1 | contig 18115 bp, 19 predicted proteins | sample MGYA00512124_ERZ772900 | MGnify/ENA primary metagenome ERZ772900 (study PRJEB29015, sample SAMEA2737716) | human gut metagenome | biome: human gut; feature: human-associated habitat; material: faeces | place: China | collected 2012 ... | reverse complement strand
TGCTGATTATTCATGCGGAAGGAGCATATGATCAGTTTAAGCGTTCTGGAAAAAAACAAGCGAATTTTGTAAAACAAATCTTCGGATGCATGATGTGAAGTCGTATGAGATAGAATCGTCTTCGATGCCTCGTTGGGAAACCAACGAGGCATTTTTTTTGCCCCAATCCGACTGTATAGGACACTGAAAAAATCAAAACGAACCGTATGTAGTCCTGCAAGGACAACCAAAGTGCGCCTACGAGGCCAACGCGGAATCGGAGGATTCTTGTTAAACTTACCTTGTAAGGACGAAAGTCCGGATGTCCCTTGCTACGAAAATTCAATACTTCAACTAACAAAATTAGCGATTTATGCCACAGATTCCCCTCGATGCAGTGCATTTTTCAAATATTCAGGCAGTCTGGATTCAAAATCAGCTGTGAGTGTACTAAGTTGCTCATCACTGAGCTTCAAAAGTTCCTGTATGCTTGCAAGCATTGCATCAATAATCAGGCAAAGTGAATGAGAAAAAGTGATGTCGGTCATCTCATCAACGAGAAAGAAAAACAGCTCACCAAGAGTACGCTGATCTTCATCTTTTCGTTGCTCCAGCGCCAACAGCATATATCTTGTAAACACAATGGCTACGTGCGCAGTCAGAGCATCATAAGAGAGGCTTCTACATTCACCTGCCAGGTTAAGAGTGGATTTGCAGGTCTTGAAAAAACCTCTATTTGCCATATGCCGATATTTTAGAAATGCCGATAAATTTTCTATAAGATTCCATGCCTGACCCAATGTCAGGCACGGGTAATAAACTATCGGCATTTATTTCAATCCACAAAGCCGCTTGATAGTATCTTCGTCATTGGCATACTTGAATACCACATCATCCTTAAAGACGGAACTATCACTATCGCTAAGCTTATGTAGTACTTCCCTCTTCATCGCTTCAGTAACCTTTACGTAGAAACGAGTCGTTTCTATGTTCGAATGACCAAGCCATTCAGATATAGTAGGAAGTGGCAGAAAGCGATAAACAGCATTCTTGGAACAATCTTCTTTGAAGGAACCGGTGCGCATCTGCATATACATGCTGCGGTCGGCAAATACATTCCCAAGTCTGTATCGAAGTATCGAAACAGCAGAGACACCCTTTTCTTTTGTTCCGTTACATTTTTTCAAAAGGTCTCCTACATGGTGACTGGAAAAAAATCTGTGAACGCAATCAATAATTGCTACCTCTTTATCAGCATTCTGTGGTACAATGGACATGGCATAAATCTCCCTGTGGTTGTTGGTTTTTCGTCAACTCCATTATACCATCTGGTACCAACGGAAGCCATGGCCCTTTCAGCAGCAATCCATTGCTGTCTGTACTGACAAAGGATTGTGTTGAGAACCTTACAGACACCTGTCACCGGGGAGCACGGTATGATTTGTGGCATATTTTATGCGAAGCTGTCTCTAATGCGGCGGATGCGGCAGCAGCAATTCAAAAGTTTGTATTTGAGGAAAAGGTGGTAACGCTCCCTGACCTGGTGGTTAATATTGGAAAACGGATCGGTGCCTCGGCAGACGGACGAAAATCCCATGAACCGATTGCGGCGAATATGTCTCCCGTTCCTTCCAGAGATATATCGGGACCAACTGCTGCCATAAATTCATATTTGAAACTGAACACATCATCCATGGCGGCGGGAGCGCCTATCGATTTGAGGGTGAGCATCAATGGTCTGGAAGGAGAGGAAGGAACGCGTCGGATTGCAGCTCTCGTAGAAACATTTATTGAAATGGGCGGAAATATGATGACCTTGACGATTACCAGCGTGGAGGAGCTGCGCAGGGCCATGGAGAATCCGGAAAAATACCGGGGTCTTCGTGTGAGAATGGGCGGATGGTCCGCATATTACACGCTGTTAAGTAAAGAATCACAGAAGATACATTTAAAACGGGTAGAGCATGGTTTGGTTTAAACTCAGAAAAGGAGAGAGAGTATGATGAATGAAAAAATATCAGGAAATACGTATACACTGCATAATCAGGTGGAGATCCCCTGTGTAGGCTTTGGCACCTGGCAGGTACCGGATGGAGAGACGGCGGCTAATGCTGTGATGCATGCCATTGAGGCAGGCTATACCCATATTGATACAGCTATAGTATATCACAATGAAATCGGAGTCGGTGCAGGAATCCGGATGTCGGGAGCAGCGCGTGAAAAGCTGTTTGTTACAAGCAAGCTCTGGAATGATGTCCGGGGATATGATGAGACTTTGAAGGAATTTGGAAACTCTTTAAAAAGGCTGAATATGGATTATCTGGATCTGTTCCTGATTCATTGGCCTCGTCCCATTGCCTTCCGGGACAATTATGAGGAGGCAAACAGGGAGACATGGAGAGCCTTTGAGCATCTGTTAAACGAAGGATATGTGCGGGCAATCGGTGTCAGCAATTTCCTTCCGAAACATTTAAAAGCATTGTTAAAGAGCGCAAAGGTCGTTCCGATGATCGATCAGATTGAATTTCACCCTGGCTGGATGCAGCCTGAGACAGTATCATTTTGTGAAGAACATGGGATTTTAGTGGAGGCCTGGAGTCCTTTGGGCTCTGGAAAACTGCTGTCTGATCCGGCTCTTGTGGCTCTTGCCGAAAAGTATAACCGGTCAGCTGCACAGATCTGTCTGCGCTGGTGTCTTCAGAAAGGGAAATTGCCGCTTCCAAAATCGACAACACCTGCCCGCATCGAAGAAAATCTGCGTCTGTTTGATTTTCAGATATCAAAGGAAGACTCCGATTTGATTGATGGTCTGGCCTGTGTGGGCCGTACGGGATCGGATCCGGATAATGCAAGATTTTAAAGTGATTTGTAACTGTTCAGTACCCCCAAGTTTGACACTTGTGAATCCAAAAAGTCACTCTAAAGCCTTTATTTATCAGGCTGGAGCGACTTTTCAATTTCGTAGCGATATGTGCTATATTTTATCATGTGGCAGTTGGTTTGATTTCTTTGGTGCTTTTTATGATATTCCGCATCTTAGATTTGGAAATGAATTCGATATCGGTATGAAAGCCAAAATGGGTATGTAATGCATCTGTCAGATCAGTTCTTTTATAAGAGGGTGTATAGCCAAGGTTTCCTGGCAATAACGTCACTTGCATGGAACGGAGAGTTGCAAGCAGGGATTCACAGGTATATCTCCCGTCTAGTTTCTTCTCTAATAATCGGTAAAGAAGAAGACTGAGATAGCATGTCAAAAAGTGAGCTTTGATCCGATCATCACGCTGAACATAAACAGACCGTGCTTTAAATTCCGTTTTCATGATTCGAAAGTTTTCTTCGATTTCCCAACGCTGTTGATTCATTCGGATGATTTCCTTTACATTACAATCCAAATTGGTTATCACTGCATAGAAAACATCATATCTGGATTCATTGTCTATTTTATCCTGGTCAAGACGGTAGATGCATTTTTCGGCAATTTCACCATTATAAAAAATAACAAAAAAATAAGCCCCAAACAGGCTATTTGTAAGGGTTTTTTTGAAGTAAGGTGATAACACAAGTGTCAAAGCACCGTCATTTTACATAAAAATAATTATTAAATTTAGTTATTAAATAGTATTTACAAACAAAAGTATAAAATATATAATGTAGATATCAGTTATACAGTTATATCTACTCGGAATATCCAGAGTAAGAAAGGAATATTGAACTGCCAGATTCTCTCCATTCAGACGGAAGGACACTTTGAAGGCATCAAGGAAAACGGAGTGAAAAATCCACATAGGAAAATGAGGATAACTTTTGAACAAAACGAAAACGTTTCCAGACGCGCATCTGTGTGATGGGGAAAACATGAAGGATAAAAAAGCAGGATGCGTGTACGGTTATTTGTTAGCAATCCGTTTTTCTGGGAACAGGCATGTCGGCGTTGATTACATTTCCGAGAAGTATCTGTCTGGTAGATGTGGGAATATCGGTAGCCAGTTTAGAGAGAAAAACGGAGCGAAAAACCCACATAGGAAAAGACCAGGAGGGATAATTTTTGAACAAAATGAAAACGTTTCCAGATACGCATTTGTGTGATGGGGAAAACATGAAGGATAAAAAAGTAGGATACGTGTACGGTTATTTGTTAGCAATCAGTTTTTTGAGTACCGGTATGTCGGCGTTGATTACATTTCCGAGAAGTATCCGCCTGGTAGATGTGGGAATATCGGTAGCGTTTTATGGCTTTTTGCTTTCTTTGTCGAACGGGCTTACTGGTTGTCTGAATGTTCTCTTTGGCAGATTGATTGATAAACATGCATGCTTAGAGCAGATACTAAAAAGTATGCTTGTTTTATCCTTATTGGGCCATGGCGTTTTTGCATGTACTAAGAATTCTGGAATTTTAGCAATAATGTTTGTTGTAGAGGTGGCTGCGTACAAGATTTTCTCGACATTTATGTACCGTTTAATAGAACGTATTTCTGGAAGTCGTTATGGGGAAAGTCTTGGAATGTATAAAATGGCAGGTTCTATTGCTTGGATTATTTTTGCCGCGGCTTCTGGCTTTATTGTACAACAGTTTAACTTTCGATGTTTGGCTTTGCTTGTGGTTTTAATGGGATGCATGAAGCTGGTTCTATTTGTAAAATTATTTGAGTTTTATAAAAGGCATTCCCCGGAAGGTCATAAGGCACGGTCAAAGACGAAATTAAACATTACAGTTGGAATGATCAACCTATTTTTCTTATATATGCTGATGCAGCTTCAAAGTAACGGAGGATTTTCATATTTACAGATTTATCTATCTAGGGAACTTGGATTAGATGAAATTATTTCCGGAATTATTGTTTCTTCTTCTGGTTTCTTTGAAATTTTTATATCGGCGTGGATTGGAAAATTATGTGATTTCAGTAAACGTATGACACATCAGGTTTTGGTTGTTGGATGTATCTTATCGGCAATTCGGTGGTTGCTGCTTGCAACGGCAGGATCCGTTCCCACATTAATTTTTACACAGTTCTTGCACGGCATAATGATTTGCACAATAAATATTACGTTTATGAGTTATTTAAGACAGATTGTACGTACGGAAGAACTTGGCACTATGCTAGGCTTCATGGGAGCAATAAGTAGTCTTGGAACAATTGTGGGAGCCGGTGCTTTTGGCTATTTTAGCGAATTGTATTCATTGAAAATCGCTTATTTCGGTTTGGGTTTCTTTTCACTAATAGGAGTTGGGATTTACTTGTTGGAAGACAAACTCTTTCCAGCAATAAAAAAATAAAAACGGAGAGGGGGATGATATGATTCAGTTAGTAGGAAAGGTTTTGTCAAAAAAGGATGAAAAGGAAGTCAGTTATACAGCTATGGCTGCAAAATAAAAAGAAAAAGGAGAGTTTTTATGAAAAAGACGGTTAGAAGTATGGTAGCAGCATCTTTGGTCGGTGTTATGGCAGTTTCGTTAGCGGGTTGCGGAAGCAATAATCAGACTCCTTCTGAAACAACGGCGAAAGAGACGGAAGTAACAGGAGAGAAGACTTCTGAAACAACGGCGAAAGAGACGGAAGCAACAGGGGAGAAGATCACGCTTCGTTTTATGCACGACTGGCCTGAATATGAGACACAATTTAATCAGATTATTGAAGATTTTGAGCAATTAAATCCTGATATCGAAATTGAAACCACAGTTATCACCTGGGATGTTTTGACAAAGACGTTACAGACTGCATTTGCATCTGGAGATGCACCAGATGTTACTTGCTGCTGGTTAGATCGTATGGGCGGCTTTAATGCTTTGGGAGCAGCATATGATCTGACAGAAGTTATGGAAGCGGATGGGGCTGCCTGGAAGAATGAATTTATTCCTGCTTCCTTAGATCTTGGTACGGTTGGGGGAAAGATCTTAGGTGTACCATTCCGGTCAACTTGTACTGTCTTAGTATACAACAAAACGATGTTGGAAGAAAATGGATGGCAGGAGCCGAAAAATCAGACGGAATTAGTTGAATTAATGGATCAGGTTAAATCGAAGGGAATCATTCCTTTAATTGCTCCGGGAAATCCGCAAGGATTCCAGTTAACATCTTTAACCAAAACGTTGGCAGAGCCAGAGCTTTATAAGTCCGGGAAATTGACCTCTGAAGAGTATTTAAGCGGTCACTTGAGCGATGTTTCAGCAGAATATGAGATAGCAGGCAATAAGATAAAAGACTGGATTGCAAAGGGATATATTGATAAAAATGCACTGGCTCTGACGAAGGAAGAGGCTGCTACGCAATTCTACACCGGAAAAGGTCTGATTTACTTTGCTAACAATAACGAATTGGCTGCTTTGGAGGAGAATGCTGCTGAGGCAGGTATCGAACTGGGCTTTATGGCATTCCCGCCGGAAGAGGGAGTTCCTACACTGTTGTATAACTTTGGTGTAGATGGCTGGATGGTATATTCTGGAACAAAATATCCGGAGCAGAGTATCCGCTTCCTGAAATATTTGAGCCAGCTGGATGTCCAGCAGAAGTTTGGTCAGGAAACACTGTCTGTTATGGGTAACAAAGGGTGCGTATACGAAGATGAAAATCAGAATAAGTTTGTAGAGATTTTCTCGAATGCAGAAAGTTATCGAATTAAATTCGATTATTCACAGGGTTCTTTGATTACGGACGAAGCCCTTGCCATTGCAGATTTTATTGCAGATGATAATGCAACCGGCGCAGATCTCGGTAAGACGATTGCTGACTTAAAACAAAAATGTATTGAAGAAAACGCAAAATAAATAGTACGGAAACCAACGAGTGGGGAGACATAGTGGAGACGATTATGTCTCCCCGCATAAAATCAGAAAAAGGAAGGAGGAATCACTTTGAAAATCAATAAATTGGAGAGGAGAAAAAAGGTCATGGGGTACTTTTTTCTGATCCCATCGTTCTTTTTTCTGGCAGTATTTTTAATCTATCCAATGATAAAAAGTATGGTTATGAGCTTTACAGATTGGAATGGATTTAATCCAGATTATCAGTGGGTAGGGCTAAAAAATTATGTAAATTTATTTACGGATACACCGGCGTATTGGTCATCTATAAAAATCAACCTTATATTTGCAGTTGTTTCTACTGCGATTCAGACGGCTTTGGGATTTCTGCTGGCTTTTGCGGTGTATCATATGACGGCAGGCTGGCAAAAGTTTTATAAGGTTTCCCTGTATATTCCTGTGATTTTACCTGCATCTGTTATTGCGGTTATGTGGAGATTTATGCTGTCGCCAGATACAGGACTGGTAAATAATATTCTTCGTTTGATCGGTCTCGATTTTCTTTGTCATGCCTGGGTTGGAGAAAATGCAACGGCGCTTGGCACTGTGATTGCTGTTAATACGTGGCAGTATGTTGGGTTTACGATGGTTTTGTATTATATTGCTATGCAGAATATTCCGCTTGATATATTGGAATCAGCAGAGATTGATGGGGCCGGAAGATGGCAGAAGTTAAGGTATTTCTTCCTTCCATTGACGGCAGGGACTACAGAAACCAATGTGATTCTTTCCATTACGGGAGGAATGAAATCGTTTGCGCTGTTTTACATGTTAACGGGAGGTGGCCCTGGAACTGCAACCAGAGTCGTATCAATGCTTATTTATGATACTGCCTTTATGGATTATAAATTCTATAAAGCTCTTACGATGTCCACCGTGCTGTTTGGAATTATCTTAACGTTGGTTTTGCTTGGAAGATGGCTTGGGTCTAGGCGAAACAGAGTAGGAGGATGACATGAAAAAGAAAATAACATTAAGCTATGTATTATCACAGTTTGCGTTGCTGTTTCTTGCAGTCCTTGTTATCTATCCTCTGTTTTTTGTTTTGATGACTTCGGTTAAATCTAATTTTGATGTATTGACGAGCCCATTTGCGATTCACTCATTCAAACCGCAGAATTATATAGAGGCATGGAAAATTGGTAAGATTGGCAAGTATTTTATGAATAGTGTTTTTATAACGGCAGTTACACTATTAGTACAGATGGTGGTTATTGTTTTGGCCTCGTATTCCTTTGGTAAGCTTCAGCCTTGGGGACACAATATATTGCTGATCATGTATATGACGGGGCTTTTTGTAACATCAGAGATGATAACGGTTCCCAATTTTATGACAATGAAGGCGCTTGGGCTGACAGGAAGCCGTTTATCGCTGCTGTTTCCTTATGTAACAAATGGAATTGCCTTGGCAACCTATATTATGACAAACTTTATTAGGGAGCTTCCCAGAGAATTAGATGAGGCGGCTACTATGGATGGCTGTGGAATTTTTCAAAATTTGTGGTCTATAACACTTCCGCTTATGAAACCGGTGTTGGCTACTGTTACGATCTTTAATTTTCAGGGCGTGTGGAGTGAGTTTTATTGGGCTTTGATTATGATAAAGAAGGAAGAGATAAAAACACTGCCGTTAGGCCTGATGAATTTTCAGTCTCAGTTTAACACGGACTATGGAATCTTGTGTGCAGGTTTAATGATTTCGATTATTCCGGTACTTGCATTATACTTAAAGTGTTCTTCCCAATTTATTGGAGGTATTACAGCCGGAGCGGTGAAAGGATAACGAATATGAAATATTTTATCGAAGAAGGTAATGGAAAGAAAGTAATTATACGTTTGGATGCCGGCGATATGCTTCTGGAAAGCATTGAGCAGGTAATAAAAGAAGCAGATATTAAAAATGGAGTGGTGGTTTCCGGAATTGGAACTCTTTCGGACACAAGAATTCATATGGTAACAACAGTTTCGTATCCTGCAGTAGAAATCTATCCAGAATGGAACGATGTTCCGATGGAATTAAGCAGTATTTCTGGAATTATTGCAGATTATATGCCTCATTTACATATAGTTTTTTCCAGTCCTGAAAAAACGTTTAGTGGACATTTGGAGCATGGCTGTAAAACACTGTATCTTTGTGAAATTGTAATTGAAGTATTTGAAAAATTAGAGTTACAGCGCAGAAAAAACAGCAAAGGAATTATGGAATTGGAGAAGGCCGCAATCTGAATGTCTTGAACTACGATATTAAATATAAAGAAAGGAAAAGTGATGTTTCAGCTTCTATAAACATCATACAAAAAGCAATGGTATCATTAAGAGAGAAAATGTTTGGTTGTATTGCAGGAGTTCATATCGGATCGTCCATGGGAGCGGTTGTTGAGGGGATGAAATGGCAGGAAATTGAAGATAAATATGGCTATGTAGACAAGCTGTATCCATATGAACATTATTGGAATGGGTGGATGCGTGAAGCGGGGACAACAGAAGATGGCGTAGAACGTCAAAAATTGATGATCACAGCAATCGGAGAAAAGAAAAATAGGGTAACGGCAGAAGATATCCGAGCTATCTGGCTGAGAGATATTAAAGATAAAGTAGGCGGTTGGGTTTCAGAGCCGTTTGAGGATACGCTTCTTGCTATGGCCAGAACTGGAATTCCGGCTACGGATCTGGGAAGATACTGTGATTATGCGGGGCTTAACAGTTTTGCCCGAGCCTGCCATCCAATTGGTCTGATTAACGCCGGAGATATTCAGGCAGCGAAGGAAGATATTTTGCAATGCGGACAACTTTATCAGACGGCAAATAGTAAAGGTCTAAAATGGGCCTGTGTGACAGGCATAGCCATCGCAGAGGCAACAAAGCCGGATGCGACGGTAGATAGTGTTCTTGGGGCAATCTATGATCATTGTGACAAAGATCTGGTTGTAAAAGAGATCGATGAACAGCTTTCTTATACCAGGGATTGCAGGACGATCCAGGAAATGAGAAGCAAATTTGACAGTGTATACAGCGGAGAGGGTATGCCATATCCATTTAGCTATGCAAATGAGGTGGTTACAAAAGGAATTTGTATCTTCAAAATGACAGCAGGAAATACAAAAGAAGCAATTTTGGCGGGAGTTAATATGGGGCGCGATACAGACTGCGTAGCTGCTGTGGCAGCAGGAATTGCGGGAGCTCTTACAGGCGGTGAGTCGATTCCAGAGGAGTGGATTAAGCAGGTAGACTATGCTACGACTCAGAATCCTTACACAAATTCCAAGAGAACATTGAGAGAAAATTCAGATATGATTTATAACGCTTATATGTCCAGATTGGAGGCAATGGAGGAGCAGATTAAGCACATGAAATATTGATTAAGGGGAGCTTTTTGTGAATACAGGGAATATTAATATTAAAGATATCGCACGTCTAGCAGGAGTGGGCGTAGCTACAGTTTCCCGGGTAATTAACAATACGGGAGAGGTAAAAGAGGCAACTCAGAAACGGGTTCGGGAAATTATTAAGGAATATAATTATGTTCCGAATAATAGCGCCAGGAATTTGAAGCGGTCTCAGTCCAATACTGTGTGCGTTCTGATGAAGGGTATTGCAAACCCTGTATTTAATGATATGCTAAGCATCATTCAGAAAAAAAACATAGAAAATCATTATAATATTATGGTTCAGCAGATTGACCAGGATGAAGATGAACTGGATGCTGCTATTGTCCAGATGAAGGAAAAACGCTTACGGGGAATTATTCTTTTGGGCGGCATCATAAAAAACCGTGGAAATAAGTTTAAGGAATTGGATATTCCACTGGTCATGGTTACAAGTAATGAGGCAGACAATATCAGTGCTGACGAATTTTCGAGTATTGCCATCGATGATAGAAAGGCTGCGTATGAGGCAACAAAATATCTGATGCAGTTAGGTCATAAAAAGATCGCGTTTATGGCCTCTGAATTAAAAAATTATGGTATTATGAGGCTTCGTCTGGAGGGATATAAGCAGGCGCTGGACGAAGCAGGCATTCCATATGACGAGGCGTTGATTGAGAATGCCAGATCATTTTCTATAAAAAGCGGATACCAAGCGTTTCAGGAATTGAATCAGCGATGTGGGGGGAGGTTTACAGCTGTTTTTGCGATTGCTGATACCCTGGCGATCGGTTGTCTTCGAGCTGCAAAGGAGGCGGGGTATCAGTTACCGGAGGACTTGTCTGTTATGGGATTTGATGGGATTGAGTTTGGAGCATACTATTATCCTTCGCTTACCACAGTAAGACAGCCGTATGAATATATGGCAGAACAGGCAATCTTTATGATGCGTGGACTATTGGACAATGAAGATAATCGGCATATGGTATTGAATGCGGAAATTGTGGAGAGGGAATCCTGTGCGAAGAGAGGGGAATAAAGGAAGCTTATGGGAAAAGGCGAATATGAAAGCATTATTTGTGTAGATTTGCGGAGCTTTGATCGGACTGCAGAAGATATGGGAGTCAATGCGTACTTTAAGCAATTAGGCTTTGTGCCGACAGGATTGTGTTTTCTGAATTTTCAGGTAATGTATTTGTTTGACTTTGAAAATGTAGATGATAGAGAATTAGATCCTATATGCACAGGTCAGAACGGAACTCCATGCGGACAGGTATGGACAAACAGAGAACTCTATCGTTTGATTACATACATTCGGTCTTGCGGAGTAAGGGCGTATTTGGGGATTTTGTCAAATACCATCAGTGCAGTATGGAAAAATACCCGGTATCATTGGGAGTATCGGGAAGTTCTTCAGACGATGCGCGGCGAATCGCTCTTATGGGGTGAAGCGATCAACGTATTGAAGCGCCTAAAGGATGGACGTTTTTTTGAAGATATCTATATTGAGAAACTGATGCGGGTGTTGGATGCGTTTCATTTTGATGGTTATGTAGCCGGAGACGGTATGTTAGGTCTGCGAGGACCGCGGGAAACGCTTAAGGATACGGATTTTTCGCAGGATATGGTGGATCAGTTTACAGAATATGCAAAGCTCAGACAAATTGCTTTAGAGGATTATAATGCACGGGCGGATTATATTGTAACATATTTGATGCCGGAGTGGATTGACTTCTGGTGTGCCAGATGGGCAATGCATGTCTCAAAGGTTTCAAAAGAATTGAAAGCAAGAGGCATGACGTTTTTAGCGATTGATGCATGGAGCAGAAACCCAGAAGAAATTCGAGAATCTTTTGGAATCGACTATCATTTGTTGTATAAAAATGGTTTAGAGGGGGTATTTGTACAGGCAAGGGAAACAAATAAATGGAGAAAGCACAGAGAAGGAGAATATGTTCGGGAACAAAATAATATTTATACATTTTTAGCGCATAAGGCTTATGAACCGCGGTTAAAGTATTATTGGGTCCAGGCTACGGTTAATGTTCCGGAATTTTGGAATACGATCCAGGATCTTCCTCATGTGGCAGAGAGGGAGTGTTATGCTTATTTATGGACACATTGCTTTAATGGAACTGCATGGGAACAGATTTGTGAAGGGGTATGTATTATCTGGGGCAATGACTTAAGCAGCGATAACTGGAACTGGCTGAGGTTTCGTTGGAATCAGGCCTATCAGCTTTGCCAGGCATATTACAGGCCAATAGGAATTACGCTTCTATGGAGTGAGAGGGGAGTGAAAGACCGGTTTCACAGTCATATAGCAGATGGCCGGAGGATAGCTTCCGTAATAGAAGAAGGCGTTTGTATACAGGCTTCAGTGCATGAAAAGAATCTGTGCCGTCTGATGGAGACAGGCAGTTTGGGATATTTTATAACAACAGATGAAACTTTGATAGAAAAATATCCGAATTATGCTCATCAGATTGTATTAATTTGCGACGGATATATGAAGTGGAACAATCAACGGTACGGCTGGGGTGAAGGAATTTCAATTCTGAAGCAGCTGGCAGGGATCCAGATAACAAAGGGACGGCTATGCGGCTTTGAGACAGAGCAGGAATCCTATGTGGTAAGCCTGGAGAATCCGGATAATTTGTTTTATGAGCAAGGCTATTTGGCTATAGACCGTGAAATTGTTCAGGTAAAGGCATTGCCGCCGAGAGAATGGTTTGTGCTTCCACATTCTGTGGAAGAAGGGAGCGTTGCTGTATCCATTCCGCCAGATGCTTCCGTACAGCTTGTGATAGAGATAAACTCACAGAAAAAAACGAAACTACAGTTTCGCAAAAAAGATCTAGGAATATAAACGAAAGTAGGAATAGCTATGAGAGAAGCAGGAATACTATTACCTTTGGCATCCCTTCCGAATGAGTTTGGAATAGGAGATTTTGGGGGAAGCGCCTATCAGTTTATTGACTGCATAGCAGCGGCAGGAGTGCAGATTTGGCAGATTCTTCCGTTAAATCCGCTTGGTTATGGAAATTCTCCCTATCAGCCGTTTTCCTCCTATGCAGGAGATGATATTTATATTTCATTAGAGAAATTATGTGAATATGGTTTGCTGACGGAAGAGGAGAAGTATGAGGTCCCTGCGTCAGATCGAATTTTGTATGAAGTGGTTCGGAAGAAAAAAGAACCCTGCTTTCGAATTGCGTATTCAAGGTTTCAGAAGGATGACGGATATACGAAATTTATTGAGAAAGAGCCATGGGTGCGTGACTATGCAGTGTTTTGTACATGCAAAAAGAAATATGGATATAGATGCTGGACTGAATGGCCAGAGGATGCAGAAACGGAACTTGACGAAGACGAGATTTGCTTTGAGATGTTCCTGCAGTATATGTTTATAAAGCAGTGGAAGGAATTGAAGAGCTATGCCAACGCAAAAGGAATTCATATTATGGGGGATGTTCCGTTTTATGTTGGACTGGATTCTTTGGATGTGTGGAAAAACAAAGAAAACTTTCAATTAGATCCACAAGGCTATCCAATCGCTGTGGCAGGTGTGCCGCCGGATTATTTCAGCAGTACAGGACAGAGATGGGGAAATCCTATTTATGATTGGAAGAAGATGAAGGAGGAAGGATACAATTTCTGGATTCATCGCCTTCAGTATAGCAGCGATATATATGATTTGGTTCGTATTGATCATTTTCGAGCATTTGATACATATTGGAAAATACCGGCTTCATGTAAAACCGCAATTGAGGGTGAATGGATTGAGGGACCATCTTATGATTTTTTTGACTGTCTGTTAAAGGCAAGTCCTGATATTCGGATTATAGTAGAGGATTTAGGAGATTTACGTGAAGAAGTGTATGACCTGCGCGATCATTATGGATTTAAAGGAATGAAGATTTTGCAGTTTGCCTTTGATCCGAATGAAACGAATAACCGTTTCCCGGACAGGAAAAATATGGTGCTATATACAGGAACACATGACAATCTGCCTATACAGGGGTGGCTTGATCTGCAAAGCGCAGATACAAAGGCGACTATAGCGGAAACGTTGAAAACAAAGGGGATAGTATGTGAAGATTTGGCCTGGGGAATGGTAGAACTGGCAAATGCCAGCATTGCCGATATTGTGATTGTGCCGGTACAGGACATTCTGGGATTAGATGCGAAAGCAAGAATCAATACTCCTGGGACTGTGGGAAGTCCAAACTGGGAATGGAAACTGGAAAATTTTTTTGCATTTTATGAAAAACTGGAAGCTTTGTCCAAAGTCTTGGAGAATACTGGAAGGAGGTCAGGCATATGAAAGAAATTTACCAGATCAGGAAGGTTCATCCGGAGGTATATCAGATTATGGAGGCCGGATTAGGTGCTATGTATGTAATCTGTGAGGAAAAACAGGCAGTGTTAGTGGATACCGGAACAGGAATCAGCAATTTGAATGCATGTGTTCGTAACTTGACGGCAACGCCTTTTAAAGTATGTGTAACACACGGACATCGTGACCATTTTGGTGGTGCGGGACAGTTTCCGGAGGTTTATATGGCCCAGGAAGATTGGGAGGACGCCTGCTCTATTGATGCAGAAAGACGCAGAGATTATGTAAAGAAAATGATTGCCGCTGGTGCTGTGGATCCTGAACTTTTGGAACAGGCTGACATTCAGGAATGGGATCGGCGTCCAAGGCTTCACGTCATTAAAGAAGGAGATGTTATTTGTGCTGGCAATTGGAAATTAGAAGTTTTTGCAGTTCCTGGACACACAAACGGCTCTGTTGCCTTTTTCGAAAGGGAAAAGAATGTGCTTTTTTCCGGTGATTGTGCAAACCCTATTATGGTTCTTCGGAAAAAAGGAAGCGAAAACGATAAGGAGCTTGTGACGCGATGGCTTGAAAAACTTCGGTATGTTAATAGCCAGATTAATGATGAAACACTGATTTGTGCCGGTCATGGTATGCTCCAACGTGAAGTATGGAAGCAGCTGATAGAAGCTGCAGAAGGATACTTGTCTGGAAATCTTAAAGCAGAGAGAAGAAAGATACATTTCTTTGATGACAATTTTATTGTTTGGAAAGACATTCAGATTATGCTGGGATAAGGAGGAAACGTGCTAAAATGAAAAAATTGATTTATAATCCAGATCCTGAGCCGGTGCTTGAGCCACTATTTGAACGGCATAGCCTGGACGAAGTAGAGTGGTCGGATTTGTATGAGGTGACCTGTAATGGTGAAAAACAGGCAGTTTTTTATACAGATTCTTTTCATTATGCACCGGTAGCGGTAGGTGGCGAAAATGACGGTATTGATGTTGAGATTGTGATTTCCAGACCATTTGAACAGGTGAAGATTCGCCCGAGCAGCTATGGAATTGAGTTTCACAGAGAAGGACAAAAACTTCGCTTTCATTTGCCGAAAATTATGAAAGTCAGCGTAGAGCTGGACGGAAATTTAAAAAATCCTCTGTTTGTTTTGTGTTCTCCTAAAATAGAAAAGCCCAAGAATACAACGATCTGCTTTGAACGTGGTAAAGTCTATAACGTGGCAACTCTGGAACTGCATGACAATGATGTTGTTTATCTGGAAGAAGGCAGTGTGGTCTATGGGAGAATATATGCGTATCGTTGCAAGAATATTCAAATAATCGGGAATGGAATTTTGAATGGATCACCTTGGCATCTGCCGGATAGCAATGGAAAATTGTTTTTGGTAGATCTGCAGTGGTGTGAAAACGTTCGAATCGAAGGAATTACGGTAGTGGATAGTGCCATGTGGCAGATAGTACCTGCAGCCTGTGATCATGTGGTGATTCGTAACACAAATTCGCTTTCCAGGGTAGTAACTGGTGATGGTATTGATATTACCGGATGTCAGGATGTTTTGATTGAAGACTGCTTTGTACGTGCAGCGGACGATTGTATTTGTATTAAATCCGGGCGTTTGCCGAATCCTACCACAGTTCGGGATGTGAAGGATTTGATTGTACAAAGATGTGTTATATGGAATGCGGAGCCAGGAAATGCCATTGAGATTGGTTATGGACTTATGTGTAAGGAAATAACAAATTTGATTTTCCGGGACTGCGATATTATTCATTGCGAGTATGAGGGTAATATGGGCGGAAGTGCCATGTCGATTCATCAGGCAGACAATGCCTATATTCACGATATTCACTACGAAAACATTCGAGTAGAGGATGTAGCTCAGAAATTATTTGATATTAAGGTGCTGGAGTGCAAGTATACATGGGCGCCGGTACGGGGCAGAATTGAAGATATTTATTTTAAGGATATTAAGGTACTGAATGGTCCATTCCCAGTCTCCATAATAAGAGGTTATGAAATGCGTCTGGAAGAAAGCCGTCCCGAGAGAATCTATTTTGATAATATAGAAATTTTGGGTCAAAAGTGTAATTCCGTTTTAGATATGCATATGGTTGTAGAATTAGCTCATAAAATTTATGTTAATGGATCTATGGAGTATCCAAGAAATTGTTTTTAAAAGAAAATATAGAGATGAAGATCATATTTGATTCAGAGAAACATTTTTTGCTGGAGTAAAGTGAAAGGAATGGTAAAACAATGAAAATTAACTTTTTAGAGCCATTGGGTATTTCAAATGATAGGTTACGTGAAATCGTGGACAATACCATAGGAACACAGCATGAAGTAACCTATTACTCTGACAGAAATGAAGATCCGGCGGTTTTGGTGGAAAGATGCCAGGGTGCGGATTGTGTGGTTTTGTCTAATATGAAGTTTGGAAGAGACATTATTGAAAAATGTCCCGAACTTAAGATGATCTGTGTGGCTTTTACCGGAGTAGATCTGGTTGATATTGAATATTGTAAAGAGAAGAACATACGAGTATGCAATTGTGCCGGTTATTCTACGGTGGCTGTAGCGGATCTGGTGTTTGGCTTTGTGATTGATTTAGCTAGAAATGTATTTCCTTGTAATGAAGTGGTTAGAAAAGGCGGAACAAAACAGGGGCTGGTAGGATTTGAACTGGAAGGTAAGAAGTTTGGTGTGATTGGAGCAGGTGCAATTGGCCAAAGAGTATTGAAGATTGCCCAGGCATTCGGATGCGAGACATATGCTTATAATCGCTCTCCAAAAGAAATTCCGGGTGTGCAGTTTGTGACGATGGAAGAACTTTTGAAGACTTGTGATATTATATCTGTCCATGTTCCTCAGACGAAAGAAACCATTGGGTTAATTGGAGAAGAACAGTTTGATATGATGAAAGATACCGCCCTGTTTATTAATACCGCCCGAGGTCCCATTGTAGATAGCGAAGCGTTGGCCAAAGCGCTGAACGAAGGCCAAATCGCCGGAGCAGCTGTGGACGTATTCGAGGTAGAGCCTCCGGTAGCTGCCGATCATGTATTGTTTGGAGCCAAAAATCTGATTGCAACGCCGCATGTTGCCTTTGCTTCACAGCAGGCTTTTGAAAAACGTGCTGTGATTGTGGCTGAGAACATTAAATGTTGGATAAATGGAAATATGCAGAATGTAATTTGCTAAAAATAAATTGGCTTGTCAGAATGGCTATTAGGAAATAGATAGTTTTAATCAGGGAAAGGGAGCGTCTTCTCAGATTATGCCGCGTATTGCCTCCAGGTATTTGTAGTGAAAAACGATGATGAATTTCAGAGATTTTTACTGACAGGAAAAACAAGAGTAACCTGGAGATTCTCTTGCATTGTTATGAGAAAAGCAGATATCAGCGAATTCGATACTTTCGTTGAAAACTGGAAAAATCAGGGCGGTGACCAGATTCTCAAAGAAATCAACGATGAATTAGGTAAGTAAATGAGACAGCGGCTGATGGTGTTCATCAGCCGCTGTTCCTTAATTGGAGGTATTAAATGCGGGAAAACAAAGTAATCTACGGACTGATAGGATATGGTGGAATGGGCAGATGGCATACAGAAATCCTGTCAAATGTAC
>ERZ772900.1776-NODE-1776-length-18136-cov-6.589127_pt1 | contig 18136 bp, 17 predicted proteins | sample MGYA00512124_ERZ772900 | MGnify/ENA primary metagenome ERZ772900 (study PRJEB29015, sample SAMEA2737716) | human gut metagenome | biome: human gut; feature: human-associated habitat; material: faeces | place: China | collected 2012 ... | reverse complement strand
GTATGAAATACGACATTCAGTTTACCAATCAGTTTAAAAAGGATTTGAAGCTTGCAAAAAAGCAAAATAAAGATCTTGATAAGCTGTTTGAGGTAATCGATATTCTGGCGAATGGCGGTACGCTGGATGCAAAATACAGGGATCATGATCTTACAGGCAACTATAAAGGAACGCGTGAGTGTCACATTGAACCGGACTGGTTGCTTATTTATGAGATTCACGGAGATGTGCTTGTTTTAATGCTCTACCGACTTGGTTCACATTCTGAGTTGTTTAAGAAATAAGTACAAATCGGGATTTAAGGAGGTCTTGTATGAAGAAAATCGTATGTACAATGCTATGTATTATGCTTTTATTTGGTTTGAGTGCTTGTGGTGGAGATGTCAGTGAAGTAAAAACTCATAATGTTGAATCAGAGAGCTATTCAGAAGATGATATTAAAGCCGCTATTGACACAATAAAAAAGGAGTTTAAGAGTGACTGGAAAGGATGCACTCTCACAGAAATTTACTATGCCGGAGATGACTGCACGAAAGATCATAAAGATTGGGCAGACAGAAACAATGCAGATGAAGTCATTGTTTTATTATCTTCATTCGATGTTGATTCATCTGGTGGAAACGGGTCTTTGAATCCAAATAGTACATACAGTGATTGGAAGTGGATTTTAGTTAGAGCAGATGGCGGAAAGTGGCAGCATGTTGACCATGGATATTAAGTCAAATTCCAGTTTGTAAACCTCAATAGAATAGCAGTTTATTAGCATCGGTCGGAGAAATCTGATAGGTGCTTTCTTTATGCTCGGCAAAAATGCCGGGCAATTTTTATACCCATTTTGCAGAGAGGAGGAGCCTATGGCGGGAAGTAGAATCAAGGGTATCACTGTCGAGATCGGCAGCGATACCACCAAACTACAGACAGCCTTAAAGGGTGTAAATTCAGAAATCAAGAATACGCAGAACCAGCTCAAGGATGTCGAAAAGTTCCTGAAACTAGATCCAGGCAACACCGAGTTGCTGGCGCAGAAGCAGAAGTTCCTCTCCAGCGCCGTCAGTGAAACAAAGGAAAAACTCACTACTCTCAAGACTGCTGCAGAGCAGGCAAATCAGGCACTTGCGAATGGTGACATTCCCAAAGAACAGTACGATGCTCTTCAGCGGGAGATCATCGAAACGGAAGAAGATCTCAAAAAGCTGGAGGCACAGGCAAATCAGTCTGCCACTGCTGTGCAGAAGATTGCTACTGCTGGTGAAAGCCTGAAGTCTGCAGGCGATAAGGTTTCCTCCGCCGGTGAAAAGTTCCTTCCTGCCTCTGCTGCAGTTACAGTTCTTGGCGTTGCTGCTGTAAAAACAGCATCCGATTTCGATTCTTCTATGAGCCAGGTAGCCGCCGTGTCCGGTGCAACCGGAGAGGATTTCGACAAGCTCCGCGCAAAGGCTCGTGAGATGGGTGAGAAGACCAAGTTCTCTGCATCCGAGGCTGCGGATGCCATGAACTATATGGCGATGGCCGGATGGAAAACCTCCGGCATGCTGGATGGTATCGAAGGTATCATAAACCTTGCTGCGGCATCTGGTGAGGGCCTTGCCACCACATCGGATAATTCTGTTAGCCACGGCCGATACCTCCTTCCGTAAAAATGGGCATAAAAAAAGCCCCGATCTCTCCAGGCATAAAAAAAGCACCAACCATTTCTGATTGATGCTTTCAAATTATTTTGTTTTTGTAAATCTGTTTAATTGCGTATCCACATCTCGTCCACCGTACATAACACGGATAATCGTAACCACTTGCATTTTCTGGTGCCTGCAGTTCAAAAGCAATGTATTCCAAGATTCCACGAAGGTCTATCTCGGCTTGATCTGAAATCACGATATCATAAATCATAAATTGTAATCCTTGCGGATATCAGCAAAAACAGATTTTGCTGATCTAGTACGACCAGCCTGCATATCCGCATATCCTTTCTCTAGTTCTGCATTCATCTGTGCTTCTGATAATGCACTAACGTCTACAGGATGAGCGGATGGCATTTTCACTTCAAAAGGAAGTCCTCTTTGAAGAATAATTTGTTTGTAAAACATATTTATTGCATTGGATGCAGGAATTCCTAATGCTGCTAAGATTCCTTCTGCCTGTTCTTTTACATCAGGCTCTATGCGTGCGTATAAATTTGCTGATTTTGTTGCCATAGTAAACACTCCTTTCGAGTTTTTTCTAACTATATTATATCCATTTGTCCTGACAAAAGCAATACAAAATCAATATTTTACAAATTGTTCATACTCCAAAATCTACCAGTTGATTAAAAAGAGATCTTCAATAAGAATTATCGTTAATGACGTGCAGCGGCCGGAAACTTCTCCAGCCGCTGTTTTTCTCACTTTTCTTATCGTTATAAAGTGAACCTCAGGGTTCACTTTTCCTTGATATACATTCCCTAGTGTCAACCCTGCATTATGGACCAGTTTCCACAAAGTCATTACTTCACATAAAAAGAAAGGCTTTTCAGCAGCTAATCGTACTCATTAACGATAGTTCTCTGAAAAGCCTTTAATTTACAGTATTTTTTCTACTTGTCAGGGTTCACTTTTGACATCAAGACTACTGTCTCCACATGGCTCGGTTGTTCAACGAAAAACATACTCACCCCCTATTGTACAAGGAAATGGTGTAACGCACCTTTTCCCTTAAAATCTAGGGTTTCGAGCCTGCGATAACCTTGAATTGTCCTATAATTTGTATAGGCAAACAGGGTAAAGTTCTGTTCCTTAAACTTCATTTTTCATGTCATCCCTGCAAACTGGAATTTGACTTGCCTATTTTCTTAAAATCTCATGTGGAGCTTCTATTTCATTTGCCAAGGTATGCTCTGTTAATTCTGACATCAATTTCAATTTTTTATTAATCAATGGTCGCATACAATTAGGAACATGTTCCTGATGCGCTCTGTGGATTGCTACACATTCCTTACAGTTTCCGTGATAACGACAGGCTTTCAGGCAAGGACAGTGATCTTTGTCTTTATACTCCTTACGAAATTCCGCTGCAAATAATTCTTGCACTTTCTCTGACATGGTACTCTCAGCTTCCTGTTCGTCTTTCTTTTCCTCATTTGATTTCTCAAGTGTTGTATCATCAATATAACGAATGATTTCTCGAATATTTGACTTCATCGACTGCAAATATCCCTTGATCAACACTGCAAGTTTTCTTGCTTCAGACGCTTCTGTTTCAGGATTCGACAAATAAAACTCTTCCAATTCTTTCAGGAGATCTATCCCTGATTTCATCTGAAATTCTACATCCAGTAAATCGTCCATCACTTTATATAATTCTTCCATCATCTATTTTTGCCTTTCTATGTATAGCATACTCAAAAGTTTTCCACCATCATCCCAGGATAAAATCCTGTAATCCACATTTCACGACCTCAAGCACTGCAACTATCCCCATACCGATATGCGGAAGGAGTACAAACACTACTGTCGTAATTGAAAAAGCAAAACAGTCCAGATATATTGAAACATTCTATAATACAGTCCGTATTCATAGTCATTGTGGATATTTGTCTCCAAATGAATATGAGGAACAATATCTGAAAAACTTGGAAACGGACGTAACAAACTTAGCGAGTTAACAATTACAAAAAATGGGAAATTGGTTACATTTAATTTGTACTTTTTCTTGACATAGGACCAGTTATGGCATGGACCAAAAAAGCACTCGATAAAAAGGAGGGGATCCTGATGTTGATCCTCTATGCCATTTATGTTGTATATATCTGTATACGATAAATATGAAAATTGATTCACTGATGTGATAAAATTCTACCTTTATATTGGAAACAGGAAACAGAAAAATCGCTTGCCGGCAGATAAATTTCTGCCGACAAGCGATTTTTATTTTTTCAATTAAAATCCTGTCAATCTGAAAAACATCAATTCATTTGCTGATCCGTCGTCTCGTTCCTGTGTCAGCATAATTAACAGAGAGCCGTCATCTAAAAGCTGCATATCTTCCAGCCATGGATAACTGACACCAAATATGTCCTCTGTAGAAATTGCACCTACGTGCGTTCCATCTTTTGCCCAAAATTGTATTTCACGCATATTTCCATCTGCAGCCACAAAACCATTTTCTGTTTCCGCCATGCCTGTAATGGAACCGAGCTTGTCCGGAGAACTGATATCTTCTCCACCTAATTTCAAAAGCTGATTGCCATCATAATCATAGACAACAATTTTTGTGCCTTCATCTTCCACAGCCATGGAGCCGGCAACCATAATATGACTATTCGTGATCTGTACGTCATCTATCATAGAAAACAGTCCCTTGCGTTCTTCATCTTTATTTAATCCGGTCAGTATCCACGGTTCTGCCGTCAGGTTACCGCCTTGATTCGCAATCTTCTGAGTATCACTGTTCACCCAGAAACTGATTCCCCATTCTCCAGATGGATGCATATTCAGATCTCCGTCTACTGTTGTCTGAAGTGCCTTTTTCCCATCTTTTACGCCAATTACATCTCCAATTCCAGGCGAAAGATATAACATTCCACTGCTGTCCCCAGACAAATATTCAAAATCATCGTCTAATTCCATCGAAGATACGAATTCAAGTCCACTTTCTGAATATTCATAAGTATCCAGTTTGTTCTCCAGCAAATGGAACACTTGATTGCCCTGTTTTACAAACTGATGATCCATAATCTGCATAACTCCCTGTGCTTCTTTAAATGGGATATATTTCGGAACGATTGTATAAGAACCTACCATCTGCTCTGCCAATACAGGTTCAACAGGCTCTCCCTCCCATGGCCATGGTGCGTCTTTATTTCCTTCATCCTCTAATTTCAGCACAATTCCTTCTAACAATTCTTTGTCAGAATCATCTATTTCCTGTCCTCTTACTCTGATATCATAGGATGTGCCAGACTGTTCATAACGATACATATACGTTTTTTCTATGGAATTACTTTCCGGCATTGCTGTATATTCTGCATTTCCTATTGTTACAGTGTCCATTTTCCCTTCAGCATATGCCTCTAAATCCACTCCAAAGGCAATTAAACTCTTTCGATATGTATATGAATCCTCCTTGGTTGCTTCTATAGAAATGACATTCTCGGATCCATCTACTGTATCTCCATCAAAAAATCTAACGTAAGAATATTCTTCATCTTTCTTCATATTCTCTTTATCGTAGTTCCATGCCTTCGGATAATACACTGTAAATAAACTTAATTTAAGGCTTTCTCTGTCTTTAAATTCTGTTTCTTCCTGCTCTGCTTTTTCCGATTTTTTCTTCTCCGGATTCTTTTTTTGTCCACATGCCGCTGTCATCATCATGCATATCATGATACACAGCACACACCACAGTTTCTTTTTCATGGCGTCTTCCCTCCCATCATGATTTCCACATCCTTTTCAGTTATTCACTGTCGCTTTTTACACAGTGGAATGTATAGTAGTCATCATCATCACTGTAGTCTACTTTCAAAGTACCATCGTCATTTATCATCACTGTAAGAGATGGATTTTCTGATTCAATCGAACAATATCCCAGTGCAACTGACCATGGGAAAGTCCCAATCTCCTCCCCTTTATAAATAACTGTTACATTACGGTCACTTTTGAAATCAAGACGCAGTGCATCATTGATGTTGTCTACTCCTTCCATAGAAGTCTGAGGTCCGTCTCCTAAAAGTTCTTCCACGCTTTCTGCAGCCCACTCACCTATGACTGCACTTTCCTCCTCTGTCAGATAGAGCGAAGGATCCATTGCATCTGTTCCATCCTTTGCAAAAATCACCTTTACTCCCATCTCGAGCATATTATCAAAAGAAATAATATCTTTTCCGATGATTCCCACCATCTCTTCTCCTTCGATGCTCAAGATAAACTGATCATCTTCGACAGACCATTTTCCATTCCCGGTAGTGTCTCCAACTGAAAAGGAAACTTTTCCGTTGTTTTTTACTTCAAATTCAAAAGCACCTCCGAAAGTTTCATCTATACTGACAGACATTCCCATCATCTGAGCGGACACCGCTACCCATTTTCCTTCATACGGGTTCTTCTCTCCTGTTTTTCCGGAGCCTCCACAACCAATCAGCGCTATCATACTGATAATAAGCACCAGTCCAAATAACAAATTCAATTTTTTTCTCATAAGCCTCTTCCCTTTCAACTATTTCTTATCTGCAAAAAACGGAGTCAGCAATTCTGCTACCTTACTGATTGGCATTGTCTGCAAGATCACCTTTCCCGGTCCTTTCACAACGGTATTAAAAATGCCTTCTCCTCCAATCAGCATATTTTTTACTCCTTTTACAGCTACAACATCCATAGTGCAGGTTTCTTCCATTGCCGCTAAGTACCCCGTACTGATCAAAATTTCCTGTCCTGCACTCAAATCATACTCCACTGCATGTCCATCAATTTCTACAAACGCGGTTCCATTTCCGCTCAATCTCTGCATAATGAAACCTTCTCCTCCAAATATGCCTTTCCCTAATTTTTTCTGAAAATGCATGGACAGTTCTACGCCTTCTTCTGAAGCAAGGAATGCACTCTTCTGCACGATCATGGAGTGACCGTTGCTAATCTCCAATGCTTTGATCGCTCCCGGAAAACTTGATGCAAATGCAATCATTCCGTCTGCACCTTCTGCGGTATATCTGTTTTGAAACGCAGAATCACCAGACATCAGTCTGCCGAACATTTTCTTCATTCCGCCTCCGGAAATCGTCTCCATTTTCATGTTCGGGCTCATCCAGCTCATACTTCCGCTTTCTGTGATCATAGATTCTCCTGCTGATAATTCACATACAACAACTGGTAAATTTCCTCCTAAAATCTCATATTTTTTCATAACAAAGTTCTCCTTTCTTTTTCATTTTTCTTTTTTGTTTTCATCCTACAACAGTACCTTTTTCATTAAGCTTTGTAGCACATTGCACACACATATCCAGATCATCACAGATTAAAAAGCAATGGTCACATACAAGACGCTTACATATCGGACAAATATTAAAGATCTCTTTCGCCTGATTCAATGCTTTTTGAAATGCTAAATTCTTTTCCCGTTCATAAAGTGTATCATAAATAATCTTCCGATTTTCATTTTCCGGTTTTTTCCCCGCTCTGGAAAAACGAATTGGTGTACTTTTCCATACTGTTTTACATTCCATGCAGCATAGTGAAAAGCAAAACTCATCCGGCGTAGAACAATCTATTAAATCCTTTTTCGTAATATATTCCACATTTTTAACCTCCTTGTTAACCTCTTTGCTCTATCACCATCCTATTCTCTGTTCTCCCTCCTTACCCATTGCCTTTATTTTTTTCTCTGATCGGGCGGCCACCATTTCGTAATAAAAGCGTAGCAGATTCAGAAAGCAAATACTATGGTCGCCATTCGTATATTATGCTTATTTTTCAAAATACGAACGATTAGCATACTATATATAGCGTTTTATTTTTATCTATCCGCTATATATGCGCAATATCTTTTTGTGAAAATATAAAAGAGATCTATCGGCAAACAAAAAAAGACCCTAGCATCATTTCTGATGCTAAGATCTTGATTGGTCATCTTAACTTAATGACATTGCTGTAAAGACTCTTTTTCGTTTACTCAGTTCTGCTATATGTCAGCTTATCTAACTGATTACATTTTCGAAATAACTCAATATACAGCATTAATTCCTCTCTGACAGTTATCCCCAGTTTTCGATTCATATTTGTATTATGCTTTCTTGCTGTTCCAATACTGATATAAAGCAATGAAGCAATCTCCTGTATCGTATATCCATCAACATAATACTGAAGAACCATCCTCTCTGACGGAGTCAGAGTTTCCACGCGCAAAGCAAACGCCTTGAGCATTTCTTCTATATTCGGAGGAATGCCGCCATTTTCCAGTTTCTCTGTATTTCTTTTTTTCTGCATAAAATCAACCAGGGCATCCACTTCTGAAATGCCTGATAAGTTTTCGTCCGTCAGCGTATCCTCCTGCAGTGCTTTTAAACTCCGAAGAATCGGCTTCACAAAACGATGGGACATACCGACAGAAACAACCAATAATAAAATCAGGAACAACAACGTACCGATGATCCAGTCCCTTCGATTGTCCGCTGTTAATTTTTCATAATTCGCTTCTGATATCAATGTCAATACCGCAAGCGGCATACCATTACAACTCTTCAATCCAAGCAGTTCATGCCTGCCTATATAATTCCCGAAAGCGGTAGAGTATGTATTATAATATTTTCCTTTCTTCACTGTCATCGTTCCTGATGGTGAAAGATACGTTTCTTTTGTATCTCCGAACATCGCCTTATCCAGATGGATGTTTCCTTTTTTGTCCACAGGAGCCAGTACTGTCACTATATTCCCACAGGAACCTTCCACCATAGGATAAGACAGCCTGAAATACAGATTACTCATCTCCATACCGCACAAACCGCGTACTTTTCCGGTACTGTCTAAAACCGGCACATATAAAAGCTGCACATCCTCCCATGTATCACTCAGCTCCAGCCGGTCTGTCCACAGACAGCTCTCTACCAGCCGGTTTCCATCAAACTGCATAATCTGTTCATACCCCGACAATGCGGACGTATCAAATTCTAAATTCCAACGGTTATGGAGCTGTACCTGCTCTGCTCTTGCAATATCAGCATTTCCCCTGAAAAAAACTACGTGCTGTTTGCTTGTATTTACTGCCTTTAAATCAGACAGGCGCAGGTAGATTCCCATGCGTGATGTATCTGCATATTCCGTCTTCGTATTTACCGTTGCATCCAATACAACAAAAACTCCACTGCAATATTTCACATCCAATGCAGATTTTAAGGAGGGATACAGCGTAGCCTCTAAATCCATGATCAGCTGAGGATTATCATTCAAATCTGAAAATGTCTTTCCATTGGCTGTCAGGCATTGATTCAATTCTTTTGTAATGTCTTCCGATAAAGAAATACTTCTCGCCATCATAATATCAGTCTGCTCTGTCATAGTTGACAACGTATTTTTCTGCTGGGCAGACAACATTTCCCGTACTTTAAAATCCATTCCCGGAAGGACTCCCAAAATACTGAGTAATAGAACTGTCACTAAAAAAAGTGTTAAAATCACCACGCACCAATAAACAATCAGTCTTTGCTGCATACGGATGCTTTGTCTCTTTATTCCTTTTATAATCTTCCAAAAATTTATTTTCTTTTCTCCCATATGTCAGCCACCTCTTTTTGCCGATCCGGCAGACATTATTGTCTGTATGCTGCTTTGAAATCCTCTAATGTCTCTAAAACAAGTTTATCCATATCTTCCGGGTCTTCCAACCACTCCAACCGCTTTACTGACAAGATTTGCCTGATAAGTTCTTCAAACTTTGTTTCCAGATCCAGATAGGAATCCAATTTCGGAGCAGTATAAAATGTATAGTTCTCCTGCGTCTTTAAAAAAGCCTGATACAGGGATACATACATCGGATCACTTAACTTCTCGATCGCCTCCGGAAGGTAAACATCGAAAGCTTCCTGCTTTACCGGCATATATCCAAGACTGGTCACAAATTCCACATTCTTTTGGGCCTCCGTCAGCCATTTAAGAAACGTAATACAGGCCTTTTCTTTTTCCGGTGTAGATTTCACCGTACAAATGCCGGCACCTCGCTGCATGACCATCGTTTTCCCCCTGGCAAATACGGGACATGGCATGGAAACAATCTCTATTTTTTCCGATGTGTTATCCGCATAAGTAACTTTGTCAGAATAATATAACACACTGGCTGACGAAGCCACCGATACAATCGAATCTCCCGTTCGCAAAGGTTCCGTTGCATAACCGCTGCGAAGCCATACTCCTCCGGACAGTGCCGCTTTTGCATAAGGTTCCCATACTGTTTGAAATTCCGGTCCGAAAACCAGATTTTCTCCCTTAAAGAAATTTTCACCCAGAGATTCTACACCTACCTGAAAATAGTTAAAATGATAATCATGAACGAAAAAATTCTTTCCATCATCAGGAATGTCCGGCGTCTGGTTATCTGTCCATGCAGCATATTGTTCTGCCATTGCGAAGAGTTCTTCCCATGTTTTTAAATCTTCCATCTTCGCTCCTGTTTCTTTCGCGAAACGATCAAATGCTGTTTTATTGATAAACATAACTTCCGTTGATTTTGCTACCGGCAAAATGGAAAGTCTTTCATGAATGACACCTTCTTCCAAAAAAGCCGGAATAAATTCGTTCAGTTCTTCTTCTGTAAAATAATCATAATAATCTACAAGTTCCGTATCATCCGGCATCGCCAGAACTGTTTTAGGATAGGAAACAAACATATCCGGCAGTTTAGAGGCTCCCGGATCTCCAAATGCGGATGCCAGTACATTTTCATGTATCGTATTCGTATTTGTAACACTGCCAACCTGTACTCGGATATTTTCCTCTTTTCCAATCGTTTCATTAAATTCATCAATCAGATCGTTTAATGGCGATTCTGTCTGTCCGCCATATACATGCCACAATGTAACGGTTACCGGATCTTCTTTTTTCTTCTGCCCACACCCTGTAAAAACTATAACCGCAATCATTACCAAGAACAGGCAGATTCTTCTCATAATATATCTCATATTATTTATCTCCTTTCCAGACAGTGTCTTATAAACAATCTGACATCTCAACAAAGAACAGAACCATCGGATTGAGACACTTTTACATAGTATATGATATCGGTTTTCAGAGTCTTAAGCACTCCCCATATGGGTAGTAAAATGCTATTTTTAAAATCCATTTATAATCAGATTTTTCTTTGTAACAGCTACCGCCAATTTCGTTTTGGAATCAAAATTCGTTTTCTGCAACATATTTTTGATATGCCATTTTACAGTTTCCGGTGATATACACAAGCTCTCTGCAATTTTTTTATAGGATTCTCCTTCCACCACTAATCGCAGAACTGCTAATTCTCCAGGTGTAAAATCACAGCTTTTCGCCGTTCCGATCATCACAACCGGCGGAGCATCCGGATACACGTTCTCCCCTTTCATCGTACGATCCATAACCTCCAACAGTTCTTCTTTACCGGCATCTTTATACCAAAAACTTTCTACTCCCGCTTTGCGCGCCCTGTCAATAAAACTGCACTCTACTAAAGAAGTCACGATAATTACTTTTATCTGGGGCATTGTCTTTTTAATCTTCTCCGCTGCCACAAGGCCACTCTCATCATTCTCCGTACAGACATCCATCAAGACAAGTTCACACCTGCTCTGTCTGCATACGGTTTCTGCCATAGCTGCGTTTGTGATAGAAGCCGCCAGACAATACCTCCCACTGGACTGAATATAATTTTCCATATCTTCCCGAGCCATACGCTGGTCTTCCACGATTAGTACCCGTATCATCTCCGCACCTCCTTTGGTATCTTAACGATTATTGAAAATTTTGACTCCGCACAAATTCTCAATGTACCTCCACATTGCTCCACCCTTTTTCGTATACCGGATAATCCTCCTCCTTCTTTGACATCCTTCTCCGTTGTTTGTCCATTATCTGTAATCACCATAATCCATTCCTGTTCCCCACTACTGCATTTTACATACAGTTCGCTTGCCCCTGCATGGCGGACACAGTTGGAAAGTGCCTCCAAAAGTATTATATCCATCAGTTCGAAAATATGAGATTCCCAGACTTGTTCTCCTGTATAAATGATTTTCACACCCAAAATCTCCGCTCTTTCCTGCACCTGCCTGTGCAGTTGTTCGCCTTTCACAGACTCGTTATCTTTATTCAGCAAGTCTAATGTCTGCTTCCATTGCGAAAGGAAAACATCCCGGTCTGCTTCCGATTCGCGCAGCAACATCCGCTGTGCCGCCAGGACGCTATATCCCAGATTATCATGCACTCTCATTTTCATAGATAACATTTCTTCTTCTCTGGTCAGCGTTATTACATTCTTAGAAAGTTCTTTCATAGCCACAGACATTTCCTGAAGTTTCTGATTTTCTTCCTTCAGCAACACTTTGTTCCGATATAATTCCGACACTTCTGAAGCAAGAACTTGAAAAAAATGATCTCCGGCTGTCGTAATAATCTCTTTCTCTGAAAATTTCCACACACTTCCATCCGCAAAGCAGTATACTTTCAAATCAACATCATAAAATACATTCTCTTTCAGAGGATGTCCCAGTGCTTCCTCCAGTTCTGTAATATTCTGTATATCTCTTCCCGCCAGATTCTGGCAAATTTGATACATTTTTCGATTCATCAGTTTAGGCATTCCGTTCCCATCAAAAAAAACAATTCCACTCGGCAAATTGTCCAGACTTTCCTGAACTGCATTTTCCCTCAGGCAGCTCTTGCGGTACTTATAAATTCCAAAAATCTTCAATCCCACATATAAAAAAACACCAATTCCTATAACAATTAAAATCACATACGGTATTTTAAATAATATCATGGAATCTTCTTCGTAACACGCCCATTGCCACACACACAAGACAGCTGTTATAAGGAAAATAACTATAAGCAATACACTGTCCGGCAGCAACATCTTTCTTTGTCTTTTTCCTGTTCCTTCATAAATAACCAGAATCATACACAGCAAAGTCAAAAAAATAAAAAAACAAACAATCGTAATCTGATACTCCGGTGAACAGTTTTCAAATGTTTTTATCATTTGCCGCCACCTCCTCCCAAAATCAGAGAAAGCAGCCATGATCCGTCAAAATCCTGCTCCGCATAAGCTCCATATCGTCTTGCAATTTCCTGCAGATCTGTTTTGCATTCCACACTCATAGACATGATGATCCGCGCCTCTCTGCGTTTCAGATTTACATTAAATGCCGACAGATCTTCCAAAGATTCCTCTATGACTGCTTCAAAAAAATCATAAATCTGCATAGCATCTTCACTTCGTATTTCTTCTAACGCGGTGGAAAAACCTGCCTCAACATGATTCCATTCCAGATTCTTTATCGTTTCCCTGAAACATAACTCTAACTCTCTTATCGGAAATTTTACTGTCTGCTCCGCAATAAAAATAAGATTACTACGCCTTTTTATATAGGCTCCGATCACAACTATCTTCCCTAATATTTTTTCCCTTTTGTTCTTATCTTCTTCCATAGAATATGCTTCAATGAATTCCGTCAAAAGTTTACTCTGCCTTGCCGTCTGTTTCTGTATTTTATCATACAGCTGATTCTTCACAGAAAGTTTTTCTACTTCTCTTTTTGTTCTCAGATTTTCTTCCTCAATCAGATTCGCATCTTTTAATTCTTCCTTCCTGTCTTCAAGCTCTCTTACGATTTCCTGTAATTCTGACAGGTTTTCCTTCCACAACACATAGCCTCCCAAAATTGGTTTTCCCGACAGCCTAATCCCATTTTCTAACATGATCGGACATTGAACTACCTGTTTCTTTTATCCCCCGAACCATTTCATGTTCCATGAATGATTTTGTAAATCGAAACATTCTTTCATTTGCCGTTATTCCATACAACATACTGCAATATTCTTTTAATTCTTCCGCTAAAAATGGCGGAATAGATATTTGACGATTGCTTTTCGGAGTCTTCGGCGGCGTGATCATATCCTTACCGTTCAAACGCTGATATGACTTGTTAATCGTGATACAACGTTTTTCTAAGTCTATATCTTCATAAGTTAAAGCAAGCAATTCTCCAATTCTCATACCAGTCCAATATAAGAGCAGGAATGCCATTCTTGCTTCAGGCTTACTATCCATAGATGGCAAGAACTCTTTGAACTCCTGTTTTGTCCAAAAATCCATTTCATCAGCCTTGCTCTTTCCGATACTTCCTGCTTTTCTGCAAGGATTATCACGCAGATCATAATAGCGTACAGCATAATTAAAAAGCGCTGCCAACTGATTGTTAATACTTTTCAGATAAGTCGGAGCATATCCCTTTTTAATCAACTCATTCTGCCATGCTCTGATATCTGAAGTTCGAATTTCACACATTTTCTTATGTTTGAAATACGGAGTTACTTTCAAGTCAAACACATATCGCTTATTAATAATCGTGCTTTCCCGTAAACGGTTCTCCATATCCGCAAAATAAATTTCTACAAAATTCTCAAAACTGATATCCAGATTCTTCTGCTGTTGCTGAAGAAAGTTTCTTTCCCATTCATCTGCTTCTCCTTTTGTCTTAAAACCTCGTTTGTTCTTTTTGCGGCGTACTCCCTGCCAGTCTTTATAATAAAACTGACTGCGCCATAATTTTCCGTCTCTTGTTGCCGGCATATCTTCATCCCCTCTTTCTTCTAAACAACCATTCCATAATATTTTTCCTGAAAATACTTTCTTGGCACTTTCCCTGAAATCACTCGAAATCCCTTTGCTTTCAACTCATCATTCAGTCCTCGAATAACTTTATATGCATACCCTCTAGATACTCCGAGTAATTCAGCAACTTCATCTGCGGTAATATACATTTTCATCGTATTCTCCATATTCATTTCTCCTTTCCTCTTTAATCTTAGTACACTTTTGTGTTCCTTGTAATTCGTATTATATAGTACACATTTGTGTTCGTCAAGTATTTTTCATAAATTTTTATACACAAATGTGTCCCAATGTGCTAAACTATCTCTATACCCACAAAGCACAAAAAGGAGAAACACTATGACTGTCGGAGAAAAAATCAAATATTATCGGAATATACGTGGAATATCACAAGAAATGTTGGGAAATCTTTCCGGCATAAATCCGGCTACTATCAAAAAGTATGAGTATGGTATTCGCAATCCAAAGCCGGATCAATTACTGAAAATCACAAACGCTCTTGGCATCAGCATTAATCTATTCATGGATTTTGATATAGAAACTGTATCTGATGTACTTTCTTTACTGTTTAAATTAGATGAGCAAGTAGATATGAAATTTGAAGCAGAAAGAGATGAAAATGGAGAGTTTATCCCTTCTACTGTGAAATTTTCTTTTCAGAACGCTGCTATCAACAATAAACTTTGCACCTATCTTAAAGCAAAGCAAATAAAAGAAAATCTGGAAAACTCCAAGAATAAATTGAGTGCCGAAGATAATTATGCAGAAACTATCACTGAGATTGAGCAGAACATGGAAGATATAAAAAATCATCTAGTAGATGATAATATGGTTGTCAAAAAAGGAACCAACAGAATTACTGTAAAAGTATTTCCACAATAGATATAACCTCTCATTCTACTATGTAAAAGACCTTTGACTATTGAATTTACTCTATGTAAAAGCATTTTGATAGAATCATTTACTAACATTTAATACGATATGTCTAGGTCGAGAGAAAAAACACGTAAAAAGGAGGACGCGCATTGGAACTGTATAAACAGATAAAAAGATATCGAACAGATATGAATTTATCTCAGGAAGAACTTGCAGAAAAAATATATGTCACAAGACAAACTATTTCTAATTGGGAAAATGATAAAAGTTATCCAGATATTCATAGCCTGCTACTGTTAAGTTCAACATTTCACATCTCTCTTGATCAACTAATCAAAGGAGATATTACTACTATGAAAGAAGAAATTAGCAAAGAAGCTATACAGAAATTTAATCGTGATGGAGCTATTTTTACAGTACTTTTAATATTAACTGTCATTGCAGCTGTGCCATTGGCAGTATTTTTAGGATATTGTGGATATATCGTTTGGGGAATTCTTTTCTTAATTATGATATATTACGCTTTAAGAGTAGAAAAGTTCAAAAAAGAAAATGATATTATGACGTACAAAGAAATTGTGGCATTCACCGAAGGAAAGCAATTAGATGAAATTGAAAAAGCACAAGAAAAAGGAAAACGTCCTTATCAGCAACTGCTTTCAGCTTTACTAAGTGCCACAATCGGATTTATTATATCTATGTTTTTTGTTTGGTTGCTCAAATCCTATATTTTTTAATCCGTCGACGTTTTTACCTATCAAAATTTCTTAAATAGAGCCAAAATAGAGCCAACAGACATAACAAAACCTCGGAAACCCTTGTAAAATGGGCATTTTTTTAACAATCATGTTAATAATTTTTCCTTTCTGAAATTGTATTTAATTATACACAAGAAAATGAAATTTGGGTAGTGCTTTTTTTGAAAAAATGGTTTATATTATAAACAGGTTGATAAAAATGTACAAAAAAGTATATGGATTTTATCAAAAATAGAGCACTTTGGTGGTGCTTAATATAAAAGGAGGGAACGAAATGGGAATTTTAACCTTTAAGGGTGGTGTTCATCCTTATGACGGAAAAGAATTATCCAAGAACAGTCCGGTAGTGAAATATCTGCCAAAGGGAGATATGGTATATCCTCTTTCCCAGCATATCGGTGCTCCGGCTGCAGCGATAGTTCAGAAGGGAGACCATGTGCTCGCAGGACAGAAGATCGCAGATGCTGCGGGGTTTGTCTCATCACCGATCCATTCGTCTGTTTCCGGTACGGTAAAAGGAATCGAACCGCGCCTGACAGCAACAGGTTCTATGGTCAATTCCATTATCATTGAGAATGACCAGCAGTATGAAAGTGTGGAATTTACTCCTGCACGTCTGGAAGATCTTTCGAAAGAGGAAATTCTGGCGAGAATTAAAGAAGGCGGAGTTGTGGGAATGGGCGGCGCCGGATTCCCCACACAGGTAAAGCTTGCGCCAAAGGAACCGGACAAGATCGATCATATCCTTGTAAACGGTGCCGAGTGTGAACCCTATCTTACCAGTGACTACAGAAGAATGCTGGATGACTCTGAGAAGCTGATCGAGGGCTTAAGAGTTATGCTGAAGCTCTTTGACAATGCGAAGGGATACATCTGTATTGAGGATAACAAGCCTGACTGTATTGCGAAACTGAAAGAAATGGTAAAAGATATTCCACGTATTGAAGTAGCAGAGCTGATGACCAAGTACCCACAGGGTGGTGAGCGTTTCCTGATCAAGGCTGTCACAGACAGAGAGATCAACTCTGCCATGCTTCCGGCAGATGCAGGATGCGTAGTTGATAACGTAGATACCGTAATTGCTGTTTATGAAGCCGTTATCCTTGGAAAACCTGTTATGGACCGTATCGTGACAGTAACAGGACAGGGGATTAAGAATCCGCAGAACTTTGATGTCCTTTCCGGAACAGATATGGCAGAGCTTATAGAAGCTGCCGGCGGACTGACAGACAATGTATCCAAAGTAATTTCAGGTGGTCCTATGATGGGATTTGCCATGTATGACACTCATGTACCATGTATTAAGACAAGCTCCGCATGTCTCTGCCTGGAGAAGGATGATGTGGCAGATGCCGAACAGACTGCATGCATTAACTGCGGCAGATGTGTAGGAGTCTGTCCCGGCCATGTCATTCCTGCAAGACTTGCAACATTTGCAGAGCATGGTGATATGGAAAGTTTCCAGAAGTTTGACGGTATGGAATGCTGCGAATGCGGCTGCTGCAGTTATATCTGCCCTGCCAAGCGTCCGCTGACCCAGATGATCAAATCTATGCGTAAGATGGTTCTGGCAAGCCGTAAGAAAAAGTAAAAGGGGGACATCGTAATGGATCAGATGTTACATGTATCATCCAATCCCCATGTCCGGGATAAGATGACAACAAGCAAAATCATGCAGCTTGTGGCACTGGCGTTGTTGCCGACTACACTGTTTGGAATTTATAATTTTGGCATTCGTGCTTTACTGGTAGTAGTGATCACCGTCGCTTCTAGTGTATTCTTTGAGTGGATTTATGACAAGCTGATGCATAAGAAGAACACAATTACAGACTTCAGTGCAGTTGTTACAGGTTTATTACTTGCATTAAATATGCCTGCATCAATTCCGCTCTGGATGCCTGTACTTGGCAGTGCATTTGCGATCATCGTTGTAAAACAGCTTTACGGTGGTCTGGGACAGAACTTTATGAACCCTGCACTTGCAGGAAGATGTTTCCTGATGATCTCTTTCGCAGGAAAGATGACAGACTTCGCAGTAAGCGACAGCTTCAGAGGTGTGGTAGATACTGTATCCGGTGCAACTCCTCTGGCAGCTCTGAAACAGAATGGATTTACAGACAGTTCTGTATCCGTATTATATATGTTTATCGGTGATATCCAGGGTACAATCGGTGAGACTT
>ERZ772900.1768-NODE-1768-length-18191-cov-11.706109_pt1 | contig 18191 bp, 18 predicted proteins | sample MGYA00512124_ERZ772900 | MGnify/ENA primary metagenome ERZ772900 (study PRJEB29015, sample SAMEA2737716) | human gut metagenome | biome: human gut; feature: human-associated habitat; material: faeces | place: China | collected 2012 ... | reverse complement strand
CATCTACCGCGGTCACCGCGGCCGCATGGAGATCCGCGTCGACATGCACGGCGTCTCCTGCCACGGATCCGCCCCCGAGCGCGGCGACAACGCCATCCACAAGATGGCCGAGGTGCTGCTCAACGTGCGCGACCTGAACGAGAACGACGCCGCTGACGACAAGGAGATCAAAGGCCTTGTCAAGATGCTCGATCCAAAGTATAATCCTGAGCATTGGGAGGATGCGCGCTTCCTTGGCCGCGGCACCTGCACCACGAGCCAGATCTTCTTCACCTCTCCCTCCCGCTGCGCTGTCGCCGACAGCTGCTCGATCTCCATCGACCGCCGCATGACCGCAGGCGAGACCTATCAGTCCTGCCTGAAGGAGATTGAAGACCTGCCCGCGTGCAAGAAGTACGCCAAGGACATCAAGGTCTCCATGTACATGTACGACCGTCCGTCCTGGACCGGCCACGTCTACGAGACCGAGGCTTTCTTCCCCACCTGGATCAACAAGGAGACCGCGCCCCACGTGCAGGCGCTCGTCGACGCGCACCACGCTCTCTGGGGCACCGAGCGCATCGGCGCGGACGAAAAAGCCATGTCCACGCGCACTGGCCGTCCCTTAACTGACAAGTGGACGTTCTCCACGAACGGCGTTTCTATTCAGGGCCGCTACGGCATCCCCTGCGTCGGCTTCGGCCCCGGCGCTGAATCTCAGGCCCACGCGCCCAACGAGATCACCTGGAAGCAGGACCTCGTCACCTGCGCGGCGCTGTACGCGGCTGTCCCCGGTCTCTACAAGCCCGAGAACAAGGACGGCTCTGCCACCTCCTTCCGTCAGGAGTTAACGGGCAATAATATCAAATAACGTGCTTCGCCCGTCATTTGATATTAAGAGGCTGCACTCCGCTTCGCACCTCGCCTTTGGCTCGACGCGCGCTGCGTGAGAAGTGTTTTTTGCCACGCGCATGTCGCAGCAAAAAACGGATCAAGATCATTTGCGCCGTGCGCGGCGCAAATATTTCAAACGATTTTTAATATACTATAAAATAAAGGAGAAAATTATCTATGAGCAAGACTGTTGAACTGGCACGCCACCTTGAGACGCTGCACATCAATAACATGTACAAGAGCGACTTCTACTGGACGTGGGACAAGAGCGACGAGGAGATCGACGCGGTCTTCACCGTGGCCGACGCGCTGCGCGACCTGCGCGAGCGCAACAAGAACACGAAGATCTTCAATTCCGGCCTCGGCATTTCGATCTTCCGCGACAACTCCACGCGCACGCGCTTCTCGTTTGCCTCCGCGTGCAACCTGCTGGGTCTTGAGGAGCAGGTGCTCGATGAAAAGAAGTCCCAGATCGCACACGGCGAGACCGTGCGCGAGACGGCGAACATGGTCTCGTTCATGGCCGACGTCATCGGCATTCGCGACGATATGTTCATCGGCGAGGGCCACAAGTATCAGAAGACCTTCATGGACGCGCTCGAAGAGGGCTACCGCGACGGCATCCTCGAACAGCGCCCGACGCTTGTGAACCTCCAGTGCGACGTCGACCACCCGACGCAGTGCATGGCCGATATGCTCCACATCATCCACTACTTCGGCGGCGTGGAGAACCTCAAGGGCAAGAAGGTCGCCATGACATGGGCCTATTCCCCGAGCTACGGCAAGCCCCTCTCCGTCCCGCAGGGCGTTATCGGCCTCTTCACCCGCTTCGGCATGGATGTCACCCTCGCTCACCCCGAGGGCTACGAGGTCATGCCCGAGGTCGAGGAGATCGCCAAGAAGAACGCGGCGGCCACTGGCGGCAGCTTCAAGAAGTGCAACGACATGAAGGAAGCCTTCAAGGACGCCGACATCGTCTATCCCAAGTCCTGGGCGCCGTTCAAGGCCATGGAGGAGCGCACGAAGCTCTATCAGGCCGGCGACAAGGACGGCATCGACGAGCTGGAGAAAAAGCTGCTCGCGCAGAACGCCGAGCACAAGGACTGGGCCTGCACCGAAGAGATGATGAAGCTCACCAAGGACGGCAAGGCGCTCTATCTCCACTGCCTGCCCGCCGACATCACCGGTCTTTCCTGCCCTGAGGGCGAGGTCGACAACAGCGTGTTCGACCGCTATATCGTCCCCCTGTACAAGCAGGCTTCCTACAAGCCCTATATCATCGCCGCAATGATGTTCCTCGCGCAGGTCAAAGACCCCGTCCGCGCGCTGATGGAGATGGACAAGTCCGGCGAAGAGCGCAAGATGTTCTAAGGCGCATTTCATATGTAAAAAGGCGGGTCAGCCGCTTTTGTCAGCCGCTTTTGAGAGAAGAGAGTTTTCAAAAAATCAAAGGAGAGATAGTCATCATGAGCAAAAGAATCGTCATCGCCCTCGGCGGCAACGCGCTGGGCAACACCCCCTACGAGCAGCTCGCCCTCGTCACCGAGACCGCAAAGCCCATCGTCGACCTGATCGCGCAGGGCAACGAGGTCATCATCGCCCACGGCAACGGCCCGCAGGTCGGCATGATCAACCTCGGCATGGCCACCGCCGCCGAGGCGGGGGCCATCAAGTCCGACATGCCCTTCCCCGAGTGCGGCGCGATGAGTCAGGGCTATATCGGCTACCACCTGCAGAACGCCATCGGCAACGAGCTTGCCTCCCGCGGCATGAACAAGGACGTCGCGACCGTCGTGACGCAGGTGCTCGTCGACGAGGCTGACCCCGCTTTCCAGCATCCGACCAAGCCCGTCGGCGCGTTCTACGATAAGGAGACCGCCGACCGCATCGCCGCCGAAAAGGGCTACACCATGGTCGAGGACGCGGGCCGCGGCTACCGTCAGGTCGTTCCCTCCCCCAAGCCGATCGACGTCATTGAAAAGAACACCGTCAAGGCGCTTGTTGACAACGGCACCGTCGTCATCACCGTCGGCGGCGGTGGTATCCCCGTCGTGCGCAAGGACGGCAAGCTCTACGGCACGCCCGCGGTCATCGACAAGGACTTTGCCTCCGCCAAGCTTGCCGAGCTCCTCGATGCTGATATGCTCGTCATCCTGACGGCGGTCGAGAAGGTCGCCATCAACTTCGGCAAGCCCGACCAGAAGGGTCTCGACACCCTGACGCCGGACGAGGCGCGCAAGTATATCGACGAAAAGCAGTTTGCTCCCGGCTCCATGCTGCCGAAGGTCCAGGCCGCCATGTCGTTTGCTGAGAGCAAGCCCGGCCGCGTCGCGCTCATCACGCTGCTGGAAAAGGCGGCCGAGGGCATCGAAGGCAAGATCGGCACCCGCGTGCAGATGTAACATTCGTTCCAAACAACCCGCACTTTTATGCAAAAGACCCGCTCATTGAGCGGGTCTTTTTTCGTTTTTTCCATGGAGTATCCACTCTTTTCTCCCCTATGACTAAAAGACCCAAGCCTTTTTTGGTCAAGTTTGATCACCGATTTTCATTTTTCCTGTTGCTAAATTTTTCCTTTTTATGTATCATGGTGATAACGGTATTCAAATCTTTTGATTGCCGTAAAATTTAAGGAGGATTTACCGAAATGAAGAAGTTCCTTGCACTGCTCCTGAGTCTCGTGATGGTCCTCGCCCTCGTCGCCTGCGGCGATAAGAAGGACGATGCCAACACCGACGATCAGGACAACTCCGATGCTGCCGATTTCAAGGTCGGCTTCATCATGCTCCACGACGAAAACTCTACCTACGACCTCAACTTCATCAACGCTGCTAAGGCCGCCTGCGAGAAGCTCGGCGTCGAGTACACCATCGTGACCAACGTTCCCGAAGGTCAGGAGTGCTACGACAAGGCCGCTGAGCTCGCCGACGCCGGCTGCAACATCATCTTCGCCGACTCCTTCGGTCACGAGGACTACATGATCCAGGCCGCGAAGGACTTCCCCGACGTGCAGTTCTGCCACTCCACCGGCACCAAGGCGCACACCGAGGGTCTGAGCAACTACCACAACGCCTTCGCTTCCATCTATGAGGGCCGTTACCTCGCCGGTATCGCTGCCGGTATGAAGCTCAACGAGATGATCGCCAACGGTGAGTTCACCGCAGACGAGGCCAAGATCGGCTACGTCGGCGCCTTCACCTATGCCGAGGTTATCTCCGGCTACACCTCCTTCTTCCTGGGCGCTCGCTCCGTCTGCCCCACTGCCACGATGGAAGTCACCTTCACCGGCAGCTGGTATGACGAGACCGCCGAGAAGGAAGGCGCGCAGAAGCTCATCAAGAACGGCTGCAAGCTCATCAGCCAGCACGCCGACTCCATGGGCGCTCCCACCGCTTGCGAGACCGCCGGTGTTCCCGACGTTTCCTACAACGGTTCCACCGAGGCTGCCTGCCCCAACACCTATCTGATCTCCTCCCGCATCGACTGGGCTCCCTACTATGAGTATGCCATCACCGCTGCCATGAACGGCGAGGCCATCGACGCCGACTGGACCGGCACCCTTGCGACCGGCTCCGTCGTGCTGACCGACCTGAACGAGAACGTTGCTGCCGAGGGCACCGCTGAGGCCATTGCCGATGCGACCGCCAAGCTCGAGAGCGGCGAGCTCCACGTCTTCGACTGCTCCACCTTCACCGTGGACGGCCAGCCTGTCACCTCTTACATGGCTGACGTCGACACCGATCCCGACTACACGCCCGACACCGAGGTTGTCCAGGACGGTTATCTGGCTGAGTCCACCGCCCGTTCCGCCCCGTACTTCCAGCTCATGATCGACGGCATTGATCTGCTGGATACTAATTTCGGCTAATTGTTTCTGCTACTACATATCGGGCTGCCTTCGGGCAGCCCGATATCTTTTTTCTTTTTATGGCACTTTTCGCTATTTTGCTAAAAATTTTTGTACACTTCTAATTTTTTTTGTGTTTTTTTCTGTTTTACATTTACAACGCCGTTCAATTATGCTAATATATGACTTGTACAAATACAATGCTGCGGGGCTTTCTTCCTGTGCCCTCCAGCGGAAAAAGGGGTGACCGCCTTGGGAACTGCATGCGCAGTTAAAATGGAGAATGTCACGAAGCGGTTCGGCAAAGTGGTGGCGAACAACGCCATCAACCTTGAGCTGCACGAGGGCGAGATCCTGTCGCTGCTCGGCGAAAACGGCAGCGGCAAGACGACGCTGATGAACATGCTCTCCGGCATCTATTTCCCCGACGAGGGGCAAATCTACATTCACGGCGAACCCGTCACGATCGCCTCCCCCAAGGATGCGTTCGAACACGGCATCGGTATGATCCACCAGCACTTCAAGCTCGTTGATCTTTTCACCGCAACGGAGAATATCATCCTCGGCCTTGAAGGCAAGCTCGACATTGCCGAAGCCAGCAAAAAGGTCAAAGAGATCTGCGACAAATACGGGTTCGACATCGACCCCAATCAGAAGATCTACGACATGTCCGTTTCGCAGAAGCAGACCGTCGAGATCGTCAAGGTGCTCTACCGCGGGGCGGACATCCTCATTCTGGACGAGCCGACCGCAGTGCTCACCCCGCAGGAGACGGACAAGCTCTTCGCCATCATGCGAAACATGAAGGCCGACGGCAAGTCCCTCATTATCATCACGCATAAGCTGCACGAGGTGCTCGACGTGTCCGACCGCGTGGCCGTGCTGCGCAAGGGCGAATACGTCGGTGACGTCGCCACCAAGGACGCCGACCAGCAATCGCTGACCGACATGATGGTCGGCCACACGGTGAGCCTGAACATCAGCCGCCCCGAGCCGAAGGACGTTGAAAAGCGCCTCGTCATCGAAGGCCTGACGGCTTACGACGAGCTTGGCGTCAAGCGTCTGGACGATGTCAGCTTCACCATCAACGCGGGCGAGGTGCTCGGCATCGCGGGCGTCGCAGGCAGCGGCCAGCGCGAGCTGCTCGAGTCCATTGCGGGCCTCTACCCCGTTGCCTCCGGCCATGTCACGTTCTATCCGCCCGACGGCGGCAAGGAAAAGGAACTCGTCGGTCTCGACCCGATGAAGATCCGCAAGAGCGGCATTTCGATGTCGTTCGTCCCCGAAGACCGACTCGGCATGGGCCTGGTCGGCTCGATGGGCATGACGGGCAACATGATGCTGCGCTCCTGGCGCAAGGGTAAGGGTCTGTTCCTTGACCGCAAGGATCCCGAAGCGCTCGCCAACCGCATCTGGGAAGAGCTCGGCGTCGTCACGCCCAGCACGTCCTTCCCCGTGCGCCGCATGTCCGGCGGCAACGTGCAGAAGGTGCTTGTCGGACGCGAGATCGCCCAGTCCCCCGCCGTGCTGATGACCGCTTACGCCGTGCGCGGCCTGGACATCAACACCTCCTATACCATTTACAACCTGCTGACAGAGCAGAAGATGCACGGCGTCGCCGTCGTTTATGTCGGCGAAGACCTCGACGTGCTGCTTGAGCTGTGCGACCGCATCGTCGTTCTCTGCGGCGGTCAGGTCTCCGGCGTGGTCGACGCCAGAAAGACCGACAAACGCGAGGTCGGCGCACTGATGACGCTCGTGAGGGGAGGCAACAAGGATGAATAAGAAACAGTCGCTCTTCCACATCGCCAAGCGCGATACGCTCCCCTGGTACAAGGCCGTTTTGATCCGCGGCGGCGCGATCGTGCTCGCTTTGATCGTCTGCGCGATCGTCACAACGCTGCTGACGGGCGAAAATCCCATCAAGGTCTACTCCACGATCCTCTACGGCGCGTTCGGTACGTCGCGCAAGAGCTGGGTCACGTTCCATAACCTCGCGATCCTGCTCGGCATTTCGCTCGCGGTCACGCCCGCGTTCAAGATGCGCTTCTGGAACATCGGTGCCGAGGGTCAGGTGCTCATCGGCTGCCTTGCCACCGCGGCCTGCATGATCTGCCTTGGCGGCAAGATCCCCAACGGTCTTCTCATCGTCATTATGATCATCGCCTCCGTCGCAGCAGGCGCGCTGTGGGGCTTCCTCCCCGGTATCTTCAAGGCCAAGTGGAACACGAACGAAACGCTCTTCACGCTCATGATGAACTACATCGCGACACAGCTCGCCGCGTTCTTCATCATCGTGTGGGAAGTGCCCAAGGGCTCGGGCAAGATCGGTATCATCAACCAGAATACCGAGGCCGGCTGGCTCCCCGTTCTCGGCGGCCAGCGCTATCTCCTCCCGATCCTGCTTGTGGCGATCCTCACGGGCGTTATGTATATCTATCTCAATTACAGCAAGCACGGCTATGAGATCGCCGTTGTCGGTGAGAGCCAGCGCACCGCAAGCTATGCGGGCATCAAGGTCGAGCGCGTCATCGTGCGCACGATGATCCTCTCCGGCGCAATCTGCGGCCTCATCGGCCTGCTGCTCACCGCCGGTACGGACCACACGCTGACCACCACCATCGTCGGCGGACGCGGCTTCACAGCGGTCATGGTCTCCTGGATGGCCAAGTTCAACCCCATCATGATGATCTTCACGAGCCTTCTTATCGTGGTTCTGAGCCGCGGCGCGAGCGAGATCTCCAGCGTGTTCGGCCTAAACCACTCCTTCGCCGATATCCTGACGGGCATCATCCTGTTCTTCATCATCGGCAGCGAGTTTTTCATCAGCTACAAGGTCAGCCTGCGCAAGAGCAAGAAGGAGGCGTGAAGCAATGATATTTGATCTAACTGCTTTTCTTCCCCGTGCGGTCATGCAGGGCATCCCCCTGCTCTACGGCAGCACCGGTGAGATCCTGACGGAAAAGTCCGGCAACCTGAACCTCGGCATTCCGGGCGTGATGTACGTCGGCGGTATCTGCGGCGTCATCGGCGCATTCTTCTACGAGCAGTCCACCCCGGCTGCCGACATGAACGCGTTCCTCGCCATCGGTATCCCGATGCTCTGCTCGCTTTTGGGCTCGCTTCTGATGGGCCTTCTCTACTGCCTGCTGACCGTTACGCTGCGCGCCAACCAGAACGTCACTGGTCTTGCACTCACGACGTTCGGCGTCGGCATCGGCAACTTCTTCGGCGGCTCGCTCATCAAGCTGACCGACAGCGAGGTCCCCTCTATCGCGCTGAGTGCGACGAGCGCCTATTTCAGCAAATCTCTGAATGTCGGCGGCTGGTTCGGTCAGGTTTTCCTGTCCTACGGCTTCCTTGCCTACCTCGCCATCGTCATCGCATTGTTCGCGTCGTACCTCCTCAAGCACACCCGCACGGGTCTTCACTTGCGCGCCGTGGGCGAGAGCGCGGCGACGGCGGACGCAGCCGGCATCAACGTGACGAAGTACAAATACCTCGCCACCTGCATCGGCAGCATGATCGCTGGTCTCGGCGGCCTGTATTACGTCATGGACTACGCCTGCGGCGTCTGGTCCAACAACGCCTTCGGCGACCGCGGCTGGCTCGCCATCGCGCTCGTCATCTTCACGATCTGGCGTCCGAACGTCAGCGTGCTGGCCTCCATCCTGTTCGGCGGGTTCTACATCCTCTATATCTTCATCCCCACCGGCACCAACCTTGCCATCAAGGAGCTCTACAAGATGCTCCCCTACGTCGTCACGCTGGTCGTTCTGATCATCGTGTCGCTGCGCAAGAAGCGCGAGGATCAGCCGCCCGCATCGCTGGGTCTGAGCTACTTCCGCGAAGAGAGATAAAAACACTTAAAATGAAAGCACCCGATGGGTGCTTTCATTTTAGATAGGCTGCAGTGTTTGTCGCTCACCGCTCCAAACACTGCAAAGTGTCGCTGCGGACGCACATGTCGTCCTCCGCGACGAATTCTATTTTTTTGCCGCCGTGCGCGGCGGCAAGTCTGCGACGCTTTTTTCCACGCACGTGTCGCGGTAAAAAACGATCAAATTCATTTGCGCCGTGCGCGGCGCAAAATAGAGCGCGCATGTCGTCCTCCGCGACGAATTCCAATTTATTTCACGCCGTGCGCGGCGTGAAACTCTGCGAGGCTTTTGAGCTGTTTTGCCGCTGGAGGCAGCAAAATGCGCTTCTTGCTATTTTTCACTAAATCTGCCTGCGTTTGGCGCGGGTCTATGAGGTATTGCTATGTCTACTCTGCTCATTCAAAACATTCGTTCGCTGGTGTCGTGTGATGACGCGGACACGGTTTATGAAAACGTCGATCTGTATGCTGAGGATGGATTCATCCGAGCGATCGGTAAAAATCTGCCGCAGGAGGCGGAAAAGGTGATTGACGCGAGCCACATGCTCTGCTACCCCGGCCTTGTCAACACGCACCATCATCTCTATCAGGTTTTTTCCCGCAACCTGCCGGAAGTACAGAACATGGAGCTCTTCGACTGGCTCAAAACGCTCTATGAGATCTGGAAAAACCTCGACGAGGACGTCATCCGCCTCTCGACGCTCACGGGCCTTGGCGAGCTGATGAAGCACGGCTGCACGACCTGCTTCGACCATCACTATGTCTTCCCCGCGGGCGCGGGCGACCTCATTGGCGCGCAGTTTGCCGCGTCGGACGAGATCGGCGCGCGCATGTACGCCTCGCGCGGCAGTATGGACCTCTCTGTCAAGGACGGCGGCCTGCCGCCCGACAGCGTCGTGCAGACGGTCGACGAGATCATGGCCGATTCCGCCCGTGTCATCGAGAAATACCACGACAAGTCGTTCGGCGCGATGCACCGCGTTGCGCTCGCCCCGTGCTCACCGTTCTCCGTGTCTGCCGACCTTCTGCGCGAGAGCGCCGTACTCGCGCGAGAATACGGCGTGCGCCTGCACACCCACCTGTGCGAGACGAAGGACGAAGAACACTTCATGCTCGCGCGCGAGGGCGTCCGCCCGCTCGAGTACATGGAGCGCCTCGGCTGGACGGGCAGCAACGTCTGGTTCGCTCACGGCATCCACTTCAACGACGAGGAGCTGCGCGTGCTGGCAAAGACGCACACCGGCGTGGCGCACTGCCCGATCTCGAACATGAAGCTCGCCTCCGGCGTCGCCCGCGTGCCCGAGATGCTGAAGCTCGGCGTGCCGGTCGGCCTCGCGGTTGACGGTTCAGCCTCGAACGACGGCTCATCGCTGATGGAGGAACTGCGCGTCGCGTTCCTGCTGCACCGTTTGAACAGCAGCAAAGATGCCCCCAGCGGTTACGACGTGCTCAAGATGGCAACATGCGGCAGCGCGGCCATCCTTGGCCGCAGCGACGACATCGGCTCGCTCGAGGTCGGCAAGTGCTGCGACCTCTTCATGATCGACTCGCGCAGGCTCGAGCTCGTCGGCTCGTGCTTTGACCCCAAAAGCGTGCTCGGCACTGTCGGCGTGCGCGGACCCGTTGACTACACGGTCGTTCAGGGCCGCGTGACGGTCGACCACGGTCATCTTGTCACAGTCGACGAAGAACAGCTTGCGCACGACGCGGAGGCGAAGTGCCGCGCGTATCTGAACCGCTGAGGAGGCTGCCATGACCGTTGAGATCATCTGCGGGGACATCTCCGCCCTCCCCTCTTCCGACCATGCGACCGAACTTCTGTCGCTCACGGACGGCGACACGCTGACCCTCTCCTGCACAGACAGCGACCTGAAGCCCGCCTACCGCGTCCTGCGCGCCATCATGGACTACGGCTATGAGCATGCACAGCCGTCGCGCGTGCGTCTAATTTGCGCGGACGAGGCGTCGCGTAGGGCGTACTCCTTCCAGTGGAACATGTGGTTCGCCGCGGAAAAGCCAAAACACGAAGATTAAGAAGAAAAGACGAGCGAATTTTCGCTCGTCTTTTTCTCATAAATAGCGGTCCACTTTTTGCAAAATCGTCTCGTAGCGCTCGGCGAGCTCCTGCTTTGTCTCGCCGAACCGCCCGCGAAGCTCCTGCCGCGAACGGACAATGGTCTGCAACGCCTCGTCGCGCTCAATGCGCAGCTCCGCGGCGATCTCCTCGCTCAGCTCGCCCACGCTGGCAAAGGCCTCCATCAGCCCGCCCTGCGTTTTGAAAAACTCGTCGCCGAAGCGCTCGCGCTTCGGATATTTTCCGCTGCGGTAATTGTCGATGACGACCTCGTAGCGTGCCATGGCGCGCTGCACCGCCGTCTCCCATGAAACGTACAGCTCGCGCTGGGCGTTTTCGCCGACCACTTGCATCACCTCCGGCGCGCGGCAGAGCTCTTCGAGCTTTGCCGCCATCGCCGCAGCGTTTTCCTCGATGCAAAAGCCGTTTCGCCCGTCGCCCACGCCCTCGGACGCGCAGGAATTTCGGATCATCACAGTCGCCGTACCGCTGGCTGCGGCCTCGCGCACGACAAGGCCGTTCGTGTCGAACGTCGACGGGAAGAGAAACAGGTCGGATCTGCCATACCACGCGCGGATGATCTCGCGGTCAGAGATCGCACCTGTGAAAAAGCAGCGGTCGGAGAGCTTCCGCTCTTCCGCATAGCTGCGGATCTCCGCGCCGTCTGCGCCCTCGCCGACAAACACCATGCGGAAGTCGACATTTTTCTCGCGCAGCGTTTTCAGCGCGTCTAAAATGATGCGGATACCCTTGTACCACATCAGCCGCCCGACGAAGAGAAAGACCGGCACGTTCTGCGGCAGGTCATATCTGCCCGTCGCCGCGGCGATGGCCTCGTCAGACACCCGCCCGCGCGGCACGTCCACGCCGTTTTCCATCACGATGTAGTCGCCCTCGTAGCCGAGCGAGCGCAGATTTTCCCCCGCCCCGCGGCTCACGACCCAGACCTCATCGCAGCTTGCGATGTTCTGCACCAGCGCGCGAATGGCGCTCTCCTGCAAGAGCTTGCCGCGCACAGCCTTGGCGATGTCGACATCGTACTTCGTGTGATACGTCAGCACGAGCGGCGCGTCGACCACGGCGCGCAGCGAGCGCGCCAGCAGGCACGACGTGATGGGACAATGCGTGTGCATCAGTTCGACCTTCTGCTCCGTCAGCATGCGCGCGGTCTCGGGTGAAAACGGATAGCCCGCCACGTAGCCGAGCTTCTTGCGCGTGTCGATGCTCGGGTAGCGCAGCACGGGGAATGGGAACGCGCTGTCGTCCGCGCCGGGCATTGTCGGCGTGACGACAATGGCGTTTTCGCCGCTTTTCGTGATGTTTTTCGCGTAGTTCACGACGGCGTTCGCCACGCCGTCGATCTCGGGCGGAAAGGAATCGTTCAAAAGGCAGATGGTTCTCTTGTCCATGCCATTGCCCTCCTGTTGCTTGTTTTTCGGCAGCGCCGAAGTGTGATTCAGTATATCATTTTTCGCGCGAAGATGGTATACTATGTGTGAATTTTACGCGCTGTTTACTTCGGGAAAGGAGGGCTTCCATGCGCATTCTCACATACACCGTGACGCCGGAGGAGGACGGCCGCATGGTCAAAGGCATCCTGCGCGGCAGTCTTCAGCTTTCCTACACGCTGCTCAAAAGCCTCAAATGGCGCGAAAACGCCATTTTATTGAACGGACAGAGCGTCCACGTCAACGCCATCGTCCACGCGGGCGACACCGTCAGCGTCGTCCTCAGCGAGCGTACGCCGCGCGAGGACTTGTACTGCGCAAATGCGGCAAAGCCCGACATCGTCTACGAGGACGACGACCTGCTCGTGCTCAACAAGCCTGCGGGCGTCGCCATGCACCCGAAGTCGGGTGACGCCTCCGCGCCGAGCCTTGCAGCGATGCTGACGAGTTATCTCGGCGAGGGCAGCGTGCCGCACTTTGTCAGCAGGCTTGACAAGGGAACGTCTGGCCTCCTCATCGCCGCAAAGAGCGGCTACGTGCACGACCGCCTGCGCCGCGCACTGCACTCAAGCGATCTGCGGCGCGAGTACCGCGCTGTCGCCGTCGGCAGAGTTGAACCGCCGTGCGGCATCATCGACGCGCCGATCGGCCGCGCGGAGGGCTCCATCATCCGCCGCTGCGTGCGCGCGGACGGACTTCCGAGCCTCACGGAGTACGAGACTCTGCAAGTAAACGACCGCTTCACGCTCCTGCGCCTGCGCCCACAGACGGGTCGCACGCATCAGCTTCGCGTCCACATGGCATACCTCGGTCATCCCCTCGCGGGCGACTGGCTCTACGGTATGGAGGACAAAACCCTCATCGCCCGCCCCGCGCTGCACTCGTACGAGCTGTGGTTCACCCAGCCGGTCACCGGACAGGAATTACACTTTACAGCGCCTATCCCGCAGGATATGCAGCGCTTGATGGAATGAAAAAGCACCGTCTTCACGACGGTGCTTTTCTTTTTACTTTTCCTTGTAGTACAAACGGCAGTGGCAGTAGCCCTCGAATTCGGGGTCAGCGATCTGGTCGCGGAACTCCTTGCACATGCAGACGTTGTCCTCGATCTTCTGCAAGCGGCAGGGGCACTGTAAATCGCGCTTTAAGAGCGCGGCGCGCAGGCGGGCGACGACCTCCGCGTCTTCGTTGTATCGAATTCTCATGCCCTGCACTTCTCCAGCATCGCCTTGATGTCGGCCTTATCGTGCACACCGACCATGCCGGTCAGCGTGTGGCGGTCCTGCACGACGGCGAGCGTCGGGATGGAGTCGATACCGAACATCGAAGCGAGGTTCGGCTGCTCGTCGACGTTGACCTTGCAGAACTTGACCTTGTCCTCTTCCCCGTTGAGCTCGGCAAAGACAGGCGCCATCATCTTGCACGGCTGGCACCACTCGGCCCAGAAGTCGATAATGATGAGGCCCGGATCGTCGAGTACCTCAGTCTGGAAGTTATCTTCCGTCAGCGTGACGATATCGGTGAACGTGCGCGTCTCGACGTACGGCTCGTGGAAGCCGCCGCCACAACCGCCGCAGCCACCGCCGCATGCACTGCATCCGGCCCCGCAGCCCGCGCCGCAGCCGCCGGCACTCGCGCTGCTGTCGCCGGTCATCAGCTCCAGATTGCCCTGGAGGAAGCTGTCGACCGCCTCGTCGGCATTTCCGGTCACGCCGGAAATGAGCAGCATATGCGCGTTGTCGATGGCGGCGTGCGCACCCTCGCCGATATTCCCGCAGATGACGAGATCGACGCCGCGGGATTTGAGCCCGCCCGCGACCTTCTCGTGGTCGGTATCGTCAAACGTGACGGTCTCTTTTTCGATGGGCTTGATATCCTCAATGGTGTAAACAGTAAACTCCGTGGCATGGCCGAAATGCTGCATCACTTCGCCATTCTCGCAGGGAATTGCAATTTTCATAGTATGTTCTTCCTTTCCGGTCTATTGCTTCGGCGGCAGCGCCTCCGCTCGTTGCTATGAGGTAGTTTACCACGCTTTCGCGCGCCGTACAACCGGAAATTTGTAAACAAACCATGGCCGCAGCGGCCGCAGCCGTTTTGTCTTGCAATTGTAGCCGCCCCGTGATAGAGTGAAATCAAACAAGACGCTTTGCCGCAAAATGACAACCGACAGGAGGCAGCACTTATGAAAAAATCAGAACTGGTGATCCTTTCTGTCCTCATCCTTGCCGCCGTGTTTGTTTTCAACGGCAAGATCAACAAAGTGACGAATCCCTGTGTGCAGGACTATGTCGCAGGTCAGGGGAACATCAGGGGGAATGTAAACGTCGAGGACTATTACGAGCGCGACGCGCGCTTTGCGATCGGCGCGGGAGAAGACGGGTATGCCGTTTTCAAGGACCCCGGCGAGGCCTTTGCCGCGCTGCGCGAGCACTATCCGGAGGGCATTTCGCTCATCCGAAAAGAGTTCCATCTGCTCGGGCTCTCAAAGCTCAATTATGCGTCCTATCAAACCTACGGCTGGCAAGCCACGACCGGCTCGGAGGAAGCGCGCCGGCAGGCCCAATTTGTCAGCAGTTTTTTTGATATTTACGAGAATAGCTTTAAATAAGATGAAACCATTATTATGGGAGAAACGATTTAGCGGAATCCTCTGGGCCGTCATACTGGGTGCGGCGTTCATCTTATTATCGCGAATCATCGGGAACTTTGTGCATGGCGTTCCTTGGTATCTGCTCAGCAGTATGCTGTCCGCCGCTTTCGGAGTCATCATCTTGATGCTCGGAACACGGTTGTACGGGAAAACGACAAGAGAAATTCTAAGCCTTCATAACAGCAAGATTGCCGTATTATCAGGTCTCGGTTTTCTCGTATTTCTGCTGTGCTGCGTGGCCGCCGTCTATGTCGGATGCAGGGGAATTTCAGGCCTCACCGCAGGGCTGTTTTTCGCAAGGATCCTATTGCAGCAGCTCACGACTGCCCTTTATGAGGAACTGAATTACCGCTTCCTCATTTTGGAAGGATATTTCCACGGGAATAAAAGCGTTTGGAGCCGTCTGCTCTATGCCTTTGTCAGTTTTCTTGTCTTTGGGGCGGCTCATGTGGTGACTGGTTGGAGCACCTCCGCTTTCTTTCTGTCAGGGGCCATCGGATTTACCTTTGCGGTCATCTATCTCAAGTCAGGCAACATCGTCATTCCCATGCTGCTGCATTTCATTTATGATATCCCCACAAATATGACATCCTACCTCGAGTGGAAGGATGCCTCCCTGCTCGCAAGCATGAATTCCGTGCTCGAGATCGCATTGGCGATCATGTTCCTTGTGTCCCTTGTTATCCTGATCATTGACAAGAGCACAGTGGAGACGAAGCACACCGCTTCATAACCTCAAAATAGCAAAAACCGCCACAGCAGTTTCCTGCTGTGGCGGTCCTTTGCTTTATACGGTTTTCAGACGCTTAGTCGTCCTTCTCTTCCTCGTCTTCCACAAGGTCGGCGGGGTCGAACTCGAGGGTCGCGCCGCAGTTGGGGCACTCGACCTTGCCGTCTTCGAGGACGGAATCGTCGAAGAAGATCTCTTCCTCGCACTCGGGGCAGGTCGTGGCGTAGCACTCCTCCTCGTCGTCCTCGTCGTCCTCGTCGTCTTCCTCATCCTCGTAGTCGTCCTCGTCTTCATCATAGACGATATCTTCCACGTCGCCGAGGTCGTCGCTGATGACGTCCAAGCCGTCGCCGAGCTCCATGACCTCGTCGGTCAGGTCTTCGACTTCGAGAGCGATCTCGTCGAGAACATCGGCGATCGCGAGGAACAGCTTGCCCTCGTTGGAATCCGCATTCAGGTTCATGCCCTCCATCAGGCCCTTGAGATACGCGACTTTTTCAGAAATACCCATCGTAAAACTCCTTTCTGTTACCGGAACTACGATTTTCCTGTTGCTGCTTACTTAATGTCTATTACTTGGCGCGGCCGATATACTCGCCCGTGCGGGTGTCGATCTGGATCTTGTCGCCGATGTTGATGAACAGCGGCACCTTGATCTCCGCGCCGGTCTCGAGCGTTGCGGGCTTGAGGGTGTTGGTCGCGGTGTTGCCGGCAAGACCCGGCTCGGTCTCGGTGACCTCAAGGTCAACGAAGTTGGGGGGCTCGACGCCGAAGACATTGCCCTTGATGGACAGGATCATGCACATCGTGTTCTCCTTGACGAAGCGGAACGCATCGCCGAGCATATCGCGGTTCAGTGGAACCATATCATAGGTCTCCTGATCCATGAAGTAGTACAGATCGCCGTCGTTGTAGCTGTACTCCATGTTCTTGCGCTCGATGGCCACTTCCTCGAACTTCGCGGTGGGGTTGAAAGAAGTTTCGGTCACGCCGCCGGTGACGACGTTCTTCATCTTGGTGCGCACGAAGGCCGCGCCCTTACCGGGCTTGACATGCTGGAACTCGACGACCTGATAGTACTTGCCTTCCATTTCAAATACTTTACCGTTTCTGAACTCACCAGCGGTAATCGTTGCCATAACTATTTCCTCCTGTATTCCCGAGGATATCATCGCTATCCTCAAATTCACAAAGTATCGGTTCTAAACCTATGGTATTTTACCGCATATAGTGCGGCAATGCAAGTGTTTTTCTTGATGTTGTGGGTGAAATTTGCAAATTTCAGTGCTTTTTCCGCTCGTCGTGCGCGCTTGCGGCCTTGAACGGCCGCTGCAGGGCATGCAGCACGTGGTTCCACGCACCCACCGCGCCGCCGCGCGGCTCGACCATCAGCATCAGAACGCCGCTGCGCCGAGCGCCGAGCGTGTCGGTGAGCAGCTTGTCACCGAGCATTGCCGTCTCCCTCGCGTTCACGCCGTAGCGCGCCATCGCCTCGTGAAAGCCGCGCGTGCCGGGCTTGCCCGCGTGGCCGACGTAGCCGACTTTAAGCGGCTTGCAAAACTTTTCCACGCGCACGGGGCTTCTATTGTTCGACAAAATCGCAAACTCGATGCCCGCCTCCTTCAGCGCGCCGATCCAGCGCGTGAGCGACTCGTCCGGCTCGCTCTGGCTTTTGGGCGCGAGCGTGAAGTCGAGGTCAGCGAGGAGCAGCTTCACGCCATGCTCTTTCAAAAATTCCGGCGTCACGGCCTCGTAATTGTCAAACACCCATTGCGGGCAAAGCAATCTGAGCATATCGGTCTCCCATCGCGCATAAAAGTATTACGGTTATTATACGCGCCGAACGCGCTTTTCACAAGGGGGGATTTTTCTGCTCACCTACCTCGCCATCACGCCAAAGGCGCTCTCTGAGTATGCCTCAAGGCCCGCACTGCCGCTCGTCCACGTGGCCTATGCCGTCGGTCAGGGCGGATGCCTGACGCGCTGCGACGCAACGCCCTTCCCGCGCGGCGGACTCATGGGTCTTTCCGACCGCTGCACCGGGGCGATCCCACGCATCGACACGCTCTGCCGCACCATCGTCGCGGAATGCGTCAAGCGCGGCTTTCAGGGCGTGCTGGCGGACTTTGAGACCAATCCGTATTCTGACCGGCTTTCGTTTCTCTCGCGTCTCTCCGCCCGTCTGAGTGCGCGGGGGATGGCGCTCTACTGCCCCCTCTCGCTCCCGGCCGAGGGCGCAGCGCTCCTCGTCGGCACGGGCCTTTCCGGCGGGTCGCTGCGCGCGCTGCTGGAGGAAACCGCCTGCCGCTATGGCGCGGAGCGTCTGGCGCTCGACTTGGAACGCGTAATGATGGACTTTCCCCTCCCCTGTCCCTCCGGCTGCGGCACACCGCTCACGCGCGAAGAGCTGCTCGCCCTGCGGGAAAAGCATCCATCGTCCGTCTATTTTTCCCGTGAGCTGATGGCGAAGTATTTCACCTACTCCGCGGGAAATGGCACGCACTTCGTGCTGTTTGACGATGCAGAGACCTTGCGGCAAAAGGTCAAGCTTGCGCAGAATTTAGGCATTCAAACGGCGTTTCTCATGTTTCCGGAGATATCAGATCTTTTACCGGAGCTTTGAGCAGCGCAGCGCGCCGCGGAGGGGGGATAGCAGCGCCGCAGGCGCTGCACGGGGCAAAGGGGG
>ERZ772900.1759-NODE-1759-length-18255-cov-5.574341_pt1 | contig 18255 bp, 19 predicted proteins | sample MGYA00512124_ERZ772900 | MGnify/ENA primary metagenome ERZ772900 (study PRJEB29015, sample SAMEA2737716) | human gut metagenome | biome: human gut; feature: human-associated habitat; material: faeces | place: China | collected 2012 ... | reverse complement strand
GTGCCGGGCACGATCTCGGTGCGCTGCTTGCAGCACTTGGAGATGATGCCGATGCAGTCATCGACGCGCTCGTCATCGGTGCAGATCAGCAGCGTCATGTTGCCCGCCATCAGGAAGCCGCCGGTGGTGGCCAGACGGGTGACGTAGAACTTGCTTTTCAGCAGCTCGTTGCAGACATTCTTGGAATCCTCTTTATTGACGATTGCAGTGATAAGCTTCATGGTTATCCAGCCTTTCTATTGATACATCGAATTTTTCAGCGGTTGCGGTTTTCCCAGTCGCGGCGGCGCTTCCAGTCCTTCACGGCGTCAACGCACCAGTCAAAGACCTCGCGGCCATAAAACGCCAGAAAACCCGCCAGCCCCAGCACGAGGCTGACCTTGATGGCGAAGCTGCCCGTCAAAAAGCTGAAGGCCCAAAACGCCAGCTCGATCCAGCCCAGGTATTTCATCTTGAACGGAATGATGCCAAACAGCAGCACCATCTGATCCGGCCACAGCCAGGTGTAGGCGAACAGCATGCTCTGGAAGATGGCGCTCGGCCCGGCGTAGCCTGTCAGAAAGCAGCTGACCCACGCACCCAGCATGCCCAGCGCCAGAAACAGCGTCGTGCGGAAATCGCCCCAGACGCGGGCCAGCGCGTTGCCCAGCCAGTAGTAGAACAGCAGGTTCAGCACGCCAAAGACGCCGCCCAGCCAGATGGGCTGGAACAAAAACGTGATAAGGCGCCAAATCTGTCCGTGCAGCACATAGGTGCGGCTCAGCATCAGCAGACTGCCGAAATCGCGGTTGAAGAACAGCATGATGATGCCTGCCGCCAGCTGTCCGATCAGCAGCCCGTTGATGAGGTTCGGGATGCCGAGGCTGCCGTAGCGGCGTTCGAGTTTATCGATCCAGTTCATGGGAGAAGCCCTCCGTTGCATACAAATTTACAGAATATATTATAGCAATTCCGCGCGCAAAGTGCAACAATTCCCTGTCGAATCCCTTGCGGCAAACCGGAAAATGTGCTACGCTTTTATCTATAACAAGGAAACGAGGCCGAACATGGGACGTACATCCACCAAAGAAAACAAAAACAGCTACCAGCTTGCCCGCGAGGAGCTGGGCCTGACCCGCGAAAAAGCCAGTGAGCTGCTGGAAACGATAGCCCCCGAGCGCATTGAAAAAATTGAGAACGAACGCACCGTGCCCCGCCCGGACGAGGTGCTGACGATGGCCGAAAAGTACAAGCGCCCATCGCTGTGCAACTGCTACTGCTCGCAGCAGTGCCCTATCGGCCAGCGGTACGTACCGTTTGTCACGCGGCGCGAGCTGCCGGCCATCATCCTTGAGATGCTGGCCTCGCTGAACGCAATGAACAGCAAGAAGGAGCGCCTGATCGAGATCGCCGCGGACGGCAAAATTTCCAACGACGAAATCGACGATTTCATCCATATCCGTCAGGAGCTTGAGCGCATCTCCCTCACCGTGGAGACCCTCCAGCTCTGGACCGAGCGCATGCTGGCCAACGGCCAGATCGACGCGGAGACGTATAAAAGGAAGCTGGAGGAATAACCTTCTATCTCTCCCCCACCAGCAAAAATTTCCCTCTATTTTTCTCTTTCTCTCCTGTTTCTGCAACAATTCCCGTGCTAAAATCGTATTACAGGTTGAGGGAACACGCCCTCGCCTGACCGCGTACCCGCACAAAGGAGTTATAGAGGATGTTTACGCTGTTTGTTCTTTTTGTTTTTGCCTGGCTGTTCGTCAAGTCTGTCGGTTTGGCCTTCCATGTGACTTGGGGCCTGGCGAAATTTGTCGCCACGCTGCTGTTCGTGATCGCCCTGCCGCTGCTGGTGGTTTTCGCCGTCGTCGGCGCGCTGCTGCCTCTGCTGCTGCCCCTGGCCCTCGTGGCTGCCGCCTTCTGCATTCTGAAAAAGGCATAAAGTACCCAACCGCCGTGCGGCCCGGAGCTGCACGGCGGTTTCTTGTCATTGAGGTGTCGGCGTGGTATACTTGTAGTCAGGGCGTTTTGCGCCTGCTATCATCCAACAAAGAGGTTTTCCCCATGAAGCTCGTCGTCTGTTTTCCCGGGATTGGCTACCACTGTGATAAGCCGCTGCTCTACTACAGCCGTAAGCTGGCGGCCTGCGCCGGGTACGACCACACCCTTTTGCTGCAATACACCTACCACAAGGACGGCCTGCGCGGCAGCCCCGCCGCCCTGCGCGAGGCATTTGACACCCTGTACGCCCAGGCCGAGGCCCAGCTGTCCGCCGTAGATTGGCCACAATACGACGATGTACTGTTTCTTTCCAAGAGCATCGGCACCGCTGTCTCCGCCGCCTTCGCCCAGCGCCACGGCATCCCCTGCCGCCAGATTCTCTACACGCCGCTCTCCCTGACGTTTGCGCTTGCCCCGCAGAATGCCCTTGCCTTTTTAGGCACCGCCGACCCCTGGAGCGATGCTTTCTCCGTCGCCGCCGCAGCCCGCGCCAACGGCACGCCGCTCTGTCTTTATGAGAACGCCAATCATTCCCTGGAAACCGGCGACGTTTTGCACGACCTGGCGACCCTGCAGGACGTCATGCAGAAAACGCAGACGTTCATTGCGAATACACCCCACTGACATTTTCCCTCCCGCAAAGAATTGACATTTGCCCCGCAAGCTGTTATAATAAGCTGTACAAAATTTATGCTGTGGAGCATTACCCAAGAGGTCGTAAGAGGGAGCGCTCGAAAGTTTGCATCCGGCAGGTCATCTTGTCCGCAGGAAATCCCATAACGGCGGGCTTTATCGGGTATCGCGTACCCAGCATTTCATCGTTATCTTGCATCGAAATCTCGCATTTTTCCAAACGCTGTGCGGGGCGGTGCGATAAAAACTAAATAAGCAGACGTATCGAAGCGGTCGTAACGAGATTGACTCGAAATCACACCCTGCGGGAAGTTCCGCGCAACAAAATTAAATATGCAGATGTACTCAAGAGGTCGTAAGAGGGAGCACTCGAAATGCTTTAGGACAGGAGACTGTCGCGTGGGTTCGACTCCCACCATCTGCGCCATATCCGCCGTAGAATCGAAAGATTTTACGGCGGATATTTTTGTTTACGGCTTTGAAATGTGATGCTGTAAGTTTACGCAATGACTATTACAAGCCAAAATCCACTTGCAACAATAATCTGTTGCAAAAAGCCATTTGTTGCCCGAATTGTTGCCCACAGTTCATGGTTTCCTGCGAGAAGGGATAATAACTTATAAAGAGTTATCTCCAACAGCAGCGTTTTTCGGTGTTGCGAATACTGCTTGGTGGTATGCCGTCAGCACACTGAGTTTGCGCTGCTCCTGTACTTGTACATAGCGGGTCGTGACGGTGTTGATTTTCAGATTTACGCCCATTTGCTGGGAAAAATCGTCCACTGAATGTCCGAGAATTTGGCTAACTGCATAAAAATCACCTGTCAAATTGTACATATTGGTGCCCGCTGTGCCGCGTAGATCGTGAAATCGGATTTTCGGCATCCCAGTGCTACGCATAAATCCGTTAAACTTGACCGAAATACGCTTTTGTAAGTATGGCGAACCGTCCGGCTTGCACACAACAAGATCGTTATCGTAATACTTGACCCCGCCGAGCTTGCACAACCGCCGCTGGTCGGCTTGTTCCTGTCTAAGCCGTAAAAAGATTGGCAGTGCTTCTTCTGTAATGGGAAATGAACGTGTTTCGCCTTCGTCACGGTCTTTCAATGGTTCCAAGTGCGGCACAATTTTAGCATCTTTCGGCAGGTCACAGGGAATTTGGCCTCGCAAGGTAATTTGCCTGTGCGTCAAATCAACATCACGCCAGCGTAACCCCAGCGCTTCGCTGAGTCGCAGCCCAAACAGAACAGCGAGCAGCACCACGGTCTCAAGTGCATTACCATGTACAAACGCCAAAAGCTGCTGCACCTGTTCCACGGTGTACTTGTCATATTTGCGCCCGGCGTTCTTACTAAACCGTGTCATAATGTTCTTGGCTGGGTTGTTTGGAATGTAGCCATACTTTACCGCCGAGGACAGCGCAGAGCTTAAAATTCGATGGCAATAACGCACTGAATTCTCCGCCAGTCCCTTCTCACGCAGTTGCGCAATCATATCGTCAATCATTTGGGGTGTCAGTTTGTTCAGAGATACTTCGCCCAGCATGGGAATTAGATGTATGCTTATGCCGCTCCAATAGCTGTATCGTGTACTTTTTGCAAGGTTATGGTGGTAGCTTTCGTACCACTTGGGCAGATACTCTTTTAGCTTTTGTTTGCTCTCTGGTCCATAGCCGACCATAGCGGCGCTGCCAGTCTGTAACTCCAGCTTGATCTGTGCCTCATACAATTCTGCTTCCCTGCGCGTTGCAAATCCACGTTTGGCAATACTTTTCTGCTTGCCGTTCTCATAGACTTTCACATTGACATCGTAGACAATGCCCGGTCTGCCTGTTAAAATTCCTTGGCTGTTTCGCTTGTTTTTGACTTTTCTCTCGCGGATCGCCATATCAGCACCCGCTGCTTACAGACCTTGCCGGGGTCTTGGCACGGTTGTAATAATCCCAAATAGCCTGTTCGGAAATCAGGCGACGGTTGCCATTCTGGATGAACTCCAACTCGCCGTTGTCCATCAACTGGCGCAGTCGATTTTCTCCGATGCCGGAAACAACTGCCATTTGTTCCACAGTTTTCAGCATCGGTTCAAACGGATTTCGCACAACTTGCGGTGTTTTTTGCTTTGCATATCTTGCCATAACTATCCCTCCTGCGGTATAATTTATAAAACAAATTGTTTGTGGTACTTGTGCACAGCACAGGAACACGATCATTTGTAAGGCTTGAAGATTTGGTATATTCAGTTTTCAAGGTTCATCATCACCACATTCAAAATGCTTGTGGTGTCTGCAAACTCATTATACCACAAGCGTTTTGCTTGTCAATATATATTTTTACTTTTTATTGCAACTTATTTTCTGTGGGAGGTTCTTTATGGATACAACTGGGAGACGCATTAAACGTCTGCGTTTGAAAAAGGGAATCTCGCAATCTCAACTTTCTAAGCGCTCCGGCATTACCTCAACGCTTCTTCAACAGTACGAATATGGTACGCGCCATCCCAAGGAAGATCAGTTAAACAAAATCGCATTGGCGCTTGGCGTAGCGCCTGCTATGCTGCGTCCGTTGGATGTGGATACAATCGAGGGGCTGCTCGCCATCATCTACGAAATGCACTCCAGTTACCACGGCATAGAAATTATCGAAGAAAACGGTACAACTTCTATCCGTTTGCCCAATACACTACAAGCCGAGCCCGCCAGATATGCATTGCACTTAATCAAGAAATTTATGGAACAGCCGCTATTCGGTTCAGACGAAGAAGCTCCCGTTGCCATGAACGCAGACGAAATTCAACCTGATACTGGTGTGACACTTGCTGAAGAAATAAAGTGGTACAATCAGCAGTCAAGGTTTCTGCATGACACCGAAGAACTTGGGATTTGGTCCGATACCAGCCGTGAAGAAGATACCTCAACTTAAAATCGTTTCTGCATACAGGAGTAACAATAAATGGACAGTAAATTGACCGCAGAACAAGAAAAACTAGCCGCACTAATAGAATCCGACTACGCACTATTGAAATTCGGCTATTATGGGCAGGAATACGAGTTTGCTGTTGCTGAGCGAGACCCGCGCCTATACAGAAAAATGCTGAAACGCCCGGACTATCATCAATTTATCGCAGGTAAAGACAAACAATATCGCCATGAAACCAGCGTGATGATGGCTGTACTGGCTGATATGCGCGGCATAACTCCAACGACAAAGCAGGAAAATGAAAGCGGTTGGTACAAAACTATGTTCTCGCTAAAAGCAGAAGCGGAGACTTTCACGCGGAATAGTATCCTGCATGATGTCGAAACAGATTTTTGACGAGAGCATATTTTATCGTAAAAGCGCCCTATCAAAAGAAGTGGATTGGCTTCTTTTGATAGGGCGCTTTTGTCATATATACCAAATCGAAGATTTAACTTCATCATATTTTACAAAAAGATGTACTTTCTATTGACTTTTTTGCAATAACAGAATACAATATATTTACATCATTTTAATAAATTTGATGTAAATAAAAATAAAGGTTCTACAATGAAAACATTTAACTTCAAAGCAGTATATTCTCAGCTGCTGACACCAGAGATTGTGTTCCGTCTAACGCAGCTCCACGAATACAAAGGTCGACTGAACAGGCTCCTTGAAACGGATGCTGCCGCACTATCTGAAATCCAAGAAACCGCCATCCTGCAAAATGTCGCTGCATCGAATACCATGGAAGGCATTACTGTTGCCGATGAGCGGCTGAAAAAACTTATCCTAAACAAAACCAATCCGCAAACCGATGACGAGAAAAAAGTGGCGGGTTATCGGGATGTGCTAACCTCCATAAGTGCCAATTATGACTTCCTGCCACCGGCACCATCCACTATTTTACAGTTGCATCGGGATTTGTACAAATTCAGCGGTAAAACTGTGGGTGGCAATTATAAAGATACCGCCGGCGAACCATGCGCCGAAAGCCTTGCTTCCCTATGCAATGCCTTTGAACAAGCCCTGCAAGACCCAGTCCTTGACCCGCTGCTTTTGATTCCGATGTTCATGGTGGACTTCTTGAACATCGCCCCCTTCGATAACGGCACCGAACGAATGAGCCGCCTGCTGCTGGCACTGCTCTTGTACCGTTCCGGCTATGAAGTGGAGCAATACAGCAGCATAGACGCAATCCTTCTTAGCACAAAAGCATCCTACGATGCAGCGCTGCAACGCAGTTCCCATAACTGGGCTACCGACACAAATGACTACGCACTTTTTACCACCTACCTGCTGAGCACTCTTGTTACGGCATACAAAAGCTTTGACGAGATTGCCACACAGCTAACCGCCAAAGGTCTGTCAAAGCCTGACCGCGTGCGGGAAATCATCAAATTGCACCAAGGTGAAATCACCAAAAGCGAAATCTTAAAGCAGTGTCCGGACATCAGCCAAATCACTGTCCAGCGGGCACTGGCAGACCTGCTAAATAACAAGCACATCACAAAAATCGGCGGTGGCCGCTACACTTCTTATATTTGGAATGAGGAGAACTAACATGATTACTGGAGAACTTAAAAACAAAATCGACAGCCTTTGGGATATTTTTGCGGCGGGCGGTCTTGTAAATCCGCTGGATGTCATTGAACAAATCACTTATTTAATGTTCATTCACGACTTGGACGATTCCGACAACCTGCGCGCCAAGGAAGCCGCCATGCTGGGTCTGCCGTACCAGAGCATTTTTGCGGACGAGGTGCAGCTCGGCGAGCGCACCATCGACGGTCAGCAGCTCAAATGGAGCGTGTTCCACGACTTTCCGGCGCAGAAAATGTACGCCACCATGCAGGAATGGGTGTTCCCATTCATCAAAAATCTGCACGGCGACAAGAACAGTGCCTACTCCAAATACATGGACGACGCCATTTTCAAGCTGCCCACGCCGCTGCTGCTTTCCAAAGTGGTGGATGCACTGGACGAAATTTACCGCTTGATGAATGAGTCGCAGGCGGTGGATGTGCGCGGTGACACCTATGAATATCTGCTCTCCAAAATCGCACAGTCCGGCCTGAACGGTCAGTTCCGCACACCGCGCCATATCATCAAAATGATGGTCGAGCTGATGGATCCCAAAGCGGACGAAATCATCTGCGACCCCGCCTGCGGCACATCCGGCTTCCTCGTCGCAGCGGGCGAGTACCTGAAAGAGCGCCGCAAAGAAGAAATCTTCTTTGACCGTCAGAAAAAAGACCACTACATGAACCATATGTTCTTCGGCTACGATATGGACCGCACCATGCTGCGCATCGGCGCCATGAACATGATGACCCACGGTATCGATAACCCCTACATTGAGTACCGCGACAGCCTGAGCGACCAGAACCCGGATAAGGAAAAATACTCGCTGATTCTTGCCAATCCGCCGTTCAAGGGCAGCCTGGACGCAGACACCGTATCCGCCGACCTGCTGAAGGTCTGCAAGACAAAGAAAACAGAACTGCTTTTCCTTGCGCTGTTCCTGCGTATGCTGAAAATCGGCGGGCGCTGCGCCTGCATTGTTCCCGATGGTGTGCTGTTCGGCTCGTCCACCGCGCACAAGGCAATCCGTAAAGAACTGGTAGACGGCAACCGTCTGGAGGCAGTTATCTCGATGCCGTCCGGCGTGTTCAAGCCCTATGCCGGTGTTTCCACCGCCATTTTGATTTTCACCAAGACCGGGCATGGCGGCACGGATAATGTATGGTTCTACGATATGCAGGCCGACGGTCTTTCGCTGGACGACAAGCGCAGCCCCGTGCAGGAGAACGACATTCCCGACATTATTGCGCGCTTCAAAAATCCGGACGCCGAGAAAAACCGCGCCCGCACGGAAAAATCGTTCTTTGTTCCCAAGCAGGAAATTGTGGATAACGGCTACGATCTGTCCATCAACAAATACAAAAAGACCGAGTACAAGCCTGTGGAGTACCCGCCGACGAGTGAGATCATGGCAGAGCTGCGCCGCTTGGAGAAAGAGGTCAACACGGCAATGGACGAACTGGAGCAGATGCTGAAATAAGGAGCGCACCATGACGGAAAACGACAAACTGCAAGTATTTGAAGATCAGACCATCCGCACCGCTTGGGATGAGGAAAAGGAAGAATGGTATTTTTCGGTGGTGGATGTCGTGGTTGCATTGACAGAAAGCCCCGACTACAAGACCGGCAGAAAATACTGGAACAAGCTGAAGCAGCGCTTGAAAGAAGAAGGAAATGAACTGGTGACAAATTGTCACCAGTTGAAAATGAAAGCCGCCGATGGCAAGCGCCGCCTTACGGATGTAGCGAATACCGAGCAGTTGCTGCGCATCATCCAGTCCATCCCGTCCAAAAAGGCCGAACCGTTCAAAATGTGGCTGGCCATGGTCGGGCGTGAGCGCATTGAGGAAATCATCGACCCGGAGCTTACCATTGAACGCGCGCTGGACACCTATGCACAGAAAGGCTACCCGCCGGAGTGGATCAACCAGCGCCTGCAAACCATCCGCGCCCGCAAGGAGCTGACCGATGCGTGGAGCGCACACGGGGTGCAAAAGGGGCAGGAGTACGCCGTTTTGACGGACGAAGTCACAAAGGCGTGGTCCGGGCTGAATACGCGGCAGTACAAGAACCTGAAAGGGCTGAAAAAGGAAAATCTGCGCGACAATATGAGTACGTTGGAGCTGGCGCTGAATATGTTGGCGGAAGCCACCACAACAGAACTCACCAAGGCTCAGAACCCGCATGGGTTGGAAGAAAACCGCACTGTGGCAAAGCAGGGCGGCACGGTAGCCGGCAACGCCCGAAAAGAAATTGAAGCGCAGACCGGTCGCCCGGTGGTTACGGCAGAAAACGCAAGCACAATGCTGCTGGGGCAGGCTGTTACCGGGATGATCGAGGGCGTTGTGAAAGATGAAGATGATAAAGAATAACTCTGCTGTGATGGCGGATACAACTTCGGATTTGTGGGAGAAAATATGATAGAGCAAAAAAGACTGGGGGATATTGCAACATACATAAATGGTTTTGCGTTCAAACCAGAGGATAGAGGTACAGTAGGATTACCTATTATTCGCATCCAGGATCTGACGGGCAATGCCTATGATTTAGGATTTTATGCTGGCAATTATCCCGAACGCATTGAAATCAATGACGGAGATGTGTTGATTTCATGGTCTGCAAGCCTTGGCGTGTATGTTTGGGATAAAGGAAAGGCGCTGCTCAACCAGCACATCTTTAAGGTGGTATTTGATAAATGTGAGGTGAACAGAGAATATTTTGTTTATGCTGTTCGCTATAAGCTAAAAGAAATGGAGTCAAAAACGCATGGCGCAACAATGAAGCACATTGTCAAAAAGGATTTTGACAATACATTGATTCCATTCCCTACTTTAGAAGAACAGAAAAACATTGCAAATTTGCTTGATAAGATATCCACAATAATTCTAGTTCGCCAACAACAACTCCAAAAGTTGGATGAACTCGTCAAAGCTCGATTTGTCGAATTGTTTGGAAACCCTGTTATCAATAATAAAGGGTGGAATGTATCGGATTTGGGGCAATTAACAATAAAGATTGGCTCCGGCGCAACCCCAAAAGGCGGAAAAGAAGCCTATCAGACGGACGGAATCAGTCTTATCCGAAGTATGAATGTTCATAATGGAAAATTCGAGTATAAAGAGTTGGCACATATTTCAGATGAGCAAGCAGCAAGACTCGAAAATGTTGCTGTTGAAAAAAATGATGTTTTGCTGAATATTACAGGTGCTTCGGTGGCAAGGTCTTGTGTTGTTCCAACAAATGTATTACCGGCACGGGTGAACCAGCACGTATGTATTATTAGGTGCAAAGATTCAATCATGCCCGACTTTATAAATAGCCTTTTGATTGATGATAACTATCAAGATTTACTTTGGAGCATTGCTGGAAGTGGGGCAACACGTGAGGCTATAACCAAACAGCAAGTAGAATCACTGCAAATTATTTTACCCCCAATTAGTAAGCAAGAAGAATTTTCCAAGTTCATTAATCGGGTCGACAAATCAAAAGCTGTCGAAGGATTATATTCGTCGTTGTGCCTATAGGCATAATTTATAAACCAATTTAAATAGCAACGAGGTGAAAACATGAGTACTTCTGAATTTAAAAGAGAAGAAAAAACATCCATTCCCGTTGTTGCAATCTGCTATGATTTCGACAAAACTTTGTCTCCTGACGATATGCAAGCGCAGGGATATATCCAATCTGTTGGGTTTGACGTAGGCGATTTCTGGAAGAAATCAAACGGATTGGCACGCGGAAATGATATGGACAACAATCTTGCCTATATGTATGTCATGATGACAGAGTCGGAAGGCAAGTTTGTATTCAATCGTCAGAAACTGCAAGAATACGGTGCGCAGGTGCAATTATTTCCCGGTGTAGAGACTTGGTTTGAAAGAATTCGGAAGTATGGGAAAACCAAAGGCGTCGAAGTTGAGCATTACATTATTTCTTCCGGTCTGAAGGAAATGATTGAAGGAACATCGGTTGCCAAAAATGGCGCGTTCAAGAAAATATACGCCAGTTCTTTCTACTATAATGAGCGCGGCGTAGCAGTATGGCCTGCACAGGTTATAAATTACACAAATAAAACGCAGTTTCTGTTTAGAATTGAGAAGGGTGTTTTAGACATAAACGATCCCGGTGTTAATGAATATTTTACACCGGATAACATGCGAATTCCGTTCAGAAACATGATTTATATAGGTGACAGTGATACGGATATTCCCTGCATGAAACTGGTTAATTCCTATGGAGGCCACTCGATTGGTGTTTATAACGCAGATACTCAAGACAAGAAAAAAGTCTATAAAATGATGCACGATAAGCGTATCAAATATTTTGCACCGGCGGATTATTCAGACGGGCGTGAATTGGATACTCTTGTCAAGGCAATCATTGACCGAACGACTTACAACGAAAAACTTGAGACTATGCACTATAAGAACCTGAATGAAGCCGCAGAAGCTGCTTCTGAAAAAAAGTGAAATTTTCTATGCAATACTGTATGGAGAACGTTTTATGACAAACTTCGATATTTTTACCGCCACCCCGCAATTTGAGAGTTTTGCCTCGGTTGCCATCTCCGCTGAGCGCATCCTGCATATCGACCCATCCGCCTGCGTCCTCAACTGCCGCAGGGCGATGGAGTTTGCCGTAAAATGGATGTACTCGGTGGATAAGGCGTTGGTCATGCCCTATCAGGACACGCTGGTCAGCCTGATGAACGCCGAGGATTTCCGGGATATTGTCGGCACGGACATCTGGCGGCGCATGGATTTTATCCGCCGTATGGGGAACAATGCCGCCCACAGCGGCAAAAAAGTCACCGAGGAACAGGCCGGACTCTGCCTTGAAAACCTGTACATTTTCCTTGATTTTGTGGCGTATTGCTATGGGGAAAACTATACTGCCGGACACTTTGACCGCGCCCTGCTGGAGCAGCCCGCTGAAGCCCCCGCAGCGCAGCCTGACGAAGAAAAGGACATTGACCTTGCCGCCCTTATGGCAGAAAACGCCGCACTGAAGGAGGAACTCACCGCCCGCCGTGCCGAGCAGCAGCAGACTTATGTCCCCAAACCGCTTGATCTGTCCGAGTATAAGACCCGCAAGCTGTACATTGACACCATGCTCACCGATGCAGGCTGGACCGAAGGCAAGGACTGGCAGAACGAGGTAGAACTGCCCGGTATGCCCAACAAATCCGAGGTAGGCTATGCCGATTACGTGCTTTACGGCGATGATGGTCGTCCTTTGGCTGTGGTAGAAGCAAAGCGCACCTGTGTGGATGTGGCAAAAGGTCGCCAGCAGGCAAAATTGTATGCCGATCTGCTGGAAAAGAAGTATCACCGCCGCCCGGTCATCTTTTTGACCAACGGCTTTGAAACACGCATTACCGACACGATTTACCCCGAACGCAAGTGCGCTGCTATTTATTCCAAACGTGATTTGGAAAAGCTGTTCAACCTGCAATCCATGCGTACCAGCCTGCGGAATGTGATGGTAGACCGCAGTATTGCGGGACGCTATTACCAAGAGGGCGCTATCAAAGCGACCTGTGATGCCTTTACCCGCAACCGCCGCAAGGCTCTGCTGGTCATGGCTACCGGCTCCGGCAAAACACGCACGGTGATTGCCCTGTGCGATGTGCTGCTGCAACACGGCTGGGTGAAAAACATCCTGTTTCTGGCGGACCGCAACAGCCTTGTCACGCAGGCAAAGCGCAGCTTTGTGAACCTGCTGCCGGACTTGTCCGTTACGAACCTCTGCGAAGAAAAGGACAACTATACGGCGCATTGTGTGTTTTCCACCTATCAAACCATGTACAATGTCATTGACAGCGTACAGGATGAGAACGGCAAGCTGTTTACCTGCGGACACTTTGACTTGGTCATCTGTGATGAGGCACATCGCTCGGTTTACAACAAGTACAAGGACATCTTCAACTACTTTGACGCGCCGTTGGTCGGTTTGACCGCAACGCCCAAGGATGAAATCGACAAGAACACCTATGAAATTTTTGAATTGGAAAACGGTGTTCCTACCTATGGCTACGAGCTGGCGCAAGCCGTTAAGGACGGATATCTCGTAGATTTTTTGTCCGTTGAAACAAAGTTGAAGTTTATTGAGGAAGGCATTGTTTACGATGCACTTTCGGATGAAGAAAAACAGATTTACGAGAGCACATTTGAGGACGAAAACGGAGAGCTGCCTGAAAGAATCGATTCGTCGAAACTGAACGAATGGGTCTTTAACGAGGATACAATTTCCAAGGTTCTGAATACCCTGATGACAAAAGGTATCAAAATCGATTACGGCAACAAGCTGGGCAAGACAATAATCTTTGCAAAGAACCATGACCACGCGGAAAAAATATTGGAGGTATTCAATAAAGAATACCCCCATTTGCCCGGCTTTGCCAAGGTCATCGACAACTATATGACCTATGCCCAAAGCGCGATTGATGAATTCTCTGACCCGAAAAAGTTGCCCCAGATTGCAATTTCCGTAGATATGCTGGACACAGGTATCGATGTGCCAGAAGTGCTGAACCTTGTGTTTTTCAAAAAAGTTATGAGGCAAAGTTCTGGCAGATGATTGGTCGCGGTACGCGCCTTTGCCCTGCTCTGTTGGACGGCAAGGATAAAGACAAATTTTATATCTTTGACTTCTGCGGGAACTTTGAGTTTTTCCGCATGAGCAAGGGAAAACCCACTGCTAACATGATTGCGCTGCAAGGGGCAATTTTCCACTTGAAAGCGCAGATTGCTTTTAAGTTGCAAGATTTGGCATATCAGACCACTGATTTGATTGCGTTCCGCAAGGCACTTGTGGATGATATGGTGCGCAAAGTACAGGAGTTGAATAAAGACAACTTTGCTGTGCGCCAACACTTGAAATATGTGGAATTGTATGCCAACGCGGACAACTACACCGCTCTGACCTATGAGGACACCTTGCTGATGGGGCAGGAGTTAGCGCCGCTGATTACCCCCGAGGAGGACGATCCCAAGGCGCTGCGGTTTGATGCCCTGATGTATGGCATAGAGCTTGCCTACCTCGCTGGGAAAAAGTACGGCAAGGCACGCAGCGATTTGATGAAAAAGGTTGCTGCCGTTGCGTCTGTTGCAAACATCCCGGAAATCATGGCACAATCTGATCTTCTCAATAAGATTTTGCACACGGATTTATTTGGAAACAGCGGGGATCAACGAATTTGAGCATATTCGCGAAAACCTACGCGACCTTATCAAGTATATTCCCATCGTAAAAGTTCGCTATGATACCAATTTCGATGATGCAATTCTGTCCGAAGATTGGAACGAGTCCGAGTTGGAAAACGATGACTTGAAAAATTACAAGGCCAAGGCAGAATTTTATGTACGGCAACATACGGACAACGCCGTTATTGCCAAACTGAAAGGTAATATTCCACTGAATAGCGAGGATGTAAAGGCGCTGGAAGAAATTCTGTGGAACGAAGTCGGCACAAAGCAGGATTACGAAGCCGAGTACGGTCAAAAGCCTTTGGGCGAGTTTGTGAGGGAGATTGTCGGCCTTGACATGAACGCCGCAAAAGAGGCTTTTGCGCAGTATCTGAACGATACCAGTCTCGACAGCAGACAGATTTATTTTGTGAACCAGATTGTAGAGTACATTGTTCATAACGGTATGATGAAAGATTTGTCCGTCTTGCAGGAAGCTCCGTTTACCGACCACGGCAGCATTGTGGAAGTGTTTACCGATTTGTCCGTGTGGGTAGGGATTCGGCAGGCAATAGAGCGCGTGAACGCAAATGCGGTGGCAGCGTGATTACTAAGTTTAGAAGCGGCTGCGATATATATTTTCTTGGCACTTTTCATTCCGTAACGGTGCTGCCCGCTGCACCTTATTCCGCACTGCTTCGCAATCCATCTCAATATCCACGCAGGTTGCAATATCTCGCCGCAATGCTCTAATACGGGCTGTAAGCGCCTGTATTTGTTTTGAACGGTTAATACTGGCGACTTTGCCCTTACTACGGTAGAGCACCTTACGCTGCGCTGTAAGGGCATTATATTCAGCTTGCAGATTTTCTTTACAAGTCAAAAGGTTATCAAGCGTTGTGATTCGCTGTTCCCATAAAAAGTCGCATTGCCGCCGATAGCGATTGTACCGCAGGAAATCATCACGCAGCAGGTAATAGCACCGCTTGCCAACTTTGCCTTTATATGCTTTTCTCAGCAATGCGCAGTAGCGATAATAGCAAGCCATAAATCCGGTAATTTTGCGGCATTTATAATTCAGCTTACCGCGATACCGTGCGCGGTGGCGAACAGGCATGGGCTGCTCTTTCGGCTGCCAGTGTGGTGGCTCAGATGCTATTTTCCGCTTGTATTCTTGCTGCATTGCAGGTGGAAGTTTACGCAACTCTTGGAAGTAACTCCGCAAGGCGTCCTCGCTGAAGCGTGGACTAATCTTATCCAATCGAATATTTCTCTGTGCATCTTTGTGGCGCACAGCCATATGTGTAACCTTCGGTCCGTATTTCACCTTATAACCCATTTGCTGCAACTCTGCAATAAATCCGGCAAAGCTGTCTGCGGAAGCCATCGCCATTTCCACATCGGCTTTTACCATACCGCGTAGCGTAGGTGTGCCCTCTTTTTCATGTTTCCACTCGCCGTAAGATTTCCCGTGTCCGTCTGTTTCTACAACCGACAAGCGGTTTTCGCGGCACAGTTCGTCGGAAATAGCTCGAATACCCTTGTAGTAAGTAGTAAAATCATTACGAAACATTCGACCATCCATAAACGAAACCGAGTTTACAACAATATGGTTATGCAAGTGGCCTTTGTCTAAATGGGTGCTGACGGTACATTCAAACCGATCTGCTAAGAATCGCCGTGCGAATTCGCAGCCAATTTCATGCACTTGATCCGGCGTTGCTTCTCCGGGCTTAAAACTTTGAATAATGTGATAGCCCACATTGCCACCGTTCAAAGGCTTGCCCCATCGTTGTTTCGTTGCCTGCATAATGCAATAAGCATTTTGCGGCATACAATTAAAGCCCGAAACATAAAGCTGGTGTTCGGTTTTATCCTTGTTCTGTGTGTAGCTGATTAACCGCTGCATATCTGCCGTACTGAAATATTCTGTCTTTTGCGGATTGGCAGCATAGTCTAAGCAGCCTTTTAGTTGCCCACGAACGGGCAAAATCTTTGTAATAGCCATTAACTTTTCTCCTGCATAAACTGCCAGATGCGCTGCATGATGCGGCTCGCCTCGGCAAGTTGAGCATTTTCAATCTTGCCTGTACTGTTAGCCAGCCGGGTAAGCTGGTTCAAATTGTTGCCGACTGCGGCTACCTGTGCTGCCAAGGCTTTATAGCTATCCGGCGGGCGTTCGCGTATTGTACAGCCACTAACCAACGCTCGGAGAAATGGCTCCATCTTCATACCGGCTGCATCGCATTTATTTTTCAGTTGATGGTATTCTTCTTCGGTAAAACGTACCGTTACTTGTTTTTGGCGTTTTAACATTTGCTTTCTCCTATTGGGGTCTTAGGGGCTTGCCCCTAACAAACGGTCGTTATGCTGGCATGACAGCATAATGACGTGCTTGCCGCACTGTCCGGGAACGCTATCACTTTCCCGGTAAAGAGAGTGAATCGTTCGTGTTTTCCTCTGCGTAAATCAGTTCAGCACACACAATTTCTTCTGCCTGTGCTTGCAAACCTTGCATAGCTGCGGCCCATTCCAGCGGGTTACAGCGTTTCATTTCTTCGTTGATTTTGGCTTCTGTTGCCAACACTTTGGTAAGACTTTCAACTTGACGATGTGCCTCGCAGTCGATGTCCGTGAGGTGCTGTGCCAGCGTTCCATCCAACAACATCTGGTCGCGCTCCATTGGTCGATGCTCATCAAGGTATCGCGCTCGCATCATGCCGTATTTTCCAATGGTGTTGTCTGTGATTGGACCATTTTCCAACTTTGGAATCAGATAGCCGTTTACATTCACATATTCCATTTTCATTGTGTAACCCTTTCATTCTGCAAGCCTTCTGAAAAAGAGAGACTGTTGTGCGGCAAATTTTCTGCACTGTCCTTTTTCTTTTTCAGATGGCTTATTTATAGTATTTGATATAGTAATTACTAAGAGTATTTAATTATAGTAATTATAATACTGCCTACATTACCGCCACTGCGCTTACCACAGGTGTGGTTACCACTGGTGCGGTTTTGTGGGTAGTGGTCATACCAGTAGGTACATTTTGTAGGGTGTGGTTGGCTTTCGTCAGATTGGTATTGCTGATGTTTCCCTGTGCATCGTAATAGATTAAATACACACCGTTCCAACCGTTATTGGAATCGCGCAGTTCATACTCATAGCAGAATCGTCCACGATTTGCCGGACGAACGTGCGCAACCAAATAGCCATTATTTTTCAACATATCCCATGCACGATTAAAGGCGCGTTCGCCCTCGGTGCAGTGGTTCATCAGCCATTGCTTTGTCAGCGGTACTGCGGTATAATCAATACGGGCAGCAATCAAGGCATACAACCCTTTAGCGCTCATGGATAAGCTATCGTTGAACAGTGCCTCGTTCTGCACAACAGAGTATCCGCGCGTTTTACGGACAAAAGCACCACTTTCAGCAGCAGAATTTGTGTTTTTCACGGTAAAATCTCCATACAAAGAAAAAAGATTTGGACTGAAATATAGCCAAATCTTCAAATTCTGTACAAATTTTTAATTTTCCCTGTGTTGTGCCAAAAAGTGTTGCCCGAAAAACGATTGTTGCCTAAATGTTGCCCAAACAGCCACAGGCAACATATAAAACGAAATAAGTCAAAATATCAAAAACAAGCGTAAGAACAGAAAACAGACGTTTCAACGCAAAGCGGAATAAAGAGATATAAGACGAATACCTTGATGTACTTGACTCGAAATCAATTTGGCAGCAATGCCACGTGGGTTCGAATCCCACCGTCTGCGCCAAGTATCACTACTCAATTCTACATTGGGTAGTGATTTTTTGTTGTCGCTTTGTAAAAATCCCGTACTTTTCTTATAAACATCTCCCCTTTATTTTCAAGTAGTGATTTTCGGGTTCGGTACAAATCATACC
>ERZ772900.1754-NODE-1754-length-18286-cov-4.224124_pt1 | contig 18286 bp, 21 predicted proteins | sample MGYA00512124_ERZ772900 | MGnify/ENA primary metagenome ERZ772900 (study PRJEB29015, sample SAMEA2737716) | human gut metagenome | biome: human gut; feature: human-associated habitat; material: faeces | place: China | collected 2012 ... | reverse complement strand
AGCGAACTCCCCCACGTGCAGCTGCTCCCCCACATAGACCTGAAACTCCCCCAGGGTCTGACCGGGGTCTACCGGGGCCTGGACATCCCGGGCCAGGTCGACGCGGGTGGTGATTTGATCGGCCTGGGCCTTTTCCACCAGCAGACGGCATTCCCGCTGGAGCTGAGGCTGGACGGTCTTGCTCTGACCCAGGAGTACGTCGATGGGGGCCAGGGGGCCTTCGGGCTGGGGGGTAAGCAGGGCGTAGTTGGCAAAGCCGTAGTCCAGCAGGCAGGAGGCATCCTGGAAGCGCTGGGCGGTGGTGGGGGCCTTCATCACCACGGCGATGAGCTCCATGCCGTTTCGCTGGGCGGCGGCGGACATGCAGTATTGGGCGGAGGCGGTGAAGCCCGTTTTCAGGCCGGTGGCCCCGTCGTAGAAGCGGATCAGGCGGTTGGTATTGGTGAGGCCGAAGGCACCGTTTCGGATGGAGTCGGTCCAGATGGTGGTGTATCGCCGGATGTCCGGATGGTGAAGCAGGAGCTGGCGGGACATGAGGGCGATGTCGTAGGCAGAGGTGAGGTGGCCGGGGGCGGGGAGGCCGGTGCAGTTGACAAAGTGGGTGTCCTCCATGCCCAGGGCCTGGGCCTTTTGATTCATCTGCTCCACGAAGGCGGACTCACTGCCGGAAAGGCGCTCGGCCAGGGCCACGGCGCAGTCGTTGCCCGAGACCACGGCTACGCACTTGATGAGGTCGGAGACGGAGAGGCGCTCCCCCTCCTTTAAATAGACCTGGGAGCCGCCCATGCCGGCGGCGTGGGCGGAGACGGGGACGGGCTCGTCCAGGGAGAGGCGGCCGGAGTCCACCGCTTCCATGACCAGGAGCAGGGTCATGATCTTGGTGACGCTGGCGGGCTCTAATTTTTGATGGGCATTTTGCTGGAGGAGGACGGTGCCCGTCTCCTTCTCCATGAGCAGGGCGGAGGCAGAGGAGAGGGGGAGGGGCATGTTGTCCTCCTGGGCCGCTGCGGCGGGGAGCGGCGAGAAGAAAAGCGAGGTCATGGCCAGACTGAGGGCCAGAGCGGAAAGGCGGCGGAGCTGATACATAGGGGTCCCTCCTGTTTTGATGGCGGTGTTTGTCCATAGGATAGGAAAAAACCAGGCGGGCTATGCGGGGAAAAATTTTCTGGAGGGGGCTGTGCAGCTATAAAGACTAGTCCATGGGGCGGGAAAAGAAGGTCGAAACAAGAAAAAGAAGAAAAATTTCAGAAAAGAGGACGGAAACGTGCAACTTTTTACGCTTGGGAAGCAGGGGTGAGGAGGGATAAGGTGGCAAAGGGAACGACGCCCGGACGGGAGCAGATCATCCGAAGAATGTGGAAGCTGGCCAACGCCGGGGTGGAGGATGCAGTGAAGCTGGCCTGTTTCCCCACGGAGGAGTGGGGCGGAGTGGAGGGTATGAATCTGGATGCCCTGACGGAGTTCAAGCGGGGGAGCAACGGCGTGGTAGAGCTGAAGTTCACCGACCGGGCCCGGCTGCTGGAGCGGCTGCTGGATGCCGCCGACCACAGCGGGGAGGACCAGGTGGACCGCTTTTTAAGCGCTATGGAGCGCCAGGAAGAGGGGAAGTGAGAGACGAATGGAGTTTTCGCCCAAGCAGCGCAGGGTGCTGACCTGGTGGCGGCCCGGCTCGCCGGACCGGGACAAACAGGCCATCATCTGCGACGGGGCGGTGCGCAGCGGCAAGACCCTGTGTACGGGGCTGTCCTTTTTCTGCTGGGCCATGCAGAGTTTTCAGAACAGGCGGTTTGCCCTGTGCGGGCGGACCATCGTGTCGGTGCGGCGGAATCTGCTGGAGGAGCTGCTGCCCCTGCTGGAGGGGATGGGCTTTCGGTGCAGGCAGAAGACGTCGCAGAATCTGCTGGAGGTGCGGCTGGGCAGGAGAAAGAACACGTTTTATCTGTTCGGCGGCAAGGACGAGGGGTCGGCGGCCCTGATCCAGGGGCTGACTTTGGCGGGGGCGCTGCTGGACGAGGCGGCGCTGATGCCCCGATCCTTTGTGGAGCAGGCGGCGGCCCGGTGCTCGGTGAGCGGGAGCAGGCTTTGGTTCTCCTGTAACCCGGAGTCCCCCGCCCACTGGTTTTATCAGGAGTGGATCTTAAAGGCGGAGGAGAAGGGGGCGCTGCGCATCCCCTTCTCCATGGAGGACAACCCAGGGCTGTCCCCCCAGATGCTGGAGCGGTATCGGACCATGTTTCAGGGGACCTTTTACCGCCGGTTCGTGCTGGGGGAGTGGGTGGCCGCAGAGGGCCTGGTGTATGACTTTTTTGACGAGAGCTTTGTGCACACCGCCCCGGAGGGGCTGGAGGAGTGGTATATCTCCTGCGACTATGGCACGGTGAACCCCACGTCCATGGGCCTGTGGGGGAGAAAAAACGGCATTTGGTACCGCACGGCGGAATTCTATTACGACGCACGGAAGAGACACCGGCAGAAGACGGACGAGGAGTATGCCGATGCCCTGGCCGAGCTGGCCGGAGGCCGGGACATCCGGGCGGTGATCGTGGACCCGGCGGCGGCCAGCTTTATCGAGACATTGCGGCGGCGGGGCTGGCGGGTGCGCCGGGCGGACAACCGGGTGTTATCCGGCATTCGCCTGACGGCCCGGCTTTTGAAGGCGGGGAAACTGGTGATCTGCCCGGGGTGCGGCGATGCCATCCGGGAGTTTGCCCTGTACCGCTGGGAGGAGCAGGGGGATGGACAGGACCGGGTGAGAAAAGAGAACGACCACGCCATGGACGAGATCCGCTATTTCGCCGCCACGGTGGCGGAGGGAAAGGGCGGGGGCGTGTATGCCGGGTGCGTGGAGAGAGGGAGATTTTGAGAAGTTAGGCGTTAGGAAGTAGGAGTGATGAGTTTTTGCGGAGGACGGGGTCCCGAAAGACGCAAAGACAAAAAGGAGGAACACACTTTGAAGTGGTGGGAGCGGAAGAAGCGGCGGGGGGCGGCCCCGGTGGTGCAGGTGCGCCAGGGGGAGGGTCATCCCTTCGGCGTATTGGACCGGTATACCCCTCTGGGGACCGGTGAGGTGGCCCTGTACCGGGCCATCCGGGAGGGGGTGCCTCTGCTGGATGCGGCCATCTGGAAGTTGGTGCGGCTGTGCGGCGGCGTGAAGGTGTTGGCGGAGGACCGGGCGGCCCAGGCGGGGCTGGAGGAATTTTTCCAGAAGGTGAACATCGGCTGGGGCCAGCGGGGCATCCAGGCCTTTTTGGACCGGTATCTGGACGACCTGTTTACCTGCGGCCACGGGCTGGGGGAGATCGTCCTCACCGGGGACGGGCGGGACATCGCAGCGGTGCTGTGCGCCGACCCGGAGCAGGTGGAGGCCAAGCGGGGGGACAACCCCCTGGACTTTAAGCTGTGTCTGCGTCAGGCGGGGGAGCCCAAAGAACTGCCCTGGCAGGAGCTGCTGCTGTTTACCCCGCTGCAGCCCACGGGGGACTGCCCCTGCGGGGTGTCCATGCTGCGGTCCATGCCTTTTTTGGCGGGCATCCTGCTGAAAATTTTTCAGGCCACCGGCCAGAACTGGGAGCGGGCGGGCAACCTGCGCTTTGCGGTGGTGTGTAAGCCGGGGGAGGACGAGGGGGCCTTTGCCCAGGAGCGGTGCAGGCAGATCGCCGGGGAGTGGTCGGAGGCCATGCAGGCGGGCCGGGCCGGACAGGTACGGGACTTTGTGGCCGTGGGCGACGTGGATGTGAAGGTCATCGGGGCGGACGGCCCCATTCTGGACAGCCAGGTGCCGGTGCGGCAGATCCTGGAGCAGCTGGTGGCCCGGACGGGCATCCCGCCCTTTATGCTGGGGCTGTCCTGGTCGTCCACCGAGCGGATGAGCACCCAGCAGGCCGACCTGCTGACCAGCGAGATCACCGCCATCCGCCGCAGCGTGGAGCCGGCCCTGGAGCGCATCTGTGAGCTGTGGGTGAGGCTCCACGGCTTTGGCGGCGGCGTGAGGATCGACTGGGAGGACATCAATTTGCAGGACATTGTGGAGGAGGCCAGGGCGGAGCTGTATCGGGCCCAGGCGGAGGAGATCCGCCGAAGACACCAGGCGGAATGAATGAAAGAATTGCAAGGAAGGGAGACGGACGGATGCGGGTGACGAAGGCATCTCAGGCCGGGGAGGAGACCCGGCTGGGACGGGAGGAGCTGGAGCAGATCAATCGATTGGCCCGGCGGGAGCTGACGGAGGGAGAGGTGTATGCCTTTTCCGTGCGGCTGTGCGACAACGAGGTGGACCGGGACGGGGAGCGGTTTGAGCCGGAGACCTTGGAGGAGCTGGCGGGGCTGTTTGTGGGCAAGTGCGGCATTTTTGACCACCAGTGGTCGGCCAAGGGCCAGGCGGCCCGGATCTATCGCACGGAGCTGGTGCAGGAGCCGGAGAAGCGGACAAAGGCGGGAGACGGCTATTGCTGGCTGAAGGGCTATGCCTATATGATGCGCACCGAGACAAATCGGGACCTGATCGCAGAGATCGAGGGGGGCATCAAGAAAGAGGTGAGCGTGGGCTGTGCGGTGGAGCGCAGCGTGTGCTCTATCTGCGGGGCGGACCGGCGAAACGGCCAGTGCGGCCACAGGAAGGGGGAGCGGTATGACGGGGCGCTGTGCTTTACCCGGCTGATGGGGGCCAGCGACGCATATGAGTTTTCCTTTGTAGCGGTGCCCGCCCAGCCGGCGGCGGGCATCGTGAAGGGCATGGAGGGGCGCTTTCACACCCTGAAAGCCCTGGCCCAGGGGCACCCGGAGTGTGCCGGGGAGCTGGAGGAGCTGGAGCGGGAGGCTTTGCTTGGCCGGAGAAGCGGGGAGCGGGCCAGGAGAGAGGCGGTGCGTCTGGGCCTTTTGGCCGGGCTGGGGCTGGAGAAAGAGACCCTGGAGCGGTTGGTTGCGCCCCTGTCGGCGGAGGAACTGGAGCAGGTGGAGAACGGCTGGAGACAGAAGGCGGCGGAGCGCTATCCCATCGTCCCCCAGCTGCGGTATGGGGAGAAGGATGCAAGAGCGGAGAAGGGCCGGGACGGGGCCTTTTTGATCTGAGTCTCGTTTTTCGCCCTGTGGGGCGGATGAAACATAGGCGAGAGATTTTTTTGAGGAGGAGAGATAGGTATGAGCAAGATCTCGTTTGAGGACATCGGCAGTGTGGTGGCTACGTTCCTGGCCGACAGCGGCGTGAAGGGCGGCCAGGTGGTGAAGCTGACGGGCAGCGGCCGGGTGGGCCCCTGTTCCGCAGGCGACGCCTTTTGCGGCGTGGCCCTGGAGCCCAGGGCCGGCATGGCCGCAGTGCAGGTGAAGGGCTTTGTCCCCGTGAAGACGGCGGACACCCTGACCGTGGGCTGGGCGGCCCTGACCGGGGACGGCGACGGCGGCGTGAAGAAGGCGGAGACCGGCGGCGTGACGGTGCTGGTGGCGGATGTGAAGGATGACGGCACCGCCGTGATCTGTCTGTAATCGGGAAAGGAGAGGAAACGAATGGCTTTTTCTTATGACAATCTGAAGCTGGACAAGGGGATGTATCAGGAGGCGGGCCGCAGCTTTAGCCAGGTGCTGGAGCGGCAGGACCCCAGCGAGCAGTATAAGGGCACCAGCCTGGAGGGGCTGGACGCCTTTCAGCGGCAGCTGAAGCGCTTTGACATCAAGGTGAAGGGTGCGGGCAGCGACGTGGTGGAGAAGTTTTTCCGCACCGCCGATTCCGCCGTGCTGTTCCCGGAGTACATCGCCCGCTCGGTGCGGCAGGGTATGGAGGAGGGGGACATCCTGCCCCACATCACCGCCGCCGTGACCCGCTTTGACGGCATGGACTATCGCTCCATCACCGCCGAGGCCGGGGGCGACAGCAAACAGCTGCGCCACGTGGAGGAGGGCGCAGCCATCCCCGCCACCACCATTCAGGTGCAGTCCAACCTGGTGAAGCTGCGCAAGCGGGGCAGAATGCTGGTGGCCAGCTATGAGGCGGTGCGCTATCAGAAGCTGGATCTGTTCTCCGTCACCCTGCGGCAGATCGGCGCCCACATCGCCCGGGCCCAGCTGGAGGACGCAGTGGACGTGCTGAAAAACGGGGACGGAAACGGCAACGCTGCCAGCGTGTTCACCACGGCGGCCCAGGGCAAGCTGACCTATGACGATCTGGTGGACTTTTGGGCCAAGTTCGACCCCTATGAGATGAACGCCCTGCTGGTGTCCGGCGACGTGATGGTGAAGCTGCTGAAGCTCAGTGAGCTTCAGAACCCCCTCACCGGTCTGAATTTCCAGGGCACGGGCAAGCTGACCACCCCCCTGGGGGCCAATCTGCTGCGGACCTCTGTCCTGCCTGCGGGCACGGCCATCGGCCTGGACAAGCGCTTTGCCCTGGAGATGGTGCAGGGCAGCGACGTGACGGTGGAGTATGACAAGCTCATCGACCGGCAGCTGGAGCGGGCCGCCGTGACCACCATCAGCGGCTTTGCCAAGGTGTTCAAGGACGCCAGCCGGGTGCTGGAGGTCAAGAAATGAGGGAGGACATCCTGGCGCTGTGCAGGGCCATGGGGGCGGGGGAGGAGCAGGACGTCCTGCTCCTCCCCCTGATCGAAGGAGCCCGGGCGGAGCTGGAACATCTGCTGCGCCGGGGGGTGGCACCGGAGGAGTGCGGCGAGAGCTTTGCGCTGGCGGCTGCCATGCTGGCTGTGGACGGTTTAGCGGCGGCCCAGGGGGACGGTCAGGTGAGCGGCTTTACCGCCGGGGAGCTGTCCGTTCAGCTGCGGGGGGAGCGAGGGAGCAATCTGCGGCAGCGGGCCCTTCGGCTGATGGCCCCCTGGCTGGGACAGACGGGCTTTGCGTTCCGGGGGGTGCCTGGCTGATGGCTGAAAGGATAGTCGGGAAAATGACCGGGCTGGCCCGGCACTGGCGGGCGATCTTGGCCCAATATGGTCAGAACGTCACCGTTTTCCCCAGAAACGGGGAGGAGGGCGCACAGACCCGGGCCTTTGTCCAACCCCTGGCGGAGCGGCGGGAGGATCAGCGGGTCCCCTCGCCCCTGGGGCTGCGGCGGGAGGATCAGTTTTTGTATCTGGGCCCGGGGGAGATCCCCCTGGAGGAGGGGGGCCGGGTGCGCTGGGATGGAGCGGACTATGTGGCGCAGGCGGCCCACAGCATCGGGCCGGGCCTGTTCTGGCAGGGTGTGCTGCGGCCCGTGGACGAGGAGAGGGGGGAGTGAATTGGACCTGGAGCGTATCCCCAGGTATATGGCGGACTATCTCAGCGCCAACGGCGTTGCGGCGGAACCCGCCTGGTCGGGACGGGAGCGGACAGCCCTGACAGGGCCGAAGGCGGTGGTGAGCGTGCGGAAGTGTCAGGTGGGCCCGGCGGGCTTTCAGGACTATCTGGGGGAGCAGTTTGACAAGGACAGCGGCCAGTGGAGAGAACTGTACGGCCGGAAAGCGGAGCTGACCCTGGGGCTGGATCTGTACGCCCCGGAGGAGACGGAAGGGGCGGAGCTGGAGCGGGCGGTGTTCCGACTGGCCCGGGCTCTGGTGCGGGGCGGACCGCCGGACGTGGGAGTGAAGGAGCTCGCTTGGGGGGAGACGGAGCGGGACGGAAAGTCCCGGCTGCTGCGCCGGACGGTGCGTGCGGTGTGTGTGGTCTGTCTGACCGGAGAGGAAGAACCGTCGGCGGTATTTTCGGAATTTGAAGTGCGAGGTGGATTGAAAAAATGAATGTGACGGTACATCAGAGACCGGGGGTCTATTCTGCGTATGATGCCTCCTCGGTGGTCAGCGGCAGCGGCGCAGGCAAGCAGGTGGGGCTGGTGGCGGTGAACGCCAAGGCTGCGGCCAACGAGGTGAAGATCGTGACCAGCTATGACGGGGCGGTGAACGCCTTTGGTCAGGGGACCATGGCGGAGCTTGTCCGGCTGGCCCTGAAAAACGGGGCCGGGGCCGTGGCGGCGGTGCCCATCGCCGGGGGCGAGGGCTATGCCGACGGCTTTGCCGCACTGGAGGGGCTGGAGGACATCACGGCGGTGATCTGTGACAGCACGGACGGGGATGTACAGAAGACCATGAAGCAGAGCGTGGAGACGGCCTCGGCCAACCGGCGGGAGCGCATCGCCGTGGCCGCCGGTGGGGCGGGGGAGACGGTGGATCAGCTGATCGCCCGGGCCAAGGCCCTGAACCACGAGCGGGTGGTGCTGGTGGCCCCCGGCGGCGTAAATCAGAACGGAGAGGCTGCGGACGGCCTGGGCGTGGCGGCGACGGTGGCGGGAGCCATCGCCGGGGAGAGCGACCCCGCCGTACCCCTGGGCGGGGCGGTGCTTACCGGGCTGTATGGGCTGAGCGGGCGGTACAGCGACGGGGAGATGGACCGGCTGATCTTAGGCGGCGTGACCCCGGTGGAGAGCTTGGCGGGGACCATCGGCGTGGTGCGTGGCGTGACCACCCGGACCACCACGGGGGAGGCGGCGGACGCCACCTGGCGGGATCTGACCACCATCCGCATTGTGGACGACGTGATCCCCACCCTGCGCCGGGCCCTGCGGACGAAGTTCCAGCGGGCCAAAAACACGGCCCAGAGCCGGGGGGCCATCCGGGCCCAGGTGGTGCTGGAGCTGGAGAACAAGAAGACCCGGGAGATCATCACCGGGTATGAGAACGTGACGGTGACGGCGGACAGTCAGGACCCGGCCCGATGCCTGGTGGACTTCTCCTTTACTGTGGCCCACGGGCTGAATCAGATCTGGCTGACGGCCCACATCACCGTTTGAGAGAGGGGAGCGTGAAGCGGGTATGACTGGATTTCCTACCAGCAGCGACATTTATCTGGAGGTGGACGGCACCAGGGTGGCCGTGGTGCAGAGCTATTCCGCCAAGGCCAGCAAGAGCAGCACGGCGGTGGAGGCCTTTGGTGAGGCCGAACCGGTGGCCACCATCGAGGGGCAGACCAGACATGTGGTGGAGCTGACGCGGCTGTATGCCACCGACGAGGCCATTCGGGACGGCATCGACTTTTACAGCCTGAGCGGGTTTTCTCTGGTGGTGTGCAAGCCGGACCGGAAGATCATCTACTCCAACTGCCAGTGGAGCAGCATTCAGGAGAGCGCCGCCCTGGGCAGCATGGTGCTGGAGAAGGTGACGCTGGTGGCCTCCCGCCGGATCGTGACGGAGGTGTGAGCGTGGAGGGTTCTATCTTAGCCCAGCGGGAGCGGGTGAGCCTGGGCAATGGGATGGCGCTGCGGCTGCTGTCCGCCCTGGAGGTGCTGCAGGCCCGCCGGGAGGCGGGGGAGCTGGCGGGGGAGGACCGGGAGCGGGCCCTGTGCTCCAACGCCTGTCTGCTGGCCCGTGCCCTGGAGCAGGAAGAGGAACATAAGCCGGTGTTTTCTGACGGACGGGCGGTTCTGGCCGGGCTGACCGTGGAGGAGATCGGCGGCCTGGCCCGGCGGTGGTCCCAGCTGCGCCGGGAGAGCGATCCGGGGCTGAACGTGACGGAGGAGGAGCTGGAGAACGTAAAAAAAAAACTCCGGAGCGACCCGGAAGAGCGGCTGCGGTGGCGGGTGCTGAGGGAGTTTCACGCCCTGCCCACCGAGAGAAGAGCCAGAGAGATGAAGGACCGGGACTATCTGTGGTGTCTGGCCAACGGGCTTTTGGACCGGGAGGAGCAGCTGGAACGGCTGTGTCCCGATTGCCGGGTGAGGGCGGAGCAGGCCCGGTGCCCCGTGTGCGGAAGGCCGGAAGAGCCTGGGGAGGGCGGGAGCAATCCCGCCTTTGACCTGGCGCAGTTTCAGAGGTTGAAGGAGGGCGGCGGATGATCGACTATCTGGAGCAGGAGAGCGGCCAGGCGGACGCGTTGGAGGAACAGAGAAGGCGGCTGGCCGCCGCACTGACCTCTGCCGCCGCAGGAGAGAGCGGCGGCGGGGCCGACCTGTCAGGCGTGGAGGAGACGGCCCGGACGGAGTCGGACGGCGGACCGTGGAAGGCGGCGAAAAGCGAGCTTCTCCCGGCGGAAGAGGCCCAGACGGCGGAGGGAACGCTGCCCCTGCTGGAGGAGACCGTGCGGCTGGACCGGGCTTTGGACAGCGCCCAGGGGGAGCGGGCGGAGCTGTTTGCCGCCAGAGCCAGGGGAGAGAGCCGGCAGGCCGGGAAAGCCGGAGTCTTCAGCTGGGGACAGCTTGAGGCGGGGAGCGGGCGAAACGCGTCGGCTTTTTTGGACGGGACGGTCCCGGAGACGGGCCGAACGGGGGCCTTTTCCAGCGATCAGGACCCGGCGGCGGAGCGGGAGCAGGCCCGAAATCTGGACCGGATCTTTCAGCGGGACAGCCGCCGGTATGACGGGGGCTTTTCCCTGTATTGACAAGGAGGAGAGAGGATGACGCTATCGCCCATGCGGTATAAGGGCTATACCTGGCCCCACAATCCCAGGGTGTACTCCATCGACTATGAGCGGAAGATGGCGGTGAACAAGACGCCCTTTGGGCTGTTTCACCTGCAGGATCTGGGGCGGACCAACCGGATCATGGAGGGGGAGGGGGAATTTGTGGGGCCGGATGCCTATGCCCAGTTCGGCAAGCTTGCCAACGTGTTCTATGAGGACGGGCCGGGGCTGCTGGTCCATCCCCTGTGGCAGACGGCCAACGCCTATTTCGTCTCTCTGCGGCTGGAGCAGGAGCCCAGGCCGGACTATGTGCGCTATTCCTTTGCCTTTTGGGAGGACGACAGCTGGTATACCGGCCTGGCAGCCCAGAGGGCGGGGAACCGGAGCGGGGAGAGCGGCGCTGCCGCCGCCGGACCGGTGTATCACCGGGTGGTGAAGGGGGAGAGCCTGTGGGCCATCGCCAGGAAATATGACCTGGCCCTGGCCAAGGTCATCGCCCTGAATCCCCAGATCAAGAACCCCAACCTGATCCATGTGGGAGACGAGGTGAGAGTGGGGTGAGAGGGTATGTGACAGATGCAGCGGGGCGGCAGTGGCTGCTGCCCCAGCCCACGGCCTGGCGGATGGAGTATACCGCCGGGATGCCATGCGACAGCTTTTGGATGCGCTGCCCCTGGGAGGCCGGCAGCGGGACGAGACCGGGGGACTGGCCCCGATTTTGGGCCGAGCATGAGGGGGAGCGGGTGTTCACCGGAGTGGTGGACGAGTGCCAGGTGGAGCAGTCGGGCGGCGGCAGCGTGCTGGAGCTGTCTGGCCGGGGGATGGCCGCCCTGCTGCTGGACAACGAGGCGCTGGGAGAGGACTATGGCGCAGCGACGATGGAGGACATCCTGCGGGACCACGTGCGGCCCTATGGCATTCAGACGGCGGCGGGAGCCAACCTGCCCCCGGTGAACCCCTTTTCTGTGGCCACGGGGAGCAGCGAGTGGTCGGTGGTATACGACTTTGCCCGGTATTACGGCGGGGTGGCCCCCAGGTTTGACCGGGAGGGGCGGCTGGTGCTGACCGGGTGGCCGAAGGGAGAGACACGGCTGATCGGCGATGGGACGGCGGTGACGGAGCTGGTGTATCGGGACCGGCGGTATGGCGTGCTGTCCCAGGTGCTGGTGCGGGACCGGTACAGCGGTCAGGTGGAGACGGTGACCGACGGGGAATTTTCTGCCCAGGGGGGCATGGCCCGGCGGGTGATGACCATGCCGGGGCGGAGCAATTTTCAGGCCATGCGCTACACGGGCAGGTTCCAGCTGGAGCGGGCCAAGGGAGAACGCATCCGGCTGGAGGTGGAGATCGGGGAGGCCTTCTCCGCCTGGCCGGGGGAGCTGGTGCGGGTGCAGCGCAGCGGCTGGGACCGGAACGGGCTATATCGGGTGGCCCAGAGCACGGTGGGGATGGACGGCCGGGGATATTGGACCCGGCTGGAGCTGGCCCCGCCGGATTTTGTGGTTTGAGGTGAGGATGATGTGGCTATCGGAGCGGGATATGCGGCGGGAGCAGGGGGAGCCGGCGGCGGAGCTGGGCGTGGTGACCCTGGGCGGCGACCCGGCGGGGGTGAGCCTGGGGGGCGAGCGGCGGCAGCTGCCCGTGTACAGCCCCGGCGGGGTGACCTGGAGACCGGCGGCGGGAGACCGGGTGCTGGTGCTGAAAACGGGGGCGGCGGGAGAGCAGCCCTGCGTCATCGGACGGACGCAGCAGGGAACGGATGGACTGGCCCCCGGTGCGGTGCGGCTGGCGGCCCCCGGAGGCGGGGGCGGCGTTCTGGCGGACCGGGAGGGCGTGAATCTGTACGGCACGGTGAAGGTGGGCGGCACGGAGATGGAGGACTATGTCCGGGCCGTAGTCTATCAGGTGCTGAGCGAGATGGTGAAGAGCTGAGAGGAGATGGCGGCATGGAGCGGATGCTGAGAGACGGGGACTATGTGCCCGACGGGGCGGGGGGACTGGAGACGGCGGAGGGGGCGGAGGAGGTGCTGGCCCGGGTGCTGTTTCGCCTGACGGCCCGGCGGGGGGCCATGCCCTTTCTGCCCGGACTGGGCAGCCGACTGCACGAGGTGATCCGGGAGAAGCCGGGGGCCCGGCAGACGCTGTGCGCCCGGTATGTGGCCCAGGCGCTGGAGGAGGAGACCGACCTGAGCGTGACGGACGTGGTCTGGAAGGACACGGACCGGGGCGCGGAGGTGACGGTGGAGCTGAACTGGAAGGGCCAGCCGCTGACGGTGACGGCGGCGGTGTGAAGAAGGGAGCAGGGTATGAAAAGCGTGGAGGAGATCTATCGAGAGATGCTGGACTGTTTTGCCCAGCGGACGGGGATGCGTCCGGCGGAGGGCTGCGATCTGGCGGCACGGCTGTATGCGGTGGCGGCCCAGGTGTACAGCCTTTATGTACAGGCGGAGTGGCTGGGGCGGCAGGTGCTGCCCCAGACGGCGGAGGGGGAGTTTTTGGACCGCCACGCCCAGCTGCGGGGCATCGCCCGGAAGGAGGCCGCCCCGGCGGAGGGCGTGATCCGCTTTACCGCGGGGGAGACGGCGGATACCGCCCGGGTTATCCCCGTGGGCACAGTTTGCATGACGGCGGGCCGGGTGCGGTTTGAGACCACGGAAGAGGGGGCCATTCCGCCCGGGGAGCTGACGGCGGAGGTGCCTGTTCTGGCGGCAGAGGCGGGCAGCGCGGGGAATGTGGCCGCCGGGAGCGTGGTGGTCATGGCGGTGGCCCCGGCGGGGGTGGCCTCCTGCACCAACCCGGAGCCCTGCACCGGCGGGGCGGACCGGGAGGGGGATGAGGGCCTGCGGGCGCGGGTGATGGACAGCTTCCGCCGACTGCCCAACGGAGCAAACGCCGCCTTTTATCAGCGGGAGGCCCTGTCCTTCCCCCAGATCGTGGCGGCCAGCGTGATCCCACGGCCCAGGGGCATCGGCACGGTGGACGTGATCGCGGCCACCCGGGCGGGGGCACCGGACGAGGGGCTTTTGGCGCAGCTGAACGACTATTTCCAGGCCAGGCGGGAGATCGCCGTGGAGGTGCAGGTGAAAGCCCCCACCCTGGCGGCGGTGGCGGTGTATGTGCAGATCAAGCCGGCGGAGGGCTATACCTTTGCCCAGGCGGCGGAGACGGTGAAGGCGCGGCTGCAGGCGTGGTTCACCGGGGAGCGGCTGGGGCAGGGGGTTCTGCGCAGCCAGCTGGCGGACCTGATGTATCACTGCGAGGGGGTAGCCAACTATAACATCGTCTCCCCCAGAAAGGACGTGGCCGGGTCGCCGGAGGTGCTGCCCCAGCTGGGGCGGGTGACGACGGAGGAAATGAAGTGAGCTACACGGACTATTTAAAGGAGCTGCTGCGGCCCCTGGGGGTGTATGACGTGGAGGCACCCTTCAACGGCGGGGAGCTGACGGCGGCGGGGGAGGCCCTGGACGGGGCGCTGGGCTCACTGGAGGAGGTAGAGCGGGAGAGCAGCCTGGTGACGGCCCGCAGCTGGGGGCTGGAGGGGGTGGCGAAGCTGCTGCTCCACCGGCCGGCGGCGGAGACAGAGGAGGGGCTGAGCCAGGCCCTGGCCGCCCTGCTGCGCATCGGGGACGACAGCTTTACCCCCGGAGCCATCAACGACACCATCACCGGCTGCGGCGTGGCGGCGGAGTGTATGGAGACAGGGGTGGGCCGGGTGCAGGTCCGTTTCCCCGGTGTGGTGGGCATTCCGGCGCAGATCGACCGGCTGAAACGGATCATCCAGGAGATCGTGCCGCCCCAGGTGGAGATCGCGTGGTTTTACCGCTTCCTCACCTGGGCGGAGCTGGAGGAGCAGTTTCCCTCCTGGGCCGACCTGGAGGAGGCGGGGCTGAGCTGGAGCGGGCTGGAGATGCATGTTTTGCCATGAAAAGGCATAAAAAATAGGAAAACCCCCGGGCGGAGGACCCGGGGGTTTCCTGTTGACGTTTGATTGTAAACAGTTCGGAAGCAAGGCAACGGGTCAGACCAGGGGCGGGGCTGAATACCGCCGTCTTGTTTCCTGGTGCTTATTGTAAATGAATAGGGGAAAATTGTCAATCCCAAAAATGAAAAAATTGGAGAAAATTTGAAGAAGATGGGACGGGGGACGGATTGCCACGTCGGGGCGCTCCTCGCAATGACAATGGGGGGCGGAATCCCCCCTCCGCTTTCGGCGGTGTCCCCCCTTTGACAAGGGGGGCTGATGTCCTGCACCGATAGGCCCCCTTGTGAAAGGGGGCTGGCAGCGAAGCTGACTGAGGGATTCCGTTTTTAGGACAGCTTTCTGGTGGACGGAGGGGACGGATTGCCACGTCGGGGCGCTCCTCACAATGACGGGACGGGGGATTGACAAGGATTTGAAAGCGGGTATAATAATAGATGAAGGAAGGGCGCTGCCGGTAGACGGGTGTCCCTCCGGTTTTTCAAAAAGAGGTAACCGGGTTGTGGGGACAATCAGCGGTTACTTCTTTTTATTGTTATAGATATGGACGAACAGAGTCAGAATGCTCACGATCAGCTGGCCGATCAGAATCAGTTCCGAATGAGTCACCATGTCTATCACCTCCTCCCGGGAAAGGGAGGAGAACAAGAAGTATGCAGCTCCTCCCACTGGGAGGGACTACCCGCCTACCGCCACTGGCAGCGCTTGGGTGGATTATAGCATATTATGTAGAATTTGGCAAGATACGGGGTACGGATTGCCGCGTCGCTGCGCTCCTCGCAATGACAGGACGGGGGGATGCGGGCCCTCTCCGCCCCCTGCGGGGGCACCTCCCCCAAGGGGGGAGGCAAGGGTCGTTGGGGTCCTCGGGCCTGGTCTTGGCTCCCCCTGTGGGGGAGCTGGCAGCGGAGCTGACTGAGAGGGCGGGGTACGGATTGCCACGTCGCTGCGCTCCTCGCAATGACAGGGCGGGGGATGCGGGCGGATGGGGACATCCGCCCCTACGTCCCTTTGCAACAAAGTTACCCCAATGTTACACCTTTGTTACATCTGGGCCGGGGCGCTTGACTTTGGTTTTGGGGTTTGGTAGAATGCCATCGTAGCGAAGGAGTCGGTGGTGCGGCTCTGACGCAACGCAATATTCTACAAGGAGGAATTCCGAAATGAGAAATCTGAAGCGGGCTCTCAGCCTGGCTCTGGCTTCTGTCATGGTTCTGGGCATGACCGTTGTCGGTACCGGCGCGAGCTACACTGACGTGACTTCCAAGCAGAACCAGGAAGCCATCGAGGTTCTCCAGGCCGTCGGCATTATGGTCGGCGACAACAATGGCAACTTTAACCCTGACCAGAAGGTGACCCGTAACGAGATGGCCGTGGTCATGTCCAACCTGATGGACTACCGCGCCGCCACCTACGCCGGCACCTCTCCCTTCACCGATGTCCCCTCCTGGGCTGAGCCCTATGTGGCCGCCTGCTGGACCAACGGCATCACTTCCGGTTACACCAAGACCACCTACGGCGGCAGCGACACCGTCACCACCAGCCAGGCCGCTCTGATGCTGATGAAGGCCCTGGGCTACTTCCAGTACTCCAGCGACTTCGGCTCTGACTGGCAGTTCTCCACCATCAAGCAGGCCAGCAAGATCGACCTGTTCGACGACGTGGACTCCGGCGTGCGTGACGCCATGACCCGCAACGACCTGGCTCAGCTGGTGCTGAACGCCCTGAAGACTCCCACTGTGGAGGCTGAGAAGGACGGCCAGGACATCAAGGTCAACGGCGTGATCATCTCCAGCAACGTGAAGTACAACTACATCACCAGCAAGAAGGACTATGCCACCGCTATCGACGACAAGCAGTCCTCCAACAGCGACGGCACCAAGCTGAATGGCTTCACCGTTGAGCTGGGCGAGAAGCTGTACAACGGCGACCTGAAGAAGGCCGACACCGGCGACAACTTCAACCGTCCCGGCAGCGTGTGGAGCTACAAGTCCACCGAGATCGGCAAGTACGCTGACTCCGCCGACGGCGAGTGGACCGCCAAGGTCACCAATAAGGCCCTGTATGATGCCGCTGGCTCCGATGCCTACGACAACTATACCTGGTCTGTGTACCGCAATGGCGATAAGGTTGCTGCGGATAGTGTCAATGCCAACAACGTGAACAATCACGCTGGCCGTGACGCTGCTTTCGGCACTTCCAGCAAGACCAGCTCCGAGCGTGTCCGCACCTCCGGTGAGGGCGTTCTGACCCAGGTGTTTGTGGACTCCAACAAGAAGACCGCCGTCCTCTCCCTGATCGACACCGGCGTGGCCAAGGTCACCAAGGTCACCGAGGACTCCACCAAGGGCAACTACGAGGTCACTGTCTCCTTCAAGACCAAGGTCCAGAAGGCTAACGACGCCAAGCTGACCCCCGATACCAAGTTCACCACCGACGTGAAGTTTGCCAAGGATGACGTGGTCGTGTACACCGCTTCCGCCGACTCCAAGGAGATCGAGTCCATGACCAAGGCCAAGACTGTGGCTGGTAAGGTCTCCGCTCAGAAGGACGCTGACTACAGCTCCATCGACGGCACCAAGTACGCCTATAACTACGCCTACACTGGCTCTTCCCTGATTGGTAACGGCCTGTACAACCTGGAGGACAGCAAGGCTGATGCCAACCCCAGCGTTGACAAGGATGCCACCCTGTACCTGGATTCCTACGGCTACGCCGTGGCTTTCGAGGGCAAGACTGACACCGCCGAGGACTACCTGTTCGTGAAGGCCATCGACACCGCCTATGGCGATGTGTCCGCCAAGGTCGTGTTCTATGATGGTACTCAGAAGACCATCGACATCGACCAGGTCAACGACAAGGATGCTATTGCCTACAAGGATTCCGTCAAGGATCCCAATGGTACCGAGCCTGCTGCGAACAACGCTATCGTGAAGCCCAACACTGTGTACAAGTACACTGCTGGTTCCAGCGACTATGATCTGACCTTTGTGACTCCCATGGATACCAAGACCGGTGTCACCATCTCCAACAAGAACCCCTCTATCGCTGGCACCAACATCGTGACCGACAGCCAGACCGTGTTTGTTGACGTGGAGAACAACAAGACCTGGACCGGCTACAAGAACGTCACCAACAAGAACAACGCCAACGTCATCGCCATCAAGAACAGCGACAACGTGGCCGAGATCGTCTTCCTGTATGGTTCCAACATGACCAGCCAGGCCAACGATGATGACTTTGTCATCCTGAAGGGCACCGGCATGGAGGCCGTTAAGGATGCCAACAAGAAGACCGTCTACAAGTTCACTGACGCTTATGACGTGAATGGCAAGAAGATCGACAATCTGTATGCCGCCAGCAAGATGTCTCTGGTCAAGGGCCTGTACCTGATCAAGAACTACAACAGCGATGACTATGTCACCGACATGCACCTGTGCACTGCTGTTGTGAACGGCACCGTGAACGGCAGCACTTACAACACCGCTGGCATGAGCGCTAACATCTATGCTCTGTCCGCTAAGAACGGCGTTCTGAAGCTGAACCAGAAGATCGACCTGAACGGCGCTACTGGCAGCCAGACCAAGAACGAGAAGCAGACCTTCGCTTATGACGACAAGACCACCATCATTGTCATCGAGCAGAAGGAGTCCGGCGATGTGGATAGCATCCGCATGGGCGACATCAGCGACATCGAGACCTACGATGACGCTACCGGCGCTGACAACAAGGATATGACCGGCGTGTATGTCATCACTGTTGACGACGACAGCGATGCCACTCCTCTGGCTACCTCTATCCTGGTTATCATCCCCAACGTCAAGTAATCAGACCTCTGTCTGAGCACTGACTAGGCAAACGCCAAAAAAGAGCGCCCCTCCGCGAGCCGCGGGCGGCCATGATGGTCTGGATTTCGTCCTCGTTGATGCCGACCATGGC
>ERZ772900.1752-NODE-1752-length-18307-cov-4.656476_pt1 | contig 18307 bp, 17 predicted proteins | sample MGYA00512124_ERZ772900 | MGnify/ENA primary metagenome ERZ772900 (study PRJEB29015, sample SAMEA2737716) | human gut metagenome | biome: human gut; feature: human-associated habitat; material: faeces | place: China | collected 2012 ... | reverse complement strand
AGGCGATGGGCTCGCTGAAATAGGTGCTGCCGTGCACCTCATCGATCATGGAATCATGGGCATGGATATACTCCCACAGGCCTTTCTGGGCCTCGCGGTTGAGGTAGACCATCTCCTTGATGTGCATGATATCGTTTTTGATGAGGTAGACCATGTAGCCGCAGGGCTTATCCTTGACGTTGTAGTAGACCGCAACATTGGTATCGTCCTCATCCCAGCGCCAGTATTCCTCCCATGCCAGACTGTTGCGGAACAGACAGCCGTGGGTGATGGACGCAAAGTGGGAGTGCAGCTCATGGAACTCGGTGTTATCCCAGCTGACACGCCGGACATAGCCGGGGGCCTTGACCTTGGTGGGGATCTGCCGGTCCTTGATGTTGAACGAGATCTTGTTGGAAACGATCTCCCAGCCCAGATGATGGTACAGCGGAATGCTGTACGGGTAGAGCAGGGCGAAGGATTTGCCCTCCTCGTGCATCTGGGTCAGGCCCTTGATCATCAGGTGCTTCATAATGCCCTGCCCGGTGTACTCCGGGTAGGTGCAGACACTGGTGACAAAGCCCACATGGTAGACCGTATCGTAGATGTTCATTTTCAGCGGATAGACGGCAAACTGGGACACCAGCGTGTCTCCATCAAAGCAGCCCAGAACATCGGCACGTTCCAGCACCGGGAACTTGGACTGTTTGATCTCGTCGTCCTTCCAGCCTGTGGCAGTCAGCTCTTCTTCCGTGACCTGAAAGGTGTAGCGGAGCAGTGCATTGTACTGATCCAGATCCTTCGCTTCCAGATAACGGGTCAGATAATGGTCTGCGGCGTTCATACGAACACCCCCGTCCTTACGGGGTCAGACGGTTGGGGCCGCGGAACAGGAACTCCGCGTCCTTGATGCTCTCGCCCACCAGCAGCATGGTCAGGCGGTCGATGCCCAGACCGAAGCCGCCGTGCGGGGGGCAGCCATACTGGAAGAACTCCAGATAGAACTTGACATCCTCAGCCAGACCCTTTTCCTCGGCCTGCTTCTTCAGCACCTCATAGCGGTGCTCACGCTGGGCACCGGTGGTGATCTCCACACCGCGCCAGATCAGGTCGTAGCCCTGAGGCACACCGTTCTCGTCGCGCATGTGGTAGAAAGCACGCTTCTCAGCATCGTAATCCGTGACGAAGAGGAACTCGTGGTTATAGTGCTTCTTCACCCAGTCGTAGCTCAGGCGCTCGGCCTCGGTGGTCAGGTCGCCCTTCTCGGAATCGTCCACCACATAACCGAAGTCCTCTTCCAGACCCTTGTACAGGTCAGCCAGCTTGACCACGGGGAACGGGGTCTCGGGCACGATGACTTCCTTGCCGAACAGTTCCTGGATCTGGTCGCCGTATGCGTCCTTCACAGCCTGCAGGCCAGCCTTGAGCAGCTGCTCCTCCATGGCCATGACATCCTTGTAAGAGGTGATGTAGCTGAACTCCAGATCGAAGCCGGAGAACTCCGTGGCGTGCTTGTTGGTATAGCTCTTCTCGGCGCGGAACACAGGGCCGGTCTCGAAAATGCGCTCAAAACCTGCAGCCATTGCCATCTGCTTATAGAACTGGGGGCTCTGTGCCAGGTAGGCATTGCGGTCGAAGTAATCCACCTTGAACACCTCAGAGCCGCTCTCGCTGGCAGCAGCGATCAGCTTGGGGGTGTGGATCTCGATGAAGTTCTGGTCCAGCAGGAACTTGCGCATGGCGTTGACCATGCAGCTCTGGGCCTTGAACATCAGCTGGTTCTCGTCGGTGCGCAGATCGACCCAGCGGTAATCAATGCGCTGGTCGATGCTGGAACGCTCCACTGCCTTTTTCTTCTTGGTGGCGGCAATGGCCTTGCGGGCAATGGGCAGTGCATCCGCAATGCTCTCCACCTTGATGGCCTCGGGGATCATCTCGATGCCGCCCATCTTGACGTAGTCGTTCTCGACCACCTTGCCGGTGACAGTGATGACAGAATCAGGGGTCAGCTGATCGATGGTGCCCACCAGATCAGGATGATCTTCTTTTTCAACCGTGATCTGCAGCTTGCCGGTGATATCCTTCAATACGATAAAGGCCATGTACTTGCTGTTGCGCAGGTTTTCAATAAAACCCTGTACCTTGACCGTATTGCCAATTTCCTTTTGTACCTCGTTGATATAGGTGCGATTCATGGAAATCCTCCTTTGATGTCTTATACCGTTTTATTATACGCTTTTCAGGGGATAAATCAAGTATTCTGCCCGGGCCAGTCTTACTTCTTGTGGTTTTCCTCTTCGTGCAAAGTGCCGGTGCCGCCCTCGACCACACCGTCGTGGTCGAGCACTGCCCTGATGGTGCCAAAGAAGCACTTTACGTCCATACCAAAGCTCAGATGCTCCACATAGTAGCCGTCCAGCCGGGCCTTGTCCACGATCTCCAACTCATCCCGCCCATGGATCTGGGCCCAGCCGGTCAGGCCGGGGCGGACATCGTTGGCACCGTACTTGTCCCGCTCGGCCAGCAGGTCATACTGGTTCCACAGCGCCGGGCGCGGACCGATGACTGCCATATCGCCCACAAAGATGTTCCAGAGCTGGGGCAGCTCGTCCAGACTGGTCTTGCGCAGGAAGTGCCCCACCCGGGTGATATACTGATCCGGGTCCTTGAGCATGTGGGTGGGCATATCGTGGGGGGTGTCGATGCGCATGGTGCGGAACTTGAGGATATTGAAATGTTGTTTGTGGATGCCCACCCGCTTCTGCCTGAAAAAGATCGGCCCCGGGGAATCGATCTTGATGGCAAGGCAGAGGATGAGCAGCAGCGGCGAGAGCACAATCATGCCGCAGAGAGACAAAATGACCGCCAGCAGCCGCTTGATGCTGTTTCGATACATGGAAGATCCTCCCTTTTCAGAGTACTTTTTATTATAGCAAGCCATTCGACAGTTTGCAATCCATTCCGTGCAGTTTCTCGCCCGAGAGGCTCAGGCAGGTGCAGCAGAAGTATTGGCTGTTGCGCAGGCCACAAAACGCCTGTTTTGTTGTATTATTCATCCTGTTTTCTCTCTTGTTCCGGAACGATTTCTGCCGTATCATTATAGTAACAACTCTATCTGAAACAGGAGGTCTTTTCTGTGATCCAACGTTTTTCTTTCGGGCATCCTTTTCCCACCCAGAGCGTTGTGCTGTCTCTTCCCGCGGAAAGCGGCCCCATCCCCTTTCTGACTCCCGATGGCAGCGGCTGGCAGCTCACCCTCAGTGAGCAGGCTGCCGTCTACGGTCTGGGTGAAATGCCCCGCGGCATCAACAAGCGCGGCTGGCACTACATTGCCAACAACACCGATGAATCCCGCCACAGCGAGGACAAGCTTTCCTTCTATGGTGCGCACAATTTCCTGCTGGTGCGGGACGGCAGCACCTGCTTTGGCCTGTTCGTGGATTTCCCGGGCAAGGTGTATTACGACATCGGTTATTCCCGCCACGATCTTCTCTCTTTCCACACCGAGACCCCAGACTACGATCTGTATCTCCTCTCCGGCGGGAACGAAAATGAGATCTGCAGGGAGTTCCGTACCCTCATCGGCCGCAGCTACATCCCGCCCAGGTGGGCATTCGGTCTGGCACAGAGCCGCTGGGGCTACAAGACTGAGGAGGACGTACGGGAAGTTGCACGCCAGTACAAGGAGCACGACCTGCCGCTGGACATGATCTGTATGGACATCGAGTATATGCAGGACTATGCCGATTTCACCGTAAACAAGGAACGTTTTCCAGACCTTACAAAGCTCTCCGCAGACCTGAAAGCGCAGGGCATCCGGCTGGTGCCCATCATCGATGCCGGCGTGCGCGTCGACCCCAACGACTCCACCTGCACTGAGGGGCTGGAAAAGGGATACTTCTGCAAAAAGGCTGACGGAACTCCCTTTGTGGCGGCAGTCTGGCCCGGCAAGGCCTACTTTGCCGACTTCCTGCGCCCCGAGGTGCGGGAGTGGTTCGGCCACAAATACAAGGCCCTGACCGACTGCGGCATCGAGGGCTTCTGGAACGATATGAACGAGCCCTCCCTCTTCTACTCACCTGAGCGGCTGCGCGCTTTTCTGAACGATATGGCCGCCCTGCGGGAGAAGGACAACATTGAGCAGGAGGAGTTTTTCCCGCGCGTGGTGGGCGGTGCCATGGGCCTGATGAACAGCCCGGCAGACTACGCCAGCTTCTACCACGAGGCTGACGGCCGGAAGGTGCGCCACGATCAGGTCCACAACCTTTATGGCGGCAGCATGACCCGCGCCGCAGGGGAAGCCTTTGCCGACCTGCGTCCGGGCCAGCGCACCCTGCTTTACAGCCGTTCCAGCTTCATTGGCAGCCACCGCTACGGCGGCATCTGGCTGGGCGACAACAATTCCAGCTGGGCCCAGCTGCTGGCCAATATCCAAATGATGCCCAGTGTCCAGATGTGCGGTTTCCTGTACAGCGGTGCCGACCTCTGCGGCTTCTCCTGCGATACCACGCCGGATCTTGCCCTGCGCTGGCTTGAGTTCGGTCTGCTCACCCCGCTGATGCGCAACCACTCCGCAGTGGGCACCCGGATGCAGGAATACTACCGCTTCCCCGAGGTGCTGCCCGCTGTGCGTAATATGATCCGTCTGCGCTACGCCCTGCTGCCCTACCTGTACAGCGAATTTATGAAGGCTGCGCTGGAAAACACCAGCTACTTCCGGCCGTTGGCCTTCGATTACCCGGATGACCCCGATGCCCGGGAGGTGGAAGATCAGCTTTTGCTGGGCGAGGGCCTGATGGCCGCTCCCGTCTATGTCCAGAATGCCCACGGGCGGCATGTCTACCTGCCCGAGCCCATGAAGCTCCTGCGCCTGCGGGCTGTGGACGACTACGACGAAGAGATCCTGCCCGCCGGACACCACTATATCCGCTGTGCGCTGGACGAAATGCTGTTGTTCCTCCGTCCGGGTCACATCATTCCCGTGGCACAGCCCGCCAACAACACCGCTGAGCTGGATGATGCCAGTCTGACCCTGTGGAGCTTCCTGCCCAACGGCGAATCTGCGGAGTACCGGATGTACCGGGACGATGGCGTGACAACGGAATATGAGAAGAAAGAGCACTGGAAAACGCTGCAGATCCATCATTCCTGATCAAAGCGCCCCAGAAAGGCAGGCCCCCCCCCCCTGCGCGGCATCTTGTATTTTACAGAAAACTGTATTATAATATAGGTGTTCTTTACAAATTGCGTTGTGCCGCAAAACGGCACGGCGCATTTTTTACGCTTCGATTTTGGTGCAAGAGTATGAGAGAAGTTTCAAAGGAGGCGGAGCTTTCATGGCACAAATGTCCCAAGCCGGTGATCTGACCAGCGGCCCGATGCTGAAAAAGATCATCCTGTTTTCCCTGCCGCTGGCGGCATCCAGCTTTTTGCAGCTGCTGTTCAATGCTGCCGATGTGGTCGTGGTGGGTCGATTCGCCGGCAGCGCCGCGCTGGCAGCAGTTGGTTCCAACGGTGCACTCATCAACCTGCTGGTCAACCTGTTTGTCGGCCTTGCGCTGGGTGCAAACGTTGTGGCGGCCCGCTGTTATGGTGCAAAGGATGACCAGGGCGTGCACGAAGCGGTGCAGACCGCTGTTACCTTGAGCCTTGTGGGCGGCGTGCTGATGGCTTTTGTGGGCTTTTTTGCAGCCCACGGCCTGCTGGAACTGATGTCCAGCCCTGAGGATGTCATTGACCTTGCCACACTTTACCTGAAGATCTACTTCATCGGAATGCCGATGACCATGCTGTACAACTTCAACGCCTCCCTGTTGCGTGCCGTGGGCGACACCCGCCGCCCGCTGGTCTGTCTGGCAGTGGCAGGTGTCATCAATGTGGTGCTGAACCTGCTGTTCGTCATCGTATTCCAGATGAGTGTGGCGGGTGTTGCGCTGGCCACCATCCTCAGCCAGACGGTATCCGCCATTATGGTCACGGTGCTGCTGGTCAGGGAAGAGGGTGCCATGCACCTTGACCTGCGGCATCTGGGCTTCCACAAGAAAGCCATGCTGCAGATCATCCAGATCGGCCTGCCCGCCGGTCTGCAGAGCACCGTGTTCAGCCTGTCCAACGTGGTGATCCAGTCGGCCATCAATTCCTTTGGCTCCACGGTCGTGGCCGGAAACTCTGCCGCATCCAACCTCGAGGGCTTCATCTATACCGGCATGAATGCCTTTGCGCAGGCGGCCGTGACCTTTACCAGCCAGAACGTGGGTGCCCGCCGGTACGACAACCTCGACCGCGTCATGCGCAACTGCCTGCTCTGCGTCACTGTGGTGGGCCTGTTCCTGGGCTGCGGCGCTTACTTTGGCGGCGAGGTCCTGCTGCACTTCTACTCCACGGATGAAGCCGTGGTGGCTGCCGGCCTGTCCCGGATGCAGATCATCTGCACTGCCTACTTCCTGTGCGGCATAATGGACACTCTGGCCAGCTGCCTGCGCGGCCGCGGCTACTCGGTGATCCCCATGATCGTCAGCCTGGTGGGCAGCTGCCTGCTCCGTCTGGTCTGGATCGCAACCATCTTCCGGATGTTCCGCTCCACCGGCACGCTGTACATCAGCTATCCCATCAGCTGGGCCCTGACCGCAGGGGTGCATCTCATCTGCCTGCTGGTCGTGCGCAAAAAGATGAACGATCAGCTGAAGGAAGAGGCCCGCCTGGCCGCATAACAAAAAACGCTCTCCTGTGCTCAGCAGGAGAGCGTTTTTTGTTTACAGCATCTTCTTTAACAGATATCGGTCATACCCGCCGTACATCTCACGGCGGTCGGCAATGACAAAACCGCAGGCAAGGGCATTGTTCAGGCTGTATTGATTCTCCGGGCTGACGGTGGCCCCGATGCCCACGATGCCGGGCCGGACAAGGGGCAGCGCCGCTTCCAGCAGATTCCGCTGCAGGCCGTTGCCCCGCCAGTCCGGGTGGACCACTGCGCTGTCCGCATTGGCCCAGTGCTCCCACTCCTCCCGGGGCACCCCCAGGAAGGCCGCATAATTGTGTGCGCTCCGGCCGCAGTAGCGCAGGATAAAGTACGCCCCCAGCCGTTCGCCGTCGTATGCTCCGATGCACAGGTCCTCCCTCAGGTAGGCCGTGATATTCTCCAGTGTGTCCGGCACAAACTGCTCCGGGTGAGGCATGGCGGCCCGCACTTCGTTCTGCAAAGCAAAGAATGCGGCGGCATCCGCAGGGCCGCACCGGCCCAGGCGAATGGGAAGCTGTGCAGGCCGGCCACACACTTTTTGCAGTATCAGTTCCATTTTGTGAACCCTCCAAAAATAAAATCATACTTTCTGCTGGATTCCAGTATAATTACCATTCAAAATAAAGTCAAATCATGCTATAATGAAAGTAAGAAAATCTGTCCGGCGCAGCTTTTGGGATGCAGGGCAGGTTTTCCCAAGTCCAGGCGGGCACTGCCCCGCCCGCGAACCGGAGGAACAGCCCATGAAAGAATCCAGCTCTTCGTCATCCATCCGCCTGGGCGGTGCGGTCATCAGTGACCGTGTCGTCGCGGCGCTTCTGGAAGAACTGCGCACCGGCCGCTACGCCGATGCCGACCGCCTGCCCGCCGAGGTCGATCTGGCCGCGGAACTCGGGGTCAGCCGTACCGTGATCCGGGACGCGCTGAGCGAGATGGAGCGCGCCGGTTACATCGAGCGTGTGCGCGGCATTGGCACAGTGGTCAACCGCACCGTGCTCAGCCTGCGCAGCCGCCTTGACCAGAAGCTGGAATATTACCCGCTGATCCGCAGCTTTGGCAGCTACCCCCACGCCGATGGCATCCAGATCTATCCCATCCGCGCCGGGGCCGAGCTTGCCCGGGATCTTGCCATTGCACCGGGGGACGAGGTCATCTGCATCAAAAAACGCATCCTGGCCGACACCACCCCGGTCATCTACTCCATCGATTATCTGCCCCGCGCCCTCTTTGGCAGCCGGGACTACACCCGCATCGACCTGAGCGGCGGCGTGTTCGATATCCTGGAGCAGGAATGCAACCAGCAGATCTCCTCGAACGTGGCCCACCTCAAGGCCAGCTGCGGCGACGAGGCCATCCGGGCTTGCGAATGATGCTGGTCGCCGAAGCCGTGCAGATAAGGCTGCATCAGTTCGGGAGTCAACTTACCGTCGGAGGTGGCAATCGGCCGGATCTGACAACCTGTCATTTTCACGGGAGAGCCGCACTCGTCTACATAAATATGGGCAGTTTCCGCACAGAAGATTGAATGATACGGACGCGTCATTACTTGCAAAGCCACCACATTGCTGCCCGTGCCATTGAATACAAACAAAGGGACACAGTCCGGTGTAAAGGTTTCTTTTATCTTGGCTACGGCTTCTTCCGTCCATTGATCATCACCATAACCCAACGCATGATCTGCGTTGGCCCGGCTCAATGCTTCCATCACCAACGGATGCACACCGGAATTATTATCAGAGGCAAAACTTCTCATTGTTTCTTCTTGTTTCTTCGCATTGTTTTAATTGTCATGCAAAGTAACAGAATTATTTCCAGATATACTTCTTGCGCAGCCAATAATCTAATCCGAGCAAGACCAATGCAAGGAGTGCGATATAGACATAAAATCCAAACAAAGAAGAATCCTGCCGGACATTCATTTGCGGCATCACATCGGCAAAGTTAAATTCCAGATAGAAAGTCAGCACATAGACACCCAGCCCTACCAACGCCAAAGCCGATATCAGCAAAGCTGCCCAACCGACTCTCGTTTTCCGCTTCGTCTGCTTCTCAGCCTCCTGATGAACACGCTCCATCATCCGATACGAAAAATTGGAAGACAGTCGTTCCGTTTGCCTCCGTTCCAATGCTTGTTTCAGCATATTGCCCGTATTCTCGTTTATCTTTCTTTCCTCTTCCATATCCTCTCTTCTATTTATTATTCATCAATACACAAATCTTTTTCCGGGTACGATGAAGCCGTACTTTCACATTACTGATCGAAAGTTTCAGCACCTCACCGATCTCTTCCATTGACTTTTCTTCATAATAAAACAAAGTAATCAATGCTTTCTCTTCCCCGCTCAACTGATCTATCGCCATCCCCAAACGAACCAATTGTTCTTCGGTTTCTGCCGGAGCAAGCACATTGTCCGCCATCTCATCGGGTACATTGTTAATCGTATTCTCTTCTATATAAAGAAACTCCTGTTTCTTTTTCCGGGTAGCCGAGATAGCGGTATTGTAAGCGATGCGATAAATCCATGTAGAAAAACGGCACTCGCCTTTATAACGATTCAAGTTGCGGAAAGCTTTCAGAAAAATATCCTGAAGCAGCTCCTCCGCATCTTCGGGACAACCGACGATCTGCACCACCAACGTATACAACGGACAACTGTAGCGGTCAAGAAATACGGAAAAGTATTCCGTCTCTCCATCCAGTATGCGTTTGATATAGTATGATTCGTCTTTCTGTTCCATCTTGACTCTTTAGACGCTGCCCGTTACAAAAGGTTACAGTCCGGGAAAGGAAAAATACAGGATTATAAATTATCCGCTTTTCAGTGTAACCTTTTTCCGTCCACTGCGTCAAACGATACAAAGAACGAAAATATTCACTTAAAAACAGTATAATTATGATGGATTTTATCACCATTCCCTTGGTCGTAGGTACTATTACATTAGGAATCTACAAATTATTTGAACTTTTTGTATGTAAGAAAGAGCGGATAACCATGATTGAAAAGCTGGCTGACAGAGTCAACACAGGAGAAATCAACAGTAACTTATCCCTCAACCTTAATTACTCCCGCTCCCGATTTACCTTCGGTTCTTTAAAAAGCGGTCTGCTGATGCTTGGAATAGGATTAGGTCTACTGGTCGCCTTCTTTATCTGCATCAACTCATTTCCGGGATACACCGCTTCCAGAAACTGGGACGTGGAACGTCAGGCAAGTGTCGTGTATGGCGCATGCGTACTTCTTTTCGGTGGCGCAGGGCTGCTGGCAGCTTTCCTCATCGAAATGAAAATACAGAAGAAAGAGAAGGAATAAAATACCAAAATCCCCGAAGCCTCATCTACAAAGATGTAACTTCGGGGATTTAATCTGTTCTCATTAAAACATCAGACATTCTTTCATCCAATATAAACATTTACGCAGAGATATACATAAAGTTCCTCATCACACTGATCGAACTCTATCTTATTTTCTCTCGATAACCAGCCCAGAGCGGCACCCAATTCTTTATCCTTCAACCCGGACTTTCTCTTTAAGGTACCATAGCCCCATTTCTCATTGTTGCTCAGCAGTTGCCAGACTTTACCAGCATACACACCGATTTGCTTTCTATCCATTTTCTACAGCTATTAAGAGGTTAAAAACATTAGGTTAAGATTTCGCCTATAAAGATAACAAATGGATATCACAATTGTTCCCTCCCCGATGCTAAAAAGTTGTTACAAAATTATTTTTAACATAAAACCTGCGATGTGTACCGACACAACGGACTTATTAGCATATGTTAAAACAGAACTTTTCTTGGCATACATCTGTTATTACATTAAGAATCAATCCTAAACCTATTAGAAATATGGCAAAAAAAATAGCAGAACAACTGATCGATACATTAGTTGAATCGGGCGTAGAGCGCATCTATGCCGTGACGGGCGATAGTTTAAATGAAGTAAACGAAGCTGTCAGAAAAAACAATAAGATACAATGGATACATGTACGGCATGAAGAAACCGGAGCCTATGCCGCAGCAGCCGAAGCTCAACTGACCGGACGGATAGGATGCTGCGCAGGCAGTAGCGGACCGGGTCATGTTCATCTCATCAATGGACTATATGATGCACAACGCTCAGGCGCACCGGTCATTGCCATCGCTTCCACCATCCCCAGCGGAGAATTCGGGACTGAATATTTTCAGGAGACCAATACTATAAAACTCTTTAATGATTGCAGCTACTATAATGAAGTGGCAACTACTCCGGGACAATTCCCGCGCATGCTTCAATCAGCCATTCAGACAGCCATTACCCGAAAAGGGGTAGCTGTTGTAGGCTTACCGGGAGACCTGGCCAAAGCATCTTCAGTTTCTGTCGAATCTTCGGTAAAGAATTATCCGGCTCCGCCTGAAGTCTGTCCGGCGGAAGAAGACTTGGTACAATTGGCGGAGTTGCTGAACCATCATAAACGCATTACTCTTTTCTGCGGCATCGGCTGTCGGGGAGCACATGAGGAAGTGATTGCGCTTTCCGAGAAGCTGAATGCTCCTGTGGTATATACTTTCAAAGGAAAAATGGAAGTACAATATGAGAACCCTTATGAAGTCGGAATGACCGGACTGTTGGGAATGCCTTCCGGATATTACAGTATGCACGAAGCCGAAGTACTTCTTATGCTCGGCACAGACTTTCCTTATTCCGCTTTCCTGCCCGATGACATCAAGATAGCACAGATAGATATCAAACCCGAACGGCTCGGACGCCGTGCCAAAGTGGATATCGGACTTTGCGGAGATGTAAGAATGACTATTCAGGCATTATTGCGTATGCTGGACCCCAAGACTGATGATACTTTCCTGCTGAAACAACTGAAAAGATATGAAGGAGTAAAGAAAGACCTGGCAGCCTATACGGAAGATAAAGGAGATATAAACAAAATCCATCCGGAATATGTGATGTCCGAGATTGATAAACTGGCATCGGACGATGCAATATTCACCGTAGATACCGGAATGACATGTGTATGGGGTGCACGTTATCTGCAAGCTACGGGAAAGCGGCATATGCTGGGATCTTTCAATCATGGTTCTATGGCAAATGCTTTACCACAGGCCATCGGGGCAGCACTTGCCTACCCCGACCGTCAGGTAGTGGCGCTCTGTGGTGACGGAGGTCTGTCGATGACTTTAGGAGATCTGGAGACCGTTGTTCAATATAAGTTACCGATTAAGATCATTGTCTTCAATAACCGCTCCCTGGGAATGGTAAAACTGGAAATGGAAGTAGACGGCCTGCCGGACTGGCAGACAAATATGCTGAATCCGGACTTCGCGCAAGTAGCCGAAGCAATGGGAATGACAGGCTTCAATGTCAGCAATCCGGAAGAAGTACTGACTACTTTATTAAATGCATTCGAACTGGATGGTCCGGTACTGGTAAATATCATGACCGATCCGAACGCTCTTGCCATGCCTCCTAAGATAGAGTTGGGGCAGATGGTAGGCTTCGCCCAGTCCATGTATAAACTGTTGATTAACGGACGCTCACAGGAAGTGATCGATACTATTAATTCAAATTATAAACATATACGGGAAGTCTTCTGACAGTTCCTTCTTCAACGATATTTATCCTTGCACACAGACAAGATGATTATCTTCAGAAAGGTATAATCTGATCTCATTACAGACTAACAATGAATCAGATTCTGCCTTTTTTATATATCCAACCGAAAGATAATCATTTTATTTTCTTATGTTTGTAATCATCAAAAAAGAAAAGTACATGGAAAAACCGGACTCTTCACTCCTATTCAGGCAACCGATGTATGCCGATAAAAAACAATGGAAACAATTTCTTTCTATTTTTCTGTTAGCAGCAGGCGTTGGTTTTACGGTAGCAGGAATTATCTTTTTCTTCGCCTATAACTGGGAAGATCTTCCCAAATTCGCCAAACTGGGAATCGTACAAACATTGCTTGTTGCATCTGTTCTGCTAACAGTATTTACCCGATGGAATATACTTATCAAACAGATAATCCTCACCGGAGCCACATTCCTTATGGGTACACTCTTTGCCGTATTCGGACAAATCTATCAGACAGGCGCTGATGCGTATGACTTATTTCTGGGCTGGACACTGTTCACCATCCTCTGGGCAGTCGCCATCCGTTTCACTCCGCTCTGGCTGACGTTTATCGGACTGCTCTGTACTACCATATGGCTATACGCTATGCAAATAGTGCCGGATAACCAATGGGCAGTCACTTTACTGACCAGTGCAGTAACCTGGATTTGCGCTTCGGCAACGGTCGTCACAGAATGGATGAGTATCAAAGGTACCCTCAGCCGACAGAACCGTTGGTTTGTCAGCCTGCTTTCTCTGGCGACCATCGTGCATGTGACTTATCTTATGATGGCAGTAATCTGCGAAAAGGATGCAATCGTATCCATTCCGCTCGCAAGTACCGTTCTGCTGTTCTCGGCAGGGTTATGGTTCGGATGGAGACAAAGGAATTTATTCTATCTTTCCGCCATTCCTTTTGCCATACTGATGATTTTACTATCCCTGTTTATCTGTCACAGTAACCTTAGGGACGTCAACATATTCCTCCTCTCAGGAATTATTGTTATCACCGGTACCACTTTATTGATTTATGCAATCCTTCACCTAAAAAAACAATGGTATGGCACAGAAGAGTAACCTGACAATCGAAGTCCTTTCAATTATCGGAGGAGTGCTGACCGCTATCTTCTTTCTGGGATTTCTTGTACTTTCCTCCATTCTCCGGTCCGAAACATCCTGCCTGATTGCAGGAAGTATCCTGATCATTACTACTTTATTTGTCAATCGTCTCCTGACCAAACCTTTTCTGGATGCGATGAATATTACATGCTACATAGCCGGATGTATATTAGCCGGTTATGGAATGAATAGAAACATGGATGTCCTCTTTATTGTACTGATAGGGATCAGTGTAGTAACGATGCTGTTATCCAAAGGGTTCATCCTGACCTTCCTTTCGGTAATCTCATTCTATATGGCACTGTTCGGAGAGATAACGAATTTATTCTCTTCACTGAATCCGCTGAATGTGGCTGCCGTGCCTATTATAGCAATTTTCTTATTCGTCAATCTATATGAGACAAAAATACTTAGCTATACGAACGGGGATTTGTCTAAATATAAACCTATTCATTCCGGTCTGTTCGTATCTTGTGTCCTTTCATTGGCCGGGTTGTCTGTCAATTACTTGACAAAAAGCACGAATGACTGGATCATATCTGTTTTCATGTTGGTGGGTATCCTTCTGATGGTTTATAAAATCGTGCAGGTGATGCAGGTTAAGAGTCCGGTACATCAGGTGTGCATCTATCTTCTTTGTATCCTGATCTGCTTTCCCAGTCTGCATGCCCCTTATCTATCGGGCAGTATCCTGCTGATACTGATATGTTTTCAGTACGGTTATAAAGCTGAGTCCGCAGTTGCGCTCCTCCTCTTCATCTATTCCATATCCAAATATTACTATGATCTGGATATCACCTTGCTGACGAAATCGATCACCTTGTTCTTTACGGGAATCGCATTGCTCATAGCCTGGTATATTTTCACTCAAAAAAAGACAAGACATGAAAAAATATAGCCGAATACTGATTATCGCTAATTTAATTCTTCTTCTGGGATATTTTAACTGGTCTGTTTATCAGAAAGAACAGACGCTGAAAGAGGGACAACTCGTATTATTGCAACTGGCTCCTGTCGATCCCCGTTCGCTGATGCAAGGAGATTATATGAGACTTAACTATAAAGAAGCAAATTCCGAGTTGATAAACAGACAGAAAGCTAAACGCGGTTATGCTGTGCTCAAGCTTGACAAGAATCACGTCGGAGAAATAATACGTCTTCAGGAATCCCTTGAACCAGTAAATGAAAATGAGATCGTCCTGAAATATAAAACAATAAATGGCAGGTTATTCCTCGGTGCCGAATCCTTCTTTTTTGAAGAAGGACAGGATTCTGTCTATAATCGTGCCGCCTATGGTGGATTGAGAGTAGATAATAAAGGACAGAGTTTACTGGTAGGGCTGTATGACAAGGATTTCCGGCAGATTAAGCCGTACAGAGGCAAACAGTAATATACGAAAGCCCAGACTTTCGCAAGCCCGGGCTTTTGCATTCTTAAGCATCTTCTTATTAGTGGGGAATAAGGGGATTACATTAAAAGTAGTAATCTCGGGAAAATAAGACAGATACGCTAAGACTATAAAGAAAATACCTGTGGGAAATAAGGGAGGTATCTTCTTATCATAGAGAGATACATATACCAAAAAATACTTTCGCAAGCATAATCTTATTATCTGCTATCTCTCATGCAATCTTCACCATGTAGTGAAGAAAGAAAAGGAAGGGTATCTCCTGGCGTTATGGAATCAGAGATACCCTTTGATTATTATTGGAGAAATAAAATGTTAGCTAACCATCATTTAAACGTAAATAAAATAATTAGTATCCATTTTAATTCTGCTAGTTTACAATTAAATATCCGCAGCGTCTTGAGACAAATCGATCTTAACTGTAACTTCATTATTACTTGCAAAGTCAGTGATTGTACCCCAGTTAGAGACAGCAGCTACATTCACTTTCAGAGTAATTGCAGATGCCAGATTCTTACCTGCATCGGTCAGGGAAATCTTACCATCAGTTGTGATATTTACATATTTAGCTTTATCTGCATCAGCTGTAGCTATACTAAATACAGGTGCGGTGAAACCATATACACTAAGTGGTTTAGCTCCCCATTCAGTAGTACCCTGAGCTTTTTCAGCACCATCTGCCCACATCACTTTACCTCTATAGTCTGTCCAAGAAGCTGTTTTTGCAATATTCAATGTGCTGTTTAGATTATCTTTACCAAATGCTGCTGATTTAATTGTGAATGCCCATGTTCCACTGATCTCAGTCAGATTAATTTTAGTTTCTACTGTACTATTGTCTAATGTAGCTTCGCCATATACAGTCTTGGCAACAATTACAATCGGGTTAATATCATCTGCATGTGCATTGTAAGTCTTGTCTACTGTCAATGTAGTACCATTGATAGAAGCGCCCTTCACAGCATCTTTCAGAGTAAGAGTAATATCTCCGCCTACTTTCTTAACAGCAGCCAACTGCGTAGCATAGTTAGTGTAAAGAGTGGCCAAATCTAAAGTGAAACCAACACTTGTCGGTTTTTCATATGATCCCTGATAAGTCGGTTTCAATGTCATTGCACCTGCACTAACGATATTTCCATCAATTACAACTTTAATATCCTGATAGCTTACCTTCACGCTAGCTGAAACATTGATAACCTTCACTGCATCTACCTGAATTTTCAATGTTGGAGAATATGTACCGGCTGCAGTTCCTTTAGGAACATTGATAGTCAAAGCATTCTTTTCACCAATAACAAATGTAACTCCCTTATCAGCAGTCGGAGTAAATTTGTCAACAGGAATAGCCTCATAGATATCTTTCGAACCAGCTGAAGTATACAATTCAGTCAGCGCATAAGCACTAGTTGAAGTTACTTTTGTTCCATCATACAAAACGTCAGTAGGAGCTACAGGTGTCAGATTCACTGTAACATCAGTATAATTAGCTGCCGTCACTTTTGCATAAGCTGTAGATTTGAATTCCTTCAAAGTATTGTCACCATCTTTTACAGCAACATAAGCCACAACTGTAGCTTCCTTACCTGCAGATTCAGCTGCATAATTTTTTAAAGACAATACACCATCTTCCAGTTTGTAACTTCCATCGCCATCCAAGATAACCGGAGCATCAGGATTAGTCATGTCTTTATCAAACTCATAACTTGTAACAAGATTAGACAGATCTACATTTTCCGGATCTAAAGTAGCATTTCCACCATCTACAAATCTTGCTTTCAAAGCAACGCCTGCTTTATAATCAATCTTAGATGCCTCTTTGTTGTAATAGATAGAACTAACTGTGCTATTAGTTGATTCTACTTGAATACCACTAATTGTTTTTGTTGTAACGATTACCGGGAAATAATTAGAGTTGATATTCGTAAAGTAGTCCGTACCTTTTATAGCAGTTTCCGCATTCTCCGGAACAGAATTTTTAGCTATGATATTTAAACAAACAGCATGACTCTGTTCGGTAGTAGTAGATATAACAAACGAAATAATACCTTCATCCGATCCAAGCATCAAAGAAAAAGTAAAAGAACAAATGCAAAAATATTAGCAGCACGTGTAGTAATCTCCTGTGCATCGAATGATGCAGTATAATTATCGAAGAAGTTTTTAGCAGCAGAAACCGGAGAAACACGGAATTTCACAGTCACTGTATTATTAGAAGCTATCAAAGTCTTTTCCGTTTCACCTTCCGGCACTACATAATAAGAAGAGAAATACACTTTACCTTCTGAATCTGATGGAACGAATGTTACACTTTGAACCATTGATTTTAGTCCGTCAACATCAATTTCAAGTGCTAACAGACGTTTCTTTATATCTGCAATTTCACCATCATAACCTGCAAATTTGTCTTGTAAATGTGTATCGATCAGTCCACCTAATTCTGTACCTTTTACGTAAGCATCCAAATCTGTGGTCTTCGCACATTTTGCAATTTCAGTTTGCAATGTTGTAATATCTTCCAAAGCACCAACAATTTTGTTTGCATTTTCAATTGTATTGTTCTCAGCAAGAGATGCAACGAGTACCTCAATTGTTTGTTGTTGATAGGTCTGAAGGGCTGTAATATCAGTAAAAATTTTCTTGTATGCAGCATCTTCCTTGCCTACATATGTATCAATCTTTTCCATTAAAGCTTCCATATCTGCGTTATACTTTTCAAGACTCAAGTATTCAGCTTTAATCTCAGCCATAATAGCAGCCTTGAATGTGCCGTCAACATATGTCTTTACAGCATTTACCTGTTCAGTAACTTCGGCAGATGTCAGATAGTCTACAAGAGCTTCATCCACATACGCTTTCACAGCATCTGAATTCATATAATCATTCAACTGAGAAATGGTAACGAAATTCTTGTCAGCTTCTTCCAAAGCTTCAATTTTAGTTTTGATAGCATCCAAACCTTTGATCTTTTCATACAGATCAGCAATTTTCTCACCGTTTGCATTGATCAGTCCCTGCAATTCTGTTTTAACAGCAGCCAATTCCGTTGCAATCTTTTCTGCAGCATCAGCATCAGCTTTTTCTAAATCGGCTTGCAGTTTGTCAATTTTAGCTTGCAATTCTGTTTTTGCAGCTCCTACACTACTCTCAATAGATGCGTTTACTTTAGCAATAGCCTCATCCAGTTTGGTCTGCAGTTCTGTAAGTTTTGTCGCATCTGCTTTGTTATTTAAAGCAGCTTGCAGGTCAGTAACTGTTTTCTTGAGCTCATCAAGTGCTGTTTTGTCTGCTTTACTTGCGATAGCATCCAATTGTGTCTGCAATCCGGCTACTGCGCTATTAATAGCAGCAGTCATTGCTTCAGTTGTAACATCAGCACCTTTCTTGTTGATGGCATCAATCTGTTCCTGCACGTTTTTGATGTCATCATCGTAGTCCTTACAGCCTACGTAGGTG
>ERZ772900.1746-NODE-1746-length-18341-cov-6.169857_pt1 | contig 18341 bp, 10 predicted proteins | sample MGYA00512124_ERZ772900 | MGnify/ENA primary metagenome ERZ772900 (study PRJEB29015, sample SAMEA2737716) | human gut metagenome | biome: human gut; feature: human-associated habitat; material: faeces | place: China | collected 2012 ... | reverse complement strand
AATGAAAATATATCCCACCAGATAGTCCGGATCATAAAACCAAGAGATGGTTGCCGGACAATGTACATTCAGCCACGGACACACCAACAGGAAAAACAGATTCAAACCGATGCCGCCAATGATAGAGAGCAGTTTGATAGCTGCAAACTTGACAGGGCGTTTCTTGTATCGCAAATAGGCAAAAGGAATGCATTGAAAAGAATCTAAAGCTACCACAACAGCCATCATCGCTATAAATTCCGGATGATCGCCATAATCCAGCAAATTGGAAATAGGTTGCAGGAATAACAAGCAAAGGAAAACAAAAATCAAAGATACCCCTCCTACCGATAACAAGGAGTTGGCATATACTTTCATCGGGTCTTCTCCCGATTTATTGGCGAAACGGAAGAATCCCGTTTCCATACCGAACGTAAGCAGTACGAGCATCAGGGCTGTAAACGCATACACGTTCGATACGACTCCGTAACCTCCGGTGGAAGCCGGTAATACAGCTGTATACAGAGGTACCAGCATGTAGTTAAGGAATCGTCCGACAATACTACTTAACCCATAAATTGCAGTATCTTTAGCTAATGATTTTAGTCCAGCCATGTTTTATTAGTGATTATCATTCAGATTGGTTCAACGTTTCTTCTTTTGTTTGAACAACCAATCCATAAATCCGGGATAATTGAAAGCCGGATTCCAGCTTCCATGATTACAACCGGGAAATTCAATATATTCCACATCTGCACCGGCAGCTTTCAGTGCTTTATATGCTTCGCGAGAACCTTTCACCGGAACTACATCATCCGCATCTCCATGAAAGATACGGAACTTCACATCTTTGGCAGCCGACAACCGGCTTGGACTGACTATACCGCAGATAGGAATTGCAGCAGCAAATATCTCCGGGTAGCGTATTACTAAATCATACGTTCCCATCGCTCCCATTGAAAGACCGATAATATAAACCCGTTGTGTGTCCACTTCGGGCATTACCAGATAAGAGTCGAGCAACTGTTTAAGCGTTTGCAATATAGGACTGATCTCTTGTCCCACTGGCATTTCTGTAGGGATAAGCGACTTCGGACGTCCTGTATAAGCCCAGTAACCGTCTGTCGGACACTGTGGAATTAGAACGAAAGCGGGATACTTCTCTTGATTGACCGGATTAAGAAACATCTGTCCACCATGAGTCAACTGTTTCTCATTATCATTTCCCCGTTCGCCGGCTCCATGCAGAAACAGTACGAGCGGATACTTTTCACCTGGCTTCACCGATTCGGGATGAATCATCCGATAAGGTAAAGAGTCTCCTTTAGAAGAGACAAAAATATCCCTCCCATATTCCTGTTGAGCCGATAAAGACAAGCTCAAAAAGAGAAAAACAAATAAAGTAGTCCATTGCTTCATCATCCAACTATGCTTTATAAAGTTCTTTTATACCGTTAATACCACTTATCACATGACGCTTTATGTCAGTCATTAAACAGTGTTTTCTGACTGTTATAAAGGCTTCTTCCCAAATGTTTGTAGGCAAGTTCGGTCACCTCACGTCCGCGAGGAGTACGCTTCATGAATCCTTCTTTTATCAGGAAGGGTTCGTAAACTTCCTCAATCGTCCCCGCATCTTCCCCCAAAGCCGTAGCAATGGTAGTGATTCCCACAGGACCGCCCTTAAACTTGTCTATAATCGTACAAAGTATCTTGTTGTCTATCTCATCCAGACCGTACTTGTCAATATTCAATGCCTCCAGTGCAAACTGGGCTATTTCCGTGTCAATAGAACCGGAACCCTTCACCTGTGCAAAGTCGCGCACCCGGCGGAGCAAGGCATTGGCAATACGCGGCGTCCCACGGCTGCGGGAAGCAATCTCTCCTGCCGCACGCAACGAGCAAGGCACATCCAATATGGAAGCGGAACGACGGATAATGTTACTCAAGATATCATCATCATAGTATTCCAGATGCAGATTGATTCCGAAACGTGCACGGAGCGGTGCCGTCAGCAGACCGCTGCGTGTTGTTGCGCCAACCAGCGTGAAAGGATTCAGATCTATCTGGATGCTACGTGCCGAAGGCCCTTTATCAATCATGATATCAATGCGATAGTCTTCCATGGCAGAATAAAGATATTCTTCCACCACGGGCGACAAGCGATGAATTTCATCAATAAAGAGTACATCATTCGGTTCGAGACTGGTCAGCACACCTGCCAAATCTCCCGGTTTATCGAGCACCGGACCGGAGGTTACCTTAAAGCCGACTCCCAACTCGTTGGCAATGATATTTGAAAGCGTTGTTTTTCCCAATCCGGGAGGTCCGTGCAGCAGGACATGGTCGAGTGCTTCGCCACGCAAGCGTGCCGCCTTCACAAAGATGCGAAGGTTTTCCACCACCTTATCCTGTCCGCTAAAGTCTTCAAAGCTTAACGGACGGAGTGCATTCTCGAAATCCCGTTCTTTTGAAGTAAGCTGATGTTCGCGTATGTTAAAATCTTCCTGTTCCATTTATTTCTTGAAAGTAGGAGACAAAGATAGAGATTTACATTCATTTTCAGTACAAGAAAAACGAATAAAAACTCCGGGCACGCTCTGAATGGCAGCTATCGGAAGGCTATTTATAAAGATTTAAGAGAATATAGGACCAACCTTGTGCCAACGTATTGGCACAGCCATGCCACCCTGTTGGCACTATCGTGCCACTGCGATGGCACAGTTGTGCCAGCGGGGAAGCACTGTCTGTGCAACGAAGTCTTCATCTATGACGTGTCGGGAGACAACCTTTTATCCTGTTATTAGTTTATTTGAAACGTAATAACTACTTTTGCATCATCTATATACACGCTATCAACTATGGTTTTAAATTACATCTGGATAGGATTCTTTGTCGTCGCCTTTATTATCGCCCTTATAAAAGTAATTTTCCTGGGAGATACGGAGATATTTACGACTATCATGAACTCTACATTCGATTCGTCAAAGACAGCTTTCGAAATCTCGTTGGGACTTACGGGAGTATTGGCCCTCTGGCTGGGTATCATGAAAGTCGGAGAGAACAGCGGACTGATTAATGCTCTGGCACGTTTCCTGAGTCCGGTACTCTGCCGATTGTTTCCGGATATACCTAAAGGACATCCGGTGTTAGGTTCTATCTTTATGAATATGTCCGCCAATATGCTCGGACTGGACAATGCCGCCACCCCGTTGGGACTAAAAGCGATGAAAGAATTGCAAGAGTTGAATCCGAAAAAAGATACCGCTTCCAATCCGATGATTATGTTTCTGGTGATTAATACTTCCGGCCTCATCATCATCCCGATCAGTATCATGGTTTACCGGGCACAAATGGGAGCTGCCCAGCCTACGGATGTATTTATTCCTATTCTGTTAAGTACCTTCATTTCCACTCTGATCGGGGTCATAGCAGTCAGTATCGCCCAGAAGATAAACCTGATCAATAAGCCCATTCTGATTTTAATGGGTATCATCTGTCTTTTCTTCTCCGGTTTGATTTACCTGTTCCTAAGTGTTTCTCGGGAAGATATGGGCACTTACTCTACCCTGATAGCGAATATTCTTCTGTTCAGTGTCATTATCCTGTTTATTTTAACGGGTGTCAGAAAGAAGATTAACGTATATGATTCTTTCGTGGAAGGAGCCAAGGAAGGGTTTACGACAGCTGTGCGCATTATTCCTTATCTGGTTGCTTTTCTGGTAGGCATTGCGGTATTCCGTACTTCGGGAGCCATGGATTTTCTGGTGGGAGGTATCGGATACGTAGTAGGACTATGCGGAGTCGACACAAGCTTTGTGGGAGCACTGCCCACTGCATTGATGAAATCGCTTAGCGGCAGCGGTGCCAACGGGTTGATGATTGATACAATGAAGGAACTGGGGCCGGATTCGTTTGTAGGACGCATGAGTTGCGTGGTACGCGGGGCGTCGGATACCACATTCTATATCCTTGCCGTTTACTTCGGCAGCGTAGGTATCACCAAGACCCGCAACGCCGTCACCTGTGGCCTGATAGCCGACTTCTCGGGTATCATAGCCGCTATCTTAATCAGTTATTTATTTTTCTTTTAAATCATAACATTCAATTATGGCTGTAACTTATCAAACAGAAGGCATCAAAATGCCTGAAATCAAGAAACGCGAGACTACGGAATGGATCAAAGCCGTAGCTGCTTCCTATGGAAAAAGACTCGGTGAAATCGCTTATATTTTCTGTTCCGATGAAAAAATTCTGGAAGTAAACCGCCAATATCTGCAACACGACTACTACACGGACATCATTACTTTCGACTATTGTGAGGGCGACCGCCTGTCCGGAGACTTGTTCATCAGCTTGGATACGGTACGCACCAATGCAGAACAATTCGGCGCTTCTTATGACAATGAACTCCACCGTGTCATTATTCACGGGATACTTCATCTTTGCGGTATAAACGATAAAGGCCCCGGAGAACGGGAAATTATGGAAGCGGCGGAAAATAAGGCGTTGGCAATGCTACACTAAATACCAGACTTTCTCAATCATCCTCTATAAATGAAAAAACGCCCTATCGTAATCACTACGACAGGGCATTTTCATTAGCCTTCGCTAATTAACATTAAATTATTTAAGAGAGAGATTTATTACTTCTTGTCGGGAGCCACTTCCGAAGTGACTAACTTCTTGATAGACTTGGTATTCAGATACAGGAAAGCCAACCGTGGAGGTCCGTCCTGCGCAACCAATTCCAATGAATCAGGTGTTATGTAACCTATACGTTCACGTGTCTTATACACTTCCACCTTTCCATCTTCTCCTTTGCTAAACCCTTCAACGATTAAATAGCCATCTTTATCAATCTTCCAAGTCTTCAAATCCAAAGAGGGAATATTGACGGCAGAGCATTTCCCACCTTTTTTAAACTCAAATCCTTTCAGTTCACCGGTAGACTGATAGGTATAAGGATTGCACCATTTACCTATAATTTGTTTCTCCACCTTCTTCTGTCCATAGCTGCTGAATGCAAAGCAAGACAGAGCCATAACTGTCATTAATAGTTTCTTCATTTCATTTATTTTTCTAGTAAATCATATTTTTGGTCAATGCCACGTTCCCTCAGATGAATACCCTCTTTCATCCAACGCGGTTCTTTTGTTCCTTTCAGGTAATAGTCGAAGAATTGCATCATCCGGATAGTCCAGTCCTTCTGGGCAGCCTGATTACTAAGGAAATGTCCTTCACCTTTGTAGTTGAGATGCCATGCCGGACGCTGTAAACGGCGCATAGCCAAATACAAGGCACGCCCCTGTTCATAAGCCACGGCCTCATCTTTGTCATTATGCCAGATCAGTAACGGCGTATGTATCTTATCGGCCTCTATGATAGCGGAGTTTGCCAGATATTTGTCCTTGGCTTCCCACAAATTCTTTCCCATACGGCTTTGCCATTCTTCGTACATGAAATAACGCGGTAAACCGCTTCCACCACGAATGCCCAAATAACCGGTCACCATATCAGTGATAGGAGCACCAATATTAGCACAAGTAAATAGATCAGTTTTAGTCACCAGATAACTGGTTTGGAATCCCGACCAGCTATGTCCTTGCAGACCTATCTTTCCCGGATGTGCTATCCCCTGCTCTATCAAATATTTGGTTCCGCTTACTACGGCATCATAACAACTCTGTCCAGGTGTTCCTATAGTGAAATGCACATCCGGCATGAATACGATATATCCGTTGCTGACGAAATACATCACATCACCCATTGCGCTGCTCAACATCGGAGCATGATAAGTATTCAATCCACCTGAATGCGTTTCATAGAATTGTACCAGTACGGGATATTCTTTTTGAGGATCATAATCTTCCGGCAGATAAAGTATTCCCTTATTGGGTTTATTCTCATAGTTTGTCCATTCCACCAACTTTGCAGTTCCCCATTTGTATTCACTTTGCTGAGGATTAACATTCGTTATACGGATCGGATCGGAGAAATCGGCTTTGCTCCACCACAGATCACGGAATTCTGACATATTCTGACGATTCCAGATGCAATACTTCTGATTATCCGAGAAACGATGAATCGCATAGATATAAGGACCTTCCGCAAGCTTCTTCAAACGACCTTTCATGTCAAGCGAATAAATGCCTTCATCCATCGTATTCTCATCCCACACACTGACTACAACCGTCTCGTCCGGTTTGAAAACTTCCTTATCAATATTGCTGGTCATTTTACGGATAGATCTCTTATTTTTGCGGCCATATCCCTTGGTGAAACATTCCGGCTGACGTTCTCCGGTTAAATCTATCTTCCACCAGTCATAAGCATCGTAAATCAGTACATTATTACCATCAGCAGTCCAACCTGCAATGCCATAGGCAGGCGCAGGATTCGGTTTATCATAAGTTTCCTCGAATACCGGATAACCAATAGCTGTTGAAATATCGGTAACCTTACCCGTTGTTCCGTCAAACTTATTCCATACCTGTGCAACAGGATCATACATCACAGCCCATTTACCGTTCATTGACCACTTCGGTCTTGTCCGATAGCTACGTCCTACCAATTGCTTTTTTCCTGTATGCACATTCACAGAATAGATATCAAACGGCACTTCATTAAGCCATTCTTTCTGCATACGATAGGGAGTTTCGTCCGTATAAAGCACATAATGTATTTCTTCTGCACGGTCCGGTTCCAACAAATCAGCATGACCGGGAGCTACTTCCATCAATTTTCCGGAAGCAATATCATAGATATATTTTGAATATTGAGGACGGAAATAACGACCACGAGTCTGCAACGTAGGAACTTCATATTCATCCCAAGTCCACAGCTCCAGTTCGAAACTCTTATCCGGCTTTACTTCCTCTTCTTTTTTATCTTTATTTACTTTCTCCTGATAAGGTCTGAGTTCCATTGTCAGGAACTTCTGACTGTGCGACAGAGTGGCCCGCGCAAGTTCCATTCCTGCCGGTAGAATCACCTCTTTACGGTCGAAGACCAAATCGCAGGTATTCTTCTTTAAAGAGAAATTATACCATAGCGAATCCTTAATACTGAATTCTCCTGTCATCAGTTTTGTATCCAAACTGAAAGAAACAGGTTCTTTCTTTACAGCACTCTGATAGATAGTCTGATAGGGTCCCGTCAATGGGCCATAACACAATGCGTTTCCTTTTGCCTGCCTGCGTACAAAAATGATAGAACGTCCTTCATTGTACAAGGTATAATAACCAATACTGTCAATCTGAAAAGCAGTACCGATTTTCAGATGGCGAACCACCAAACGATTAAAAGACGGGACATGATTGACCGTATCTTTCGGAACGTTTGTCACTGAGACTGAATAAGGAGTTCCATTTACCGGCCGGAAAGATTCCTTATATTTCCATTCTTTCTTGATACCTGAAGGAAGTTCCATCAGGATCGTCTTCATATTTCCTGTAGAGTCAGCCTTCTGATAAGAAAGAGCTTGATCCAAATTATAAAACTCAATGTTTTCCACATCATCCAGCAGAATCTCCTTGCGGGTACGTGTATCAAACAGATGTACAGTTTTTGCGTCGGTGTTTTCAGGATTGTACTCCATAGGTGCAATCCGGTAGGTAACCCAACGTCCTGTCGGGGAGATATCCGGCGATTCAACACGCTTCCACGACATGCAGGCTTCAATGTCAACCGGCTTCTTCTGTGTTTGAGCATCGACACTCGGGACAAAACCGGCTAACACTCCCACTATTAATCCGATTCCCATTATTGTCTGCTTCATTTTATCTTCTCCTTTCATCTTTTATCATATCTTTATTCAAATCAATATCACAGTCTGCCGAGTTATCATGTAACAACAGACGTGCAAAATGACGCCACATTTTATGCTCAAAAAAGTTCTCGGACTCACCGAAGAATCCATGAGTACATTTAGGTAACACAAACATATCAAAGTCCTTGTCCGCTTTAATCAATGCATCTACCAGACGTAAAGTATTGGCCGGATTCACAGTCTGGTCTATGGCACCGGTAAACAGCAGCAATCCATGTTTGTAATTCTTCGCCAACTCCTGATTCGGACGCACACGTACACTATAATCATACGTTTTGCTCTCTACTCCCAAACTGTCTTTAGTCGTTGTCACCTTCTCATCTACACCATAATGAATCTCCACGAAACCTTTATTGTAAATACGATTGTCATGGTTGCCGGCCGATGAGACAGCAGCCGAATAAAAGTCCGGATAAGTGCAAATAGCGGCAGCCGACATAAATCCGCCGCCTGAATGACCGTAAATACCTACCTTGGTAGCATCTATAAAGGGATAACGGGCAGCCAGTTGTTCGATAGCATATTTATCATCCGCCAGCGGATAATCGCGCATATTATTGTATCCATAGGTATGATAAGCCTTTCCACGCATTGGAGTACCCCCTCTGTGGCCTACGGTAATTACAATGAATCCCAGTTGAGCCAAACGGGTGTTATAAACATCATTTATTGTGAAACGAGTCGGCACGTACTCGAAGAACGGCCCCGGATAAACATTTGAAATAATAGGGTAAACTTTCGTCGAATCAAAATCGGCGGGCTTCCACATCACACCATAAAGGTCGGTTACTCCGTCGGCAGCTTTTACTTTAAAACGTTCCGGAGCTTTCCAGCCCATTTCATAGACAGGTTGCAAGTCCGGTTTCTCCAATGTCATGATTACCTTCCCATTCCGGTTGCGAACCACGTTTACCGGCTCCTGCGACACGGTAGAATATGAATCTACCAGATAGCGACAGGAGGGAGAGATACTGACTTCGTGTGACGCATTCTCCGGCGTCAACAGACGGAGTGCATTCGGACGATCCAAATGAGCTTCATAAAGAATATAGTAATAAGGGTCAATTCCCTTCTCCCGTCCATAACCATAGAAATACATCTTGCGTCCGACAGTATCAATTTGCGCAACCGGGCCGGCTACCCAAGTACCGTCTGTCAGTTGATTCTTCAGGTTTCCTGTTGCTGTATCATACAGATAATAATGTCCCCAACCGTTACGTTCGGAACGGAACAGGATTTCTTTTCCGTCATTCAGGAAAGAAACATTACGCATCTGATAATCGAGATACGGCTTGTTTTCTTCATGAATCACCACACGCACTTTTCCGGTCTCTACATCCACTTCGCAAATATCCGACTGGTTCCATGTACGGTTATAGCGTTGGAAGTACAAACGTTTTCCGTCTTTTGACGCATACAATACATCAATATACTGATCCGGCCAACGATTGATATCCACCTTCTTAACTTCCCGCTTGTCTATATCTCCCAACAGTAATTCATATTGAGTCACATTTTTATCACCGGCCAATTCAGCTTTATAAGTGATCAGTTCAGGAGAAGGCTTGGATAAAGAATTAATAACCCACAAGTCACGGACTTTCCGGTTGTCTTCACGGACAGCGTAGAAACGGTGGCTTCCCGGAATCCAGTGAGCCGATTCGGCTCCGAAACGGCCTTCCATCTTGCCTTCGTCTTCACGGTTGAATGTATAATCCGGCATACCGTCCGTCGTCAATTGAACCGGGATTGTATCCTGTCCCTTTTTCGGGTTTCCAACGAAATACAAGTTATCCTTACTGGCATAAAGAAAATACAAGCTATCCGGAGAATATTTCATCCAATACGGGTCGCCGGTTTTATACGTCGGCTTCTCATCGAGTTGCTTCAATTCTTTTGTATGGATATTGTATGTATAAAGTCCGCGGTCAAAATCAATACGAATGGTTTCGTTGTCCTTCATAAATGTGAAAGACAAATGCGGATCTGCCGAAGAATAGGCTTTCTTGGTATATACTGCAATTTTGCTCAATAACTCATCCGTATCAAACAACAATCGTTTCTCCTTCTTCTTCGGATTAACATAATAATATTTCTTTCCTTCACGTGTTGTAAAAGAGTAATAAAAGCAATCCGTATCGTTGATAAACGTCGGTCTGACTTCTGTAGAATACTTATCTATAGGATTTTGCTCCAACAAACGGAACTTTTCCGCTAACTGATAATTCGCTTTTTGTTGCGCACCGGCAAGGTTGCATGATACTAATGCAACCACCAGGCACAAATATCTAAAGAGAGAGTTTTTCATAAAATCTTATCTATTGTCTTATTTACTACGGTTAATATCTCCCCAATAGTCTGCACGGGTATCACCTAGCAAATGTTTGGCAAAGAAACGGTACATTTTCTTCTCAAAATACTCATCGGCAGAGCCATATCCATGACCGGCTCCGGGAATGACAAGCATATCGAAATCCTTACCGGCCTCAATCAAAGCCTGAGCCATACGGTATGTATGTGCAGGATTCACGTTCTTATCCATATCTCCGGTTACAAGCATCAAGTGTCCTTTCAGATTCTTGGCTATCTCTGCATTCGACTTTACTCTAAACTTGTATTCATATTCTTTGGTCTCGTTACCCAGACTGTCTTTCACCACCTTCTCTACTTCTCTTACACCATTGTAACATTCTCCCCAACCACGGTTATAGATACTATTATCATGGTTTCCGGAACAAGAAACGGCAGCCTTATAAAAGTCCGGATAAGTGCAGATAGCAGCCGCAGCCATAAATCCGCCACCGGAATGTCCGTAGATACCAACTTTCTTACCGTCAATAAACGAGTGGCGCTGAGCCAACTTCTCAATAGCATACTTATCATCTTCCAACGGATAATCACGCATATTGCCGTAACCGTAACGGTGATATGCCTTTCCACGCATCGGAGTATCTCCCCTATGGCCTACAGTGATTACAATAAAGCCAAGCTGCGCCATACGGGTACAATAGCTATCATCCAACGTAAAGTTAGTAGGAACGAACCCGAAGTATGGTCCCGGATAAACAACCGAAATAATCGGATATTTCTTTTCCGGATCAAAATTAGACGGCTTCCACATCACTCCATACAAATCCGTAACATTATCGGCAGCTTTCACCACAAAATTTTCCGGCTTCTTCCAACCGGCGGCATATACCTGACTTAAATCAGGCTTTGCCAACTCCATAATCACCTTGCCGGTATTGTCCTTCAATAATATCTTCGGTTCCATATCGACTCTTGAGAATGTATCAATAAAGTAGCGCCTAGACTTCAAAAAGATTACCCGGTGCTGCCCGTCTTCTTTAGTGAGTAGAGTTGCTCCCTCACGATCCATATTGGACTTATACAAACGATAGTAAAACGGATTGATCTTCGGGTCATCTCCATATCCATAAAAATAAACCGTACGTTGCAGCGTATCAATAGCGGCAATATGTCCGCTTACCCACGGTCCTGAAGATATCGCATTTTTCAGGTTCCCTTGACCGTCGTAATGATAATAGTGTCCCCACCCTGTACGTTCGGAACGAAATAGAATATCTTTTCCATCATTCAGCACTTCCACACTACGCGCATGCGGATCACGATAAGGCTTATCCACTTCATGAATCAGTTCTTTGACCTCCAAGGTAGAGGTATTGACCGAACACACGTCTACCTCATCCCATGTACGTTTGGTACGTTCAAAAAAGACATACTTGCTATCCGACGTTACACTAAAAGGCATCACATACTGGTCATTCCACTTTTGTATCTTCGCTTTTCTCGCAGTCCGTTCTACAATATCAATGATTACAAGTTCATTCTGGGTTACATATTTATCTCCCGGAAATTCATACTTATATTTCTTCAACTCCGGCTTGTCCGAAATCGAATTAATCACCCAAAAGTCACGCAATTTCCGATTATCATCAAGCACAATATATGCATGCCGGCTATCAGGACACCAACGAGCATTAGAAGGAACTTCACCATTCTCCCCCGCATCCTCCTCACGAGCATACGAAAAATCAGGGACTCCGTCCGTAGTCAATTGCACTTCCGTAGTATCTACTCCCAATGCCTTGTTGCCCTTCACATACAAGTTATGGTCTTTCGCATACAGTATGTACTTCTTATCCGGAGAAAAATTCATCCATGAATATATCGGCTCGGCATCTCTGTCATCTGCCTTTTTCTCCTCCACCTCTTTCAATTTGCGGGTAATTCGATTGTAATCATACTTTTTCGACCTGTAACTGAATACAAATGACTTTTGATCTTTTGCGAACTTTAATTCTGACAAATCCAACCTTACCGGATTCACAACCTCATGAGTTAAACCGGAAAGCAGCATAGCCATTTCCTCGTTATCGAAGAGTAACTCCTTCTTTCCCTCCTTGGGGTTGACATAATAGTAGTGTTTACCTGCCGAAGTCGTAAAATCAAACCAGAAATTATCCGTATCATTGATTTCATGCGGATAAAGGGACATACTATTATTAGACAGTTTTCCCCCTAATGTAAATTTATGGAACTTCTCCGCCAACTCATAATTGGCTTGTACCGTATCATGCTCGGCAGGAACTTGTCCCCACCCTTGCAATGCAAGAGTAAAAGACAAGCTGCCGGCAATAAAAAGTTGTTTTAATACCATAATGGTTATTTATTATCAAAAAATCGCTTTTAAAGCTCTTCTAGAACGCAAATGACATATAATCCATACCGCGTCCCAGTTTATAAAGGACATCTACTATTTTACCAAACTTCTTGTTTTCTTCCGAAGTGGTTTCATTCGGGAATTGTTGTTTAAGAGAAACCTCCGTACACGTCCCATCTTCCAACCTTTTTTCTACAACACCAAATATATAGAAACTTCCGTCTTCCAGAGCAACGCCTAATTGCCCAGCGTAAGGATACTTCTGTTTATATAAGTTGGTGGTTACATCCATACCCGACAATGTCTTAACAGCCGCAGGTAAGGGTTCCCCCAATGGCATTAATTCACCTCTATATTCCACATCTCCATAAGCATCCCATCCATATTGATAATAATAAAGTTGGTTTCCGCTAGCAATGACTACATAACGCTTGTTTCCAAAATTAGCCATACCACGATAATCATTGATAACACCCAAAGAGGCCTCGTAATACCAACCTTCCAGACAGCCAACATACCTTCTTTCAGCCTCCAATCCGAAATAACGTAATTCATACACCGATGTCGCTTCATCTTTCAGCAGAACAGTCCAATATGGTTCAGACTCTGTTATATCATTTCCAGAGTTATACGGAGCAGGTAATGCATCCACCACAGTCTTCTCTATATTCGAAAAATGATCTTCGCCACTCGGATCAGTGATATTATACATATTTCCACTTGTATAGCTGGAATTTTCAGTAATCACTGTACCACTAGTAGCATATCCCATATCCAAGATTCCAACCAATGAATTATCTTCTTCCGTCAGTGCAAGCATCACATCTGTAATATAATCATTAAACTTGTAGGCTTGGAATAAACGACTGAACCGGGTATTATTATTTAATCCTATGGGCATATAAGTACCTGCATGGAAATCCGTCACATCCGCCTTTTTTTCCCAATAAATCAATCCATTCTCGTCTAGTAGCGCTTTGGATGAAAAAGTCATAGCAGCTTCTACCGGAGAAAAATCAGCAGGAATATCTCCATGAAATTCTTCATCCGTATATACCTCACGTTCCAACGTATTACCATTAAGTTCGACCCAACGATCTTGCTTCACCACTAACTCGTCATACACGCTAATCCCATATTCGCTATTATAATCCATTTCACCAATATTGTTCATTAACCCTTTCGGATTTGAGCCAAGATTGGAGATAATATCACGTTTCACTATATGATAGACCAACGAATCGCGAGTGAACGTCTCTCCACCATACGTTACCTGATAACGTTGTGTTGTGGGCACAATGAAATGGAGCACAGATCGCCCGCCATCATCCGACAAAATCACCCAGCCACGCTGATAGATAGATCTCACATTAATGGTTGTGGATTTTCCGAACTGAACCCCCGTCTTATTATCTGTTACCGCAAATGTCACTTGATATGTGCCACTCTTTTCGGCTTTAAATGTATAAGTGGGACCTGTTTCGCCTGTCTGCAACTTCTTATCTACATACCATTCATAGCTAACATCCGGTGTAATACTATCTATTGTAAACTTAAATGTAGGTGCCAATACCAATTCTTCTCCTTCTATCACACTATAATCCAAATTAAAGTTCTCAAAATTGAGCGCACCACCTTGCATTTCATTTATCTGCTTGTAGTTATAGTTGTTATCATCATCCAAACAACTGGAAACAACTCCGACTAAAACTACTATCACTGCATATATTCCTAATTTTCTCATACTTTGCAATTTTATAATTTACCCTGCCACTTCCACAGTAATCACATTATCATTCTCATCTTTCACCCAATCTTCCATATCCTTTCCTGCGTTCATCTGCTTCAAGGTATTCTTCAATCTCAATGAATACTTACGCAACACTTGCTTATTCTTTCCATCAAACACTATATCATCCTTTTTCAACTCGTCCAAAAACATCTGATACTTTTTTTCTGAGTACTCACCTAAATAATACCAATCAACCGAATTTCCTGGGTTTTCCTCCGTCCCAGCATCGTTTACCGACCACCAATCGGGTTTAAACAAACGATCGGTGACAGAAATGAGAGCACGCGAATACAAATAATCACCTTGTTTCACAGTATTTGCTTCTACAACCTGTAACGCTAATATCTTCGTTTCTGCCCTCAATATCGGATCATTCTTCAATGTTACATAAATAGTATCCGTAAGCAATCCTTTTCTAATCTTACAATCTGCAGGCAATACATACAAATTAGCCGGCAAAGTAGTACGTTCGACATCTGCAATTACATTGAAATGTAAATCTTCATCCTGCATCTGCCCATAAACAGAAACCTCTATCGGTATCTCAGCATCCTCACCTTCATTATACATTTTAAAAGATACTGTAGTAGTATCCTTAGTCATATCGTTAACGAATTTTAAATAGGCTGTGTCGTTGCTGCTGACCAACAATCCCTTCTCTTCACATGAAGCGAGCATCAGACATACGCTGCAAAACAACACTCCCCATATAGCATATCTTTTCTTCATTTTCGTTTCTTTTAAGTAGTTATTCTAAAATAGTATCACACTTAAATGTTTGACTCCGAATCGGGCTTAGGTAATATCATATTTTCGTCAGTTGGTAACACGGGATTACTATAATAAGAACTGGCAGGCATCGTCCGATTCAACCGTTTATACATATAGAAAATCTGTCCTTCACCTAAGAACTCACGACGGGCATCATTTACCAGCAAGTTTATAAACTCTGACTTATTTGTGACATTATCAAACTTCTTTGATACTCCTCTTCCTTTCTTCACCAATTCCAAATACCCCTGCGCTTCTTGGGGATTAGTATCAAAAATTGCTTCAGCGGCAATGTAATACACTTCAGACATACGTATCATAGGAATTGTCTGATTATTTGTTATTCCGACAGTAGTACTCTCCGTCTGTTTGTAATATTTCAAAGTACGATAATAATATCCATAATACATTTCTTCCAGTTGATACTTAAACCGCCAATCACTGTCCTTTTCATCTCCATATAATTCTTTTGCCACCTCGCTATCAAGACACAGATAATGTTCCTCACTAGAGCCGTCGGAACCATGATTTATTTCCTGATCCCATTCCACTAATTCCTTGGGGGAATAAAGCCCAAAAATAATATCATTATACATCTTCATATTTCCATTCCTGAAACCTGATGAACTGGTTGATGCTTTAAAATAACCTGTTTCACTTTCTTCATCAATGATTTTTTTGGCTTCTGCATAAGCTTCCGCATTCTTTCCTGCATACAAATAAACACGAGCTAATTCTGCTGTTACCGCATAATAATTCAAACGATATCCTCTAGATCCTGCAAACTGGCTTTGAGAGACTTCATTGATGTTAAATCTAGAGTTTGCATTCATCTTGGATTCTTTATCAACTTCCTCCAATATACGCTGTGCTTCCTTCAAATCAGCAATAATCTGTTCCAAGCAATAATTAACCGTCTGATGATCGTTAATATAACTGGGATAAACATTGACATAAGGAATAAAAGTACGGTTATCTTCTCTAAAACCAACAGATGAAGGAGACGGAGCATAAATACGAAGCAAATCAAATTGCACAAATGCACGCAATCCAATAGCTTCTCCCAAAATCATCTGGCGTTCACTGTCAAGTCCATAAAAAAGATTAGGGTCAGCTTGAACCGCTTGCTGAGCCAATTCATTACAATTGGCAACCACATTCCAAGCGGCTTTCCACATTGCATCAGTAACAGGAACCAATTCGGTATTTTTAAAAGCAAGCTCTGCTATCTTTCTCATGGGGGTTCCACCAGCTATACTTGGAGCTTGCTCTATGTAATAAGCCTGGGCCCAAGCATCCAGAATTCCCCAAGTAAGGTTACTTCCATACAAATCGAAAGTGGCCATTTTCCGATAAATACCATTCGTCGCTGTACGAAAACCATCACCGGAAGAAAACAAGTATTCCTCCTTTATCTCGTCGGAAGGATAAAGGTCCAGCCAATCTGAACACGAAGAAAGTGTCAAGGCTGCAAACGCAAAAGAAATAAACGTAGTATATATTTTTTGTATCATAATGGTATACTTAGAATTGTGCTTTAATAGAGAAATCGACCGTCCATGACTTCGGATAGCTTAAGCCTCGCTCTTGACGGATAGAATTCCAGTTAATAAAATCGCGTGTACTTGCTTCCAATCGAAGCATATTCATCCCCAAATGTTTCTTTATCCACTCCCGATTAAAATCATAGCTCAAAGTCAATGCACTCAAGCGCAGATAAGCCTTGTCCTGAACGAAGCGTGAAGTCGGCATGGTGACATTATCAGCGTTTTTAATATCTTTAAACTGAGCAATATCTCCCGGTTGTTTCCATCTGTCGGTCAACACACGCAAGTCTACATTTTGATATTGTATTCTGGCGTTTTCTACCCGATCCACCAAAGTCTGATTATACTCCTGTCCGCCCCATTCGTATTGGAAAGCCGCAAACAAGCTCCATGCTTTATAGGCAAGATTAAACCCAACAGAACCGTTGAATTTAGGTTCTGTATTACCAACAACCACTTCCTGAGTGGCATTCCAAGTATCGGACACGCTACCATCACGATTCAGGAATATTTCCTTACCCGTAGTGGGATCAATACCCAAAGACTTCACAGCCCAAATGGAAGTAAGTGACTGTCCTTCCTCATATTGAGATATAGGTACTGCATATTGAGCATTATAGCGACCATACTCTTCATTCGCAGAATTCTGATAAAATTGTTCTACACGTAGATTATAGGCACGTTGTGAATCTGATATTTTCACAATCTTATTTTTATTGTGTGCCATATTTCCCCACAGAGCTACCAACCAGTCACGATTACGAAATACTTCACCACGCACCTGCAACTCAAATCCCTGATTCAACACTTCGCCCATATTGTCTTTATAACTAGAGAAACCTGAAGTTTGAGACAAACTGACATCGTTCACTAAATCAATGGTCTTATCATGGTAATAATCCGCATCTACTGTTAAGCGCCGATTCAGAAATTGCATTTCAATACCTACATTAAACTTATCAGTCTTTTCCCAACTCAAGTTGTTATTTCCTAAAGCTTTTAGCACTGCGCCAAAGCCTGTTGCATACCATTCATCAAAAAGCGCCTCATACATGGTTGTAGCAGCATAAGACGGGAAACTAGCCTTACCAGTCCGGCCATACGATGCGCGTACCTTCAATTTATTGACTATCTCATTACCTTTTAGGAATTCATAATTATGAATGTTCACTCCCAAACCTCCTGAGAAGAAAGGTGCCCAGCGCTGTTTGGAACCAAAATCAGATGAACCGTCAAAACGAACGGAAAAATCAGCTAAATAGATATCGTTCCATGTATAGTTTCCGGTAGCCCACGTACTAACCATACGTGAGGTTCCTTCGGTACGCGACGGCTTTTCATATATCTCGGCTGCATAATTCGGCGAATGAAATTGTCCGTTCGGGAATCCACGATAATGAGCACTTGTCGCATCTGATGAGCCGGAAGATGCTTCCCAAGCCACAGACAAATTCAAATTATGTTTATTGAAAGAGCGTGTATAATATAAAGCCGCATTTGCATTCCAACTCAAATTGTTTCCATTATCTACATAGAGGTCACCCAAATTATGACCACCGTCACGAGGGGAAGCTGTTGTTTTTGAAGATAACGGATCAATGAACCGTTCTCCGTTAGAATACTTGCGGTTCACGCTGAATTGCCCCCTGACGGTCCAATAATCAGTCAGATACCAATTTAAGCTCAAATTATTGGATACTTCATCATAAGCACTCCAAGTATAATTGCCAAGAGTCG
>ERZ772900.1732-NODE-1732-length-18467-cov-73.008962_pt1 | contig 18467 bp, 10 predicted proteins | sample MGYA00512124_ERZ772900 | MGnify/ENA primary metagenome ERZ772900 (study PRJEB29015, sample SAMEA2737716) | human gut metagenome | biome: human gut; feature: human-associated habitat; material: faeces | place: China | collected 2012 ... | reverse complement strand
CGCCGTCATTGCTTAATGCTCCGTCGCTGTCGTAACCCCATTGAATGCCCCAATCACCCGGGGTTTGAATGATCTTGAATGCGCTACCGGCTTTTACGAAACCCGTGTAAGTGAATAACATATTATTAACATCGTCGTCGGCGAATATACGCATCGATGGGTCGTTATTGTTCCATCCGTTGTCGAATATGTCACCCACGAAATAAACTTGGGTACGGGCGCCACTATATGGAGTGATCGCCATGTTTACCGTGTTCGAATAAAGTTCGGGAACACTGTCGTTAATAAATGCTTTAAGACGGAAGTCCACATTATAAGCTACGGTGGGATTAACCATTCCCAGATTGTTCATGGCATCATTCAGCTCGAATGTCTTGATCAAGACTTTTTCGCCGGAACCGGTAGTCGGCAGCGACTCGAATTTCTCGAATTCAGTTCCTCCTTCACAGACTTGTACGGTATACGTTACACCTGCCGCGAAACCGTAATCCGGTTGTTCACAGGTAAAAATATCGATGATACTACTGGCATTTTCCGGCATTAAAGTATATGAACTGTTATTCGGAGCATTGAGGGTAAAAGATATATTATTACCTTCTGAGTCCTTTAGGTCATTGATAACCGGATCTTTATCGTCCGTGCAGGCAGAAAAAGCACAGATGCCCGCAAACACGATGGATAATATATTGACTTTATTCATAATTGTTACTTATTAATAGGTTTTACGTACGAATGTTGCCACGAAGATGGCGATGCTCACCCAGAAGTTCCACGGGTTGATAGCTGGCGACGAGAAGTTCTCGGGGGTCATAAGCAGTAGGGCAGCAGCTGCGATGAGTCCTACCACGGCAGGGCGCAGACCCGACATGATGTTCTGCACCGTCGGCGTGTTCATGTACTTCATAAATACACGGCAGATGAGAATCATCAGTATGAACGACGGCAGCACGAGGGCGCACGTTGCTGTTGCGCTACCCAAGATGGATGCCCATTCGCCCATGCCGGCTTTGTGTATGGCGGTGTATCCGCAGTATGTTGCTGCGTTGATACTTATCGGACCTGGTGTCATCTGGCTTATAGCCACGATGTTCGTGAACTCAGGTGCTGTGAGCCACGCATGGTTGTACACCGTCTGGTTCTGTATGAGCGACAACATGCCGTAGCCGCCACCGAATCCGAAGAGTCCGATTTGGAAGAACGTAAGAAATAGCTGGAGGTATATCATAGTTGAGTTTTGAATTTTGAATTTTGAGTTTTGAATTCACCATTGAATAACTCAATATTTACTATTCTGTTGGTTTGATTAGGATGCCGTACAGGTAGCCGCATATTCCTGCCACTACGAGCACGTAGATAGGGTTTACGCCCAGGAGCCATATCAGCAGTGCGCTGCCTACGGGTATCCAGCAGTTGGTGAGTGCGATGCGTGCCGACTTTGCCAGTGTGAACACGGGGGCGGCAATCAGAGCCACCACCGCCGGGCGTATGCCGTTGAATGCCGATGCCACCACAGCGTTGTCCTGGAACTGGTGGAAGAACATTGCGATGAGCAGGATGATGAGGAACGAGGGGAGGGTGACACCGAGCGTAGCGCAGATGGCACCGGCGAGCTTGCGCATACGATAGCCGATGAACACGCTCATGTTCACTGCCAATGCGCCCGGGCACGATTGCGCCACGGCGATAAGGTCGAGAAACTCCTCGCGCGTCATCCATTTGTGCCTGTTCACCACTTCTGCCTCTATCTGTGGTATCATTGCGTAGCCACCGCCGAGCGTGAAGATGCCTATCTTGAAGAACACGCGGAACGCTGCTAAGTAAAAGTTCTGCATACTGTTTTGCTATGAAATCGCCTTTATTGTTAGTTCTGTGAAGTGTATTTCGGGCGTTATGCCCGAAGCGTGCACTTCTGTCGTCTGCAAAGGTACATTATTTAAAGCAAACTCCCACAGAATTTCGCTAATTCTGTGGGAGTTTTTTATGTTTCGCGGTTGCGAAACGTTGTTAAGTTTGAGAGTTGTCGTTACTGCTTCTCAATCCACTGGCGTGCGTTTACGAATGCCTCAATCCACGGAGTCACGTCGTCCTGACGGCGGTCAGCCGGGTACCAAGCGTTCTGCCATGGGAAGATGGCACGCTCCAAGTGCGGCATCATTGCCAAGTGGCGTCCGTCAGCCGAGCAGATACCAGCCACGTTGTAGTCTGATCCGTTCGGGTTGCCCGGATACTCGGCGTAGTTGTAGCGAGCCACAACGTTGTACTTGTCCTCTGACTCTGGCAGCGAGAACTTGCCCTCGCCGTGAGCCACCCAGATGCCGAGTTTGTCGCCGCTGAGCGATGAGAACATCACGCTCTTGTTCTGCGGAATCTCTACACCGAGGAAGTTGCTCTCGAACTTGTGCGAGTCGTTGTGTAGCATACGTGTGCGCTTCTCGTGGTCGGGGTTGATGAGGTTCAGTTCTACCATGAGCTGGCAGCCGTTGCAGATACCGAGCGAGAGAGTGTCCTTGCGAGCATAGAACTTGTCGAGCGCCTCCTTAGCCTTCGGGTTGTAGAGGAATGCGCCTGCCCAGCCCTTAGCCGAACCGAGAACGTCCGAGTTGGAGAAACCACCGCAGAAGACGATCATGTTCACGTCCTCAAGTGTCTCGCGACCGGTGATAAGGTCGGTCATCATCACGTCCTTCACGTCGAAGCCTGCGAGGTAGAGCGAGTAAGCCATCTCGCGCTCGCCGTTCGTACCCTTCTCGCGGATGATTGCAGCCTTGATGCCCGACGCTGTGCGGCGGTCAGCCGAGATGCCGTAGCTCTCGAGCGAGCCCTTGAACGACGGGTGGAACTGCATTTCAACCGGCTGCTTCTTGTAGTTGTCGCGGCGCTTTGCAGCACAACCGTTGAAGCTCTGGTCGCGGTCGAGCAGGTACGATGTCTTGTACCATGTGTCGCGCAGTGCGTCGATGTCGAATGTATGTGTGTACTCGTCCTTCTTGATAACGATGGTGCGTTCTGTCGGAGTGGGGTAACCGATCTTTGCGTAGCCGATACCGTTCTCCTCCATATACTCCTTGAACTCCTCCTTGTACTTGTCCGAAACCTGAACAACAACGCCCGGGTTCTCGGCAAGCAGCATCTTGATGACGTCGTTGCCGGCAAGGTTGTGGAGGTTGACGTGCATACCGCCTTCTGTGTTAGCGAAGCACATCTCGAGCAATGTGGTGATCAGACCACCTGCAGAGATATCGTGACCAGCCATAATCCAGCCCTTCTCGATCATCTCCTGAACTGCGTTGAAGCAGTCGGCGAAGTATTCCGGGTTCTTCACGGTCGGTACGTCGTCGCCCACGAAGCCGAGGCTCTGTGCGAATGCGCTACCGCCGAGACGCTGCTCGTCGAACGAGAAGTCGATATGGTAGAGTGATGAGTTCTTGTCGTTCACGAGTACCGGCGAAACAACCTTGCGGATGTCCGATACCTCGCCGCCTGCGCTCACGATTACTGTGCCCGGAGCGATGATCTTCTCGCCGTTAGGATACTGCTGTGTGAGCGACAGCGAGTCCTTGCCGGTAGGTACGTTCACCTTCAGAGCCAGGCAGAACTCGCTGAGAGCCTTCACGGCACTGTACAGACGAGCGTCCTCGCCCTTCTGCGAGCGGCATGGCCACATCCAGTTGGCAGAGAGCGAAAGGCTATTGAGTCCGTCTGCGAGCGGAGCCCAAACGATGTTGGTCAGAGCCTCTGCTACAGAGAGTACAGAACCTGCCTCGGGCGAAGCCAGACCAGCCTGCGGAGCGTGTCCGAGAGCTGTAGCGATACCCTTCTTGCCGCGGTAGTCGAGTGCTACAACACCACAGTCTGAGAGCGGCAATTGAATCTCGCCCTGGCACTGCTGGCGTGCTATCTTACCGGTCACGGAGCGGTCCACCTTGTTTGTCAACCAGTCCTTGCAAGCCACAGCCTCAAGCTGCAGCACGCGGCTTACGTATTTGTCGAGAACGTCGTCCTTGCCGTTCTCCGATGTCTCTTCGTGTGTATATTCTGCGTCGCGGTAGTGGCGCTCTACGGTCTCGTCGCGCATGATGGTCTTCGGCGAGTGACCGAACATCTGAGCCACGTCGAGGTCGAAAGGCTTCACGCCGTCGCCCTGCTTGAATGAGAAGTGAGCGTCGCCGGTTGTCTCGCCCACTACGTACAGCGGAGCACGCTCGCGCTCTGCGATGCGACGTACGTGGTCGATGTGCTTCTCGTCGATGAGCAAGCCCATGCGTTCCTGGCTCTCGTTGGCGATGATTTCCTTTGCAGACAGTGTCTTGTCGCCGATTGGCAGCTTGCTCATATCGATCTCGCCACCGCAATCCTCTACAAGCTCCGAGAGACAGTTGAGGTGACCAGCCGAGCCGTGGTCGTGGATAGAAACCACCGGGTTCACATCCTCTTCGCACAGGGCGCGAACGAGGTTGTACGCACGCTTCTGCATCTCGGGGTTGGCACGCTGCACAGCGTTCAGCTCGATGCCGTTGCTGTAGCGACCTGTGTCAACAGAAGATACAGAGCCGCCTCCCAAGCCGATGCGATAGTTGTCGCCACCTACTACGACAACCTTGTTGCCCTTCTGCGGCTCCTTCTTCAGACAGTCGCGCTTTGTGCCGTAGCCTACGCCGCCGGCGAGCATGATTACCTTGTCGTAAGCGTACTTCTCTGCGCCTTCCTGATGCTCGAAGGTGAGCACCGAACCGGTGATGAGCGGCTGACCGAACTTGTTGCCGAAGTCTGACGCACCGTTAGAAGCTTTGATGAGAATCTGCTCCGGTGTCTGATACAGCCACTTGCGTACGGGCATGATGTCCTCCCAGTCGCGTGTGAGGTTGTCGTCGTCCTTAAGACGCGGATAGGCTGTCATGTACACGGCTGTTCCGGCGATAGGCCATGAGCCTACACCGCCACCCATACGGTCGCGAATCTCGCCACCCGTACCAGTAGCTGCACCGTTGAACGGCTCCACGGTAGTCGGGAAGTTGTGTGTCTCAGCCTTCAGCGAGATAACGCTCTCGATGTCCTTCACCTGGAAGTAGTCGGATGTCGACTGGTCGTGCGGTGCGAACTGCTCCACAACCGGACCCTGCGCGAAAGCCACATTGTCTTTATATGCAGAGAGAATCTTGTTGGGGTTCTCCTTTGTTGTCTGCTTGATCATGGCGAACAGCGACGACTCCATCTCCTTGCCGTCGATGATGAACGTACCGCCGAAAATCTTGTGGCGGCAGTGCTCTGAGTTGATCTGTGCGAAACCGAAGATTTCAGAGTCTGTCAACGGGCGGCCCAGCTCTTTCTCTATCTTGTGCAGATACTCAATCTCCTCGGCTGAGAGCGCCAGACCCTCCTGCTCGTTGTATTCTTCTATGTTCTCCACGCGCTTGATTGGTTCCGGCTCGTGGTTCACTGTGAAGATGTCTTGGTCGAGACCCTCGTACATGCGCTGCAACATAGGGTCGTGGTCGGCATCTTTCGAGCTTACGGGGAAGTACTCCTCAATACGCGAAATGCCGTGGAGGCTCATATTCTGAGTTATCTCTACGGCATTCGTACTCCATGGAGTAATCATTTCGCGGCGTGGACCCACAAAGAAGCCCTCGACAGTCTCACCCTCGATGAGAGTGGCACCGCCGTAAAGCCAACACAGTTCATTGATCTCGTCTTGTGAGAGCTTGTGATCTGCTGCTGTAGCAATCACGCTCTTGCTTGGAGTCATGAAAAATAGAATCATACTGCTTGTATATTGTTTTGGATGAAAAACATTTTGTTGTCTGCAAAGTTACGACTTTTTAGCAAAATGAGCGCATGTTTGTGGGGTTATTTTGATTATTTGATAGATAGTTTGTGAATATTCTCGAGTGTGTAGGTAAAGGGCAGAGCATCCGCATCGGTCGACGCGGATGTCTGCGACGGTCGGCGCGGATGCTCGTATCGGTCGACGCGGATGTCTGCATCGGTCGACGCGGATGTCTGCATCGGTCGGCGCAGATGTCTGCATCGGTCGATGCGGATGGTTTAAGCTCTGAGTGTGAACTCGAATCTAAGTCCTCCCTCCTCGTTGTTGTGTGCACTGATTGTTCCGCCGTGCAACAGTACGGCGTTCTTCACGATGGCGAGCCCGAGTCCGGTGCCACCCATCTTGCGCGAGCGTCCTTTGTCCACGCGGTAGAAGCGTTCGAAGATGCGTGACAGATGCTCCGATGACACGCCCACACCGTTGTCGGAGAAGGTGAAGTGCCACTTGCGGTGGTCGTCGAACAGCTCGTCGGAGCTTAGCTCTGCGTCTATGGTTATCGTTGTGCCCACACCGGCGTAGGCGATGGCGTTGTCGGTGAGGTTGCGGAACACGCTGTAGAGCAGACTCGTGCTGCCGCGCACCACGATGTTCGGCTGCAAGCGGTTGCAGAACTTCATCTCCTTCTGCTGCAGTTGCAGTGCCGTCTCCTTCTGTATGTTCGCCACAATGTCCGAGATGTTCACGTTCTCCTCGCTCATCATCTCCGGTGCGTCGTCCATGCGGTTGAGTGTAGAGATGTCCTGCAGCAGCGAGGTGAGACGTTGGCTCTGTGCGTAGCTACGCTGCAGAAACTGCTCACGTGTGGCATCGTTGATGTTCGGGTTCTCGAGGATGGTCTCCAGATAGCCCTGTATGCTTGCCACGGGCGTCTTCAGCTCGTGTGCGATGTTCTGCGTGAGCTGTCGTTTCAGCACGTCCTGCTCGCGGCGTGTAGTCTGCAATCGCTTGTATATCTTGATGATGCGCTCGGCTATCTCGCCCAACTCGTCGTTGGGGAACACGGCGAGGTCTTCCGTTTCGAGCGACTCGTTGTGGTCGGCTCTCGAGGCGAAGGTGCGCAGCTTCGTGATGTTGTCGCTCAGTCGGCTGATGAAGCGATAGAGTATGATGGTGAGCAGCAGTATGGCTCCTATGGCGAACCAGATGTAGTGCTGGTCGGCTTGCAGCGAGCGTGCGAGGTCGCTCGTGTAGGGCAGGGCGGAGCGTATGATGAGCTGCTGCTTGGGGAAGTAGGTGGCAGAGTAGAAGAAGTCGCCGTGTACGGTCTCGCTATTGCGGTCGACGGTAGAACCGGCTCCGTGTTTCAGTGCCGATGCTATCTCTGGGCGTGTAGAGTGGTTGTTGATGTGCGAGTAGTCCTTCAGCTTGCTGTCGTAGAGTACATCACCGTTGGCGCGTATCAATGTCACGCGTATATTCTGTATGTAGTGGGTTTCTACATAGCGGTCGAGTGCCTCCTCCGAGAAGTCGGGGAAGAGGCGCAGATATTCCTCCATGCGCGAGTTGTAGTCTTGCAGCTTCAGGTTGAGCGTGTCAATCTTGAACTGCTTCTCGCGGTCCTGCTGGAACACGATGAACGCCACGGCGAACACAAGGAACACCGAGAGGATGCTGAGGTATAGTTTTTTGCCGACTGATATCTTCATAATTAGTAATTTAGGAGGGTATGGCATCCTGCCATACCCACGCAGGTTGTTTGTAGTAGGTAGGAGGGTATGGCATCCTGCCATACCCACGCAGGTGGTTCGTAGTAGGTAGGAGGGTATGGCATCCTGCCATACCTACGCCAATAGTTCGTAGTAGGTAGGAGGGTATGGCATCCTACCATACCTACGCCAATAGTTCGTAGTGGGTAGCGTGGGTATGGCAGGATGCCATACCCTCCTATGCGTCGAAGTAGTAGCCGAAACCGAGGCGCGTGACGATGCACTTCGCGAAGCGGCCTATCTTCTTGCGTAGGCGTGTGATGTTCACGTCCACGGTGCGGTCGAGCACCAGCACGTCCTTCGGCCATACGCGGTCGATGAGTTCCTGGCGCGAGAACACGCGTCCGCGCTCGTCGAGCAGCAGGTGGAGCAGTTCGAACTCGGTCTTCGTGAACGCTATCTCCTCGCCGTCGATGGCTACGGTCTTCTTGTCGAGGTTCATCACGATGCCTTGGTAGGTGATGAGGTGCGCCTCTTCCTCCTCGTTCTCAGTGGCTGTGCGGCGCAGCACGGCACGCACGCGCACCATCACCTCGCGCAGCGAGAACGGCTTCGATATATAGTCGTCGGCACCGAGGTTGAAACCCGTCACGGTGTCGTTCTCTGTGTCGCGGGCGGTGAGGAAGATGATAGGCACGCGAGCTGTCTGTGGGTCGTCCTTCAGCAGTCGGGCGAGGGCGAACCCCGACATGCCGCCCATCATCACGTCGAGCAGCAACAGGTCGAACGATGCTATGTCGAGCGTCTGTGCCTCTTCGGCTGATGTGGCGGTCTGCACCTCGTAGCCTTCTGTTTCGAGATTGAACTTGAGGATTTCGAGCAAGTCCTGCTCGTCGTCAACAACGAGGATTTTCTGGTTTTGTTTCATAACTGCTATATCTTTGTTCTGCTTGCAAAGTTATATATAATTGTATTCACACGTACTACCAAACTGTTACAATTTCGTTACGCCAACAAAAAAGGCACACCGCTTGGTGTGCCTTTCATATCTTAAAACGCCTGCTTATCGCCAACGATGACGTTAGCCACGGTCTTATACATTATATATATGTCGAGCCATACGCTCCAATGCTCCAAGTACCAGATGTCGCCAGCCACGCGTCCCTCCATCTGCGATAGGTATTTTGTCTCGCCTCTGAAGCCGTTCACCTGGCTCCAACCGGTGATGCCTGGCTTGATATAGTGGCGCACCATGTAGTTGTCGATGAGCTTCGAGTAGTCGTCGGTGTGCTTCACCATGTGTGGACGTGGACCCACGATACTCATCTGTCCTAACAGTACGTTGATAAACTGTGGCAGCTCGTCGATGTTTGTCTTGCGCATTATGTTGCCCCACTTCGTCTTTCGCGGGTCGTTCTTCGTAGCTTGCAGCGTGTCGGCATCCTTGTTCACCTTCATGCTGCGGAACTTCAGGCAGTAGAACTCCTTGCCGTTAAGTCCGGTGCGCTTCTGTCGGAAGAACAACGGTCCTGGCATTGTTATCTTCGTAACGATAGCCACAACGGCGAGTATGATGGGGAAGAGCGTGCAGAGGAATGTCAGCGACACCACGAAGTCGAACGTGCGCTTTATCAAGCGGTTCTCGATGAGGCTCAGCGGCTCGTTGTAGAGACTCAAGTAAGGTACGTCGCCCAGCACTTTGAGGTGCATACGATGGTGTAGATAGTTGCTGACGTTGGGCATAGAATAGAAGTGGATGAAGTGATGCTCACAGTAGCGTATCACTTCAAGGATTTCCTCGCTGAAGCGTGAGGGCAGACAGCAGTACAATTCGTGTACGTTGCTGTGCTCCTTCAGCACCTCTGGCATATCCTGCGGTGTGCCGAGATATGTGCATAGCTCGGAGAATTTCTCGTTGGGTTGGTGGTCGAAGTAGCCCAGCACGTTGAAGCCTAAGTCGTTTGGTGTGGTCATCTGGCGAAACATGTTACGCGCGTTGCTGTTGCTTCCTACGAACACCACGTTATGGGCGTGCTTCGGCATACGTCGCCAGGCTGCAACAACATGACGTGTTATGATGCGGAAGATAGAAACACCGACGAATGCAGTCAGCCAAAACTCTATCATTCTGAATAACGACATGTGTTGGAAGTCGCCGATGGCGAACATGAGAATGCAACCGATTGCACCTACGAAGAAGTTCTGCATCACACGCATGATAATCTGGTGGTTGCTCACCTTGCGATGATGCAGCACGACACCATTCTCCATTGTGCAAGCTAAATATACGATAGAGCCTACCACCATCGTTTGGCGCATTGCGTCGATGTTGGTGTCATATTTTAAAACGCAACAAAACAGCCAGTACAATAGATTGATGATGATGATATCACCAAGCAATACTGACATCTTCAATAGTTTGTTCTCGTGTGGGCTATGTATTGTGTTACTCATTATTCTTCATTTTGGGGTTATATGAATACTAATTTATAATTACTCTCTCACTCTCTAAATATTATCGTTGTTGTAAGTATGCGTTTGATGTGTCTTTGTTGTTTGTGTGTATGCATAACGCAAACGTTGCAAAGTTAGTCTAAATAGTTTAGATTATTGATACAAATGGACACAAAAGTGTTAATTAGTGTAAAAAAAACGCTAAAAGACCAAAATTTCTTTCGGAAGCAACGCCTCGGGCGTGCTTCCGGAGGAAATATGGCGGATTGTATCCGCTGCGTAATTGCGCAAGATATATGGAGCTTGGCGTGCGAAACTCAATAATTTTAAGTAACTTTGCACTTCGTATTTAATTTAAAAAACAGAAACAAATGATAGTCTGCATAGCCGAGAAACCAAGCGTAGCCAAGGATATAGCCCGCATATTGGGTGCCACCGCCTCACACAACGGATACATGGAGGGCAATGGCTTCCAAGTGACGTGGACCTTCGGACACCTCTGCACGCTGAAAGAGCCCAACGACTACACCGAGAACTGGAAACACTGGAGTCTCTCGGCGTTGCCGATGATTCCGCCGCGCTTCGGCATCAAGCTCATCGACGACGACGGCATCAAGCGCCAGTTCAGTGTCATCGAGCGTCTCATGCAGGCTGCCGACTGCATCGTCAACTGTGGTGACGCCGGACAGGAGGGTGAACTGATACAGCGTTGGGTGATGCAGAAGGCACAGGCGAAGTGTCCGGTGAAGCGTCTTTGGATATCGTCGATGACCGACGAGGCTATCCGCGAGGGCTTCAACTCGCTGAAGGATCAGAGCGAGTATCAGCCGCTGTACGTTGCCGGACTGAGCCGTGCCATCGGCGACTGGCTCTTGGGCATGAACGCTACGCGTCTTTACACTCTCAAGTACGGACAGAACCGACAGGTGCTCAGCATTGGACGCGTGCAGACACCTACGCTCGCGCTCATCGTCAACCGCCAGAAGGAGATCGACTCGTTCGTGCCCGAGCCTTATTGGGTGCTCTCTACCATCTATCGCGACACACTCTTCACAGCTACAAAGGGCAAGTTCACGACGAAGGAAGAGGGCGAGCAGGCGTTCGCCACCATCGCCGACAAGCCGTTCGAAGTGACGGGCGTATCGAAGAAGAACGGCAACGAGGCTCCTCCACGCCTCTTCGACCTCACCTCGCTGCAGGTGGAGTGCAACCGCAAGTTCTCATACAGTGCCGAGACAACGCTCAACCTCATACAGTCGCTCTACGAGCGCAAGCTCACCACCTATCCGCGTGTCGATACGCAGTTCCTGAGCGACGATATCTACCCGAAGTGTGCCGGCATACTCACCGGTATGCGCGGTTACGAGCAGTACATACAGCCGCTTGCCGGCAAGAAGTTGCCCAAGTCGAAGCGTGTCTTCGACACATCTAAGGTGACCGACCACCACGCCATCATCCCGACCGGCGTGCCTGCGTCTGCACTCAGCGACATGGAGCGCAACGTCTACGACCTCATTGCGCGTCGCTTCATCGCCGTGTTCTACCCCGACTGCAAGTTCTCTACCACCACCGTGCTCGGCAAGGTGGAGGATGTGGAGTTCAAGGTGAGCGGAAAGGAGATATTGGAGCCAGGATGGCGCACAATATACGCCCAGCAACCATCTCACCCCTCAACCCCTCAACCCCTCAACCCACAACCGTCGTCGTCCGAAGACGACGACAAGCAGGACGAGGAGCGCACTCTGCCCACATTCGTAAAGGGCGAGAGCGGACCGCACACGCCTACGCTCACCGAGAAGTGGACCACACCGCCGAAGTACTACACCGAGGCTACGCTGCTGCGTGCCATGGAGACCGCTGGCAAGTTCGTCGACGACGAGACGCTGCGTGCTGCGCTGAAGGAGAACGGCATCGGACGACCGTCTTCGCGTGCCGGCATCATCGAGACGCTCTTCAAGCGCCACTACATACGTCGCGAGCGCAAGAACCTTATCGCCACGGCTACCGGTATCGAACTGATTGATATCATCCACGAGGAACTGCTCAAGAGTTGCGAGCTGACTGGCATCTGGGAGAAGAAGCTCCGCGATATAGAGCACAAGAAGTACGAGGCTGCCGACTTCATCAACGAACTGAAGCAACAGGTGACGGAGATTGTGTACGACGTGCTGCGCGACAACAGCAACCGCCGTGTCACCATCACCACCGACGAGGACCTGAAGAAGGTGAAAAAGAAAAAGACTGCTGCGCCGAAGAAAGCCGCAGCAAAGTCTGCTGCAACGTCATCGACTGCATCAACAAAAAATGCTGCCGCCTCACCGCAACCCGCAACAAGCGAGCCGTCGGCAGACGACAGCATAATCGGCACCACTTGCCCCGTTTGCGGCAAGGGTACAATCATAAAAGGTAAGACGGCTTACGGCTGCAGCAACTGGAAGAACGGCTGCACCTACCGCGTCGCGTTCAAATAGTTTAGAACTTCACCACGCGCGAACCGTCTGCAATCTCTTCGATAGTCACCTTCGTTGCGTCCTCAGGCAACAAGTCCTCTATCAGCTCCGGCCACTCGAGGAAGCACAGTGAACCGCTGTAGAAGTAGTCCTCGTAACCCATGTCGTACACCTCTTCGAGCTTCTTTATGCGGTAGAAGTCGAAGTGGTATATCGCGTCGCCGGTTGTGGCGGAAGTGTATTCGTTCACGATGGCGAACGTGGGCGAAGTGATTACGTCGTCTACGCCCAAACACTCGCAGACAGCCTTCACGAAGGTAGTCTTGCCTGCGCCCATCTTGCCGTAGAAGGCGAACACCTTGCCGTCGCCCATATTCTCTACAAATGTTTTGGCAGCCTCGTTGATGTCTGCCAGAGAGTTGATTTTTATTTCCATAGTTTTTTCGTTTTTCTATTATAACATTAAGCTGCTCGCAGCTTTTTTATTTCCTTCCCTTTAGTGTTATCAGCGGTATGAGCATCTCTTCGAGCGAGATGCCGCCGTGCTGGAACGTGTCCTTGTAGTACGACACGTAGTAGTTGTAGTTGTTGGGGTAGGCGAAGAATGTGCTGCCGGTGGCGAACATGTACGACGTACTGATGTTTGGCGCAGGCAGCTGCGCCTCCTGTGGGTTCTTGATGACGAACACTTCCTTCGATTGGCAGTTGAGGTTCTTGCCCAGCTTGTAGCGCAGGTTGGTGTTCGTGTTGCGGTCGCCGATTATCTTCACCGGCTTCGACGCACGGATACTGCCGTGGTCGGTGGTGATGATGATGCGGCAGTCGATCTGCGAGAGAGCGCTGAGCAGGTCTGCCATGACCGAATGGCGGAACCACGAGAGCGTTATCGAGCGGTAAGCCGACTCGTTGTTGGCAAGTTCGCGTACCATTTTCGACTCCGTTCTTGCGTGCGAGAGCATATCGATGAAGTTGACCACGATAACGTTGAGGTCGTTCTTTGTCAGCTCGTTGAGGCGTGCAAGCAGTTTGTCGGCACCCGTCGAGTCGTTCACTTTGTGATACGAGAACGAGTCGTGGCGGCGGTAGCGTTCTATCTGCGTGCGTATGAGCGGCTCCTCGTTGAGGTTCTTGCCCTCGTCTTCGTCCTCGTCCACCCACAGCTCGGGGAACATCTTCTCAATCTGCTCGGGCATCAAGCCCGAGAAGATGGCGTTGCGTGCGTACTGCGTAGCCGTCGGCAGGATGCTGGTGTACATGTCCTCCTCTATGTCGAACATGTTGCCAATCTCCTTCGACAGCACGCGCCACTGGTCGTAGCGGAAGTTGTCGATGACGATGAGGAACACCTTCTCGCCCTCGTTTATCGCAGGGAATACCTTGCGCTTGAAGATGTCTGGGCTCATCAGCGGGCGTTCGGTTACGCCCGGTGCCACCCACGACAAGTAGTGCTTCTTTATGAACTTGGCGAAGCCGTTGTTTGCTTCCTCTTTCTGCATCTGCAGCATCTCGGTCATGTTGCTGTCCGTAGAGCTAAGCTCCAGTTCCCAGTGTACCAGTCGGCGGTACGCATCCTTCCAGTCGTCTATCGTGTTGCAGTTCATTATCTGCATTGATATGTCCTGGAAGTTCTGCTGATAGCCCGTCTGCGTCACCTCCGACACAATCTGCTTGCGGTGTATGTTCTTCTTCAGCGTGAGCAGAATCTGGTTCGGGTTCACAGGCTTGATGAGGTAGTCGGCTATCTTCGAGCCGATAGCCTGATCCATAATGTTCTCCTCCTCGCTCTTCGTCACCATCACTACGGGTGTGGCAGGCGACAGCTCCTTTATCTGTTGCAGCGTTTCGAGTCCGCTGATGCCGGGCATCATCTCATCGAGCAGCACCAGGTCGAACTTATGCTGCTTGCACTCTTCGATGGCATCTGTTCCGTTGCTCACGGTCACCACCTCGTATCCTTTGCTCTGAAGGAAGATGATGTGGGCGCGCAAGAGTTCAATCTCGTCGTCTACCCACAGTAAATATCCGTTGCTCATAATGCTCTTTCTTTTTTTGTTAAAAACCGTCGAGGTCGTAATACTCATCGTCGTCGTAGCTCTCCGTCTGCTTGTTGTTCTGCTTCTTGCTCGGCGTGCCTTGCTTGGGCTGAGGGTCTTCGCCGAAGTAGAAGTCGTCCTCCAACTGCTTGGGTTCTTCCTTTACTATCGGCTTGGGCTCTTTCTTAACCTCCGGCTTCGGTTCCTCTACAACAGTCGTTGCAGACTCTTCCTTAACCTCCGGCTTCGGTTCCTCTACAGCAGTCGTTGCAGACTCCTCCTCGACCTCCGGCTTCGGTTCTTCAACGACAGTCGTTGCAGACTCTTCCTTGACCTCCGGCTTCGGTTCTTCCTTAACCACAGTTTCGGTGGCAGGCTCCTGAGGTTGTTCCTCCTCGATGTTCACCACGCCACCCTCAGTCGACGGCTCTTCCGTAGGTTGAGGCTCTTCGTCGAAGAATGTGTTCGTAGTGTTCTGGTTGTTCGTAGGCTCCTCCTCGAAGTCGTCGCGCTGCTTTGTCGTAGACTGCTCGTCTGGTTCAACGACTGGTTCCTCAGGAATGTCGAGCAGATCCTCCGTTGCTATCTTAAGCGGAGCGAAGTTCTTCTCGTAGAACTCGGCGTAGTCGGCGTAGCTGAACTGCTTGCCGAGCAGCGGCAGGTTCACGTCGCTGATTACTATCTGTCGACTCTTGCCCACGAGCTTCATCAGTTGCTTCTGCTTCTGTAGCTGGCGTGCGTACTGCAGTGCCTCGTCGTAGTTGCGGAAACCCTTCACGAGCATACGGTTCAGTCCGTCCGCCTGCTCCACCTCTATGTCGAAGTTGCGCACCATGAACGATGTGAAGTTGTAGCGAGCCAGCTCGAAGAGCATATGGTTGGCGTCTATCGAGTCGGGTTGGTACGCAATCATGTATATGAACGCAGCGTTGCGGTCGTTAGAGAACTCGCGCACTGCCGTCGAGTCGCTTTCGTTGAGCACCTGCGAGCGTCGCTCCCAGATGTTCTCGAGGTCGAACTTGCCGCCTTGCAGCTGTCGTCCCTCGTTCACGCCCTTCACTATCATGCCTGCCATTACGGCTATCGGGCTTTGCGGATACTTCTTCACCACCGTGTTCAGGTCGTCGATGCAGCCCTCGTAGTCGCCGTCGTTCAGCTTGCCCAGACCACCGATGAAGAGGAACTTGTCGCGGTTGGCACCCAACGGGAACCGCTGTTCGGACATGCTGACATTGCCGCGCACCTCCTTGTAGCGCGCCGCCTTGAACGCATCGTATGTAGCGGCGTACAGCGAGTCTTCGAGATGCACGCCGAGGCGCGCGTTCTCCACGAAGTTGGGGTCGGTGAGCAGTGTTGTCCACTCGCTCTCGGGGTACTCCTGCTTGAGTCGTGCCACGTACGAGTCGGCGGTCTGTCGGTCGCCCTTGCGCATATATAATAGGTAGAGGTGATAGTAAGCCTCCGCCTTCTTCTCAAAGTTGGGATAGTCGCCGCCGATGAGTCGCATGAACTGCTTCTCGCTTCGTGGCAGATTGTCGAGCTTGTCCTTGAAGATGACGCCCGAGTTGTAGAGTCCTTCGGCGATGATGCCGTTGCTCGCAGCCACCTGCTCCTCCGTGAACGGTATCTGCGCCATGTAGTACTCGCGCTTGTGCGGATCGTTCTGTGCGCTGTCGGCGATAAGCGCGAGCGAGTCGGCTATTGCTTCCGCCTGCGCTATGGAGTCCTGCTGCTCCTCGGTGAGTTCTGGCTCGTCGGTCTGGAACGCCACCACCGTCTTGTTCACGCGCTGCCAGTCGTCCACATTCTCGCGCTTGCCCCATTGCTTCTGGAACGCCGCCTTACCCTGGCTCACCGCCATCTGGTTGTAGAAGTACCACTGCGCGTTGCGCTGGTTCTGCTGGTTCTGCTGGTTCGGCATCGTCGTGTTGTTGCCGAACTGGTTGTTCTGCGCCATGTCGTTGCCGCCGTTCATCTGGTTCTGCGCGTCCTGCTCTGCCTGCAGTCGGCGTTCCTCCTTCTCCTTCTTCTTCAGTGCCTCGATGGTGCGGTCGATGGCAGCGTTGCGGTCGCTCTCGCTCATCTTGGCGAGCGACTGCAGCGAGTCCTGCAGGTGTATAGCGTCGGTGTACGGCACGAGGTCGTCCAGAATCTTCGAGCGGTTCGACAGCTCCTCGTAGTCCTTGCGCTCCTTGTCGAGCATACCGATAGCCTGACCGTAGCAGCGCTGCGCGTCGTTGTAGCGTTCCTTCTCCCAGTAGATGTCGCCGAGCTTCAGCAGCAGCACGCCCTTCTCTATGCCCGAGCGCGTGGCTTTAGCCGCTCCGCGCTCGTAGGCGTTGATGGCTTGTGCGGTGTCGCTCTGTGCGAGGTATATGTTGCCGATGGCGTAGTACACCTGGTCGAGGTATTCCTTGTTCTTGTCCGAGCGTGCCATGCGTTTCAGTCTGCCAATCATCTTCTTCGATTGTCCTACGGACATCACCTCCGTCATGCAGATGCGTGCGTTGAACTCCAGCTCGTAGGGTGGGTTGAGCTTCGTCACGTGCTTGAACGCCTTCATCGCCTCCACGTTGTTTCCCAACGCTGCCTGCATCTGTCCCATGAGGAACCACTCGCGTGCGCGCTGCTTGCGTCGCATCTCGTGCTTTATCACGTTGCGCAGGTGGGGTATAGCTTTCTCGTATTCGCCCGTGTGTATGTAGTAGTCGGCGTAGGTGTAGTCCCACTCCTTGCGTGCCGACCAGTGGATGGAGTCGCGCTGCATATTGCGTATCACGTCCTCGGCATCGTAGAGCCAACCCTCCTCGATGTAGCATTTGGCGAGCCACGCCCTCGACTTGGCGTAGATGGCGGGCTGCGTCTGGTACAGTCGGCTCATGTAGTTGAACGTGGCAGCTGCCTCGTCGAACGCTCCCTTGTAGAACTGCGAGCGTCCCATGAGCAACCACGCCTTCCAAAGGAAGGGGTTGTACTCGCGGCGCGAGAGCCACTCCAAGTCCTTCGCCGTCTTCTTGCGCTGCTTCGTCCACTGCGGTCGGCGCTTTATGCTGTGCAGCTTGATGGTCTTCTGACACTTCTCGATGGCGCGGTCGTAGTTCGACTTGCCTATCTCTCGGCTGTTCTTGTTGCTCACGGTGTAGAGCGGAATAAGCTCGGTGAAGTTGTCCTTGTTGCCTTCCTCCTTCTCTAATGAGGCATCGATATACGCCAACGAGCCGTTATAATAAGTGTTATAACGCGCCTTGAACGAGTGCCACCAGCGTGTGCGCGCGGTGTTTTTCTGCGTAGAGCATCCTGTCGCAACTGCCAATACAGCTGCGAGAAGGATGGGGATAATATGTCTTGTCTTAAATAGTTTCACGTATAAATAACTCTGTTTGTGGCGTTTTATTGCCTTAACCCTCCCTGAGCATGAATGTTTCGTCCTTTATCTGGTCGGGCAGGTTGATGCCGCGCAGCGTCAGACTGCGGCACCAGTCGGCTATCTCCTCGTGGCGCATGGTGTAGAGCACCTCGCTGAACTGCTCCACCTCCTCGTCGGTGTAGCTGTCTGACGGGCGTCCGCTGAACGCGTCGAGTTCCTCGTCGTCGTAGTAGACGATGTCCTTCGTGGCAGCCTCCATCATGCAGTCCTGCTCACACTTGTCGTTGGTGCCGTTGCATGTGGCGCATGTCTCCACCACGGTTATCTTCTCCTCGCCGTCGTGCTTGCTCAGCTTGGCGATCAGTGCGGCGATGATGCCGAGCACAATTATCGAAATCACTAATATTATCATATTCTCTTCAAAGTTTTATTAGGTGTCCTCCCGCAGATTCCTCCTTAGGAGGGTATGGCATCTTGCCATACCCACGCCGCCTGCTATGGGATATTCTCCCACGGAATACGCCGAATTCACAGAACCTCCTGCAGAGGTGGCCTCCCACGGATTTCACAGATCTGCACAGATGTTAGGGTGCGCTGTTCTCCCACAGAATTCACAGAATTCACAGAACCTCCTACTGAGATGTCCTCCCACGGATTTCACAGATTTACACAGATACTTAGGGTGCGCTG
>ERZ772900.1727-NODE-1727-length-18507-cov-11.893453_pt1 | contig 18507 bp, 14 predicted proteins | sample MGYA00512124_ERZ772900 | MGnify/ENA primary metagenome ERZ772900 (study PRJEB29015, sample SAMEA2737716) | human gut metagenome | biome: human gut; feature: human-associated habitat; material: faeces | place: China | collected 2012 ... | reverse complement strand
TCCCTCCGCCCCTTCGGGGCACCTCCCTCGCAGAGGGAGGTTTTTCGACACGCTGAGCTTCCCCCCAAGGGGGAAGCCATTCCAACCGCACGAACCAACAACACGAGGTATCAATATGTACGACATCATCATCATCGGCGCGGGCGTGTCCGGGTGCGCCTGTGCGCGGGAACTTTCGCGATATGACGCGAAAATTCTTGTAGTAGAGAAGGAGGAGGACGTCTGCTGCGGCACGTCCAAGGCCAACAGCGCCATTGTCCACGCCGGATACGACGCAGCCCACGGCAGCCTGATGGCCAAGCTCAACGTCGAGGGCAGCCGCCGGATGCCTGCCCTTGCGAAGGAGCTGGATTTTGCCTACGACCGGTGCGGCAGTCTTGTCGTCTGCCTGAGCGACGAGGACCGCCCCGCGCTGCAAAAGCTCTATGAAAACGGCATCGCCAACGGCGTGGAGGGGCTGCGCATCATAGAAAGGGACGAGCTGGTGGGAATGGAACCGAACATCTCGGACGCCGCCGTCGCCGCACTGTGGGCGCCCACGGGCGGCATCGTCTGCCCGTTCGGCCTGACGTTTGCGTTGGCGGAGAACGCCGCCAAAAATGGTGTGCAGTTTCAGTTTGACACCAAAGTTACGGGTCTGCACTCGCTGGACAGCGGCAGAACCGGGTGGGCTGTCGAGACCGACCAAGGTACGTTGGAAACGCGCTGCATCGTCAATGCAGCGGGCGTATACGCCGACACGCTGCATAATATGGCCGACGCGGCGCACCCCATGACCATCACGGCCCGGCGGGGAGATTACTTCCTGCTTGACCACACGGCGGGGCAGCATGTGCGGCACACGGTATTCCAGCTGCCGGGCAAATACGGCAAGGGCGTGCTGGTAACGCCCACAGTGCACGGCAATCTGCTGGTCGGGCCGACGGCCATCGACGTGGACGACAAGGAGGCCACGGCCACGACGGCGGCGGGCCTGGACGAGGTGCGGGAGAAATCCGGCCTCGCGGTCAAGGACATTCCACTGCGCCAGACCATCACGAGCTTCGCGGGTCTGCGCGCCCACGAGGCGCGGCACGACTTCTTCATCGGCGAGATCGCGCCCGGCTTTGTGGACTGCGCGGCCATCGAGTCGCCCGGCCTGTCCAGCGCCCCGGCCATCGGTGCGATGGTCGCGGACATCGTGCGCGGCAGTCTGCACTTACACAATAAGCCCGATTTTGACCCGACGCGCAGGGGCATTCTGGACCCCAAAGGGCTGGATCTTGCAGCGCGGGCGGAGCTTATCCGGCAAAACCCGGCCTACGGGCAGATTATATGCCGGTGCGAGAGCGTGACCGAGGGCGAGATCATCGACGCCATCCGCCGCACGCCCGGCGCGCGCAGTCTGGACGGCGTCAAGCGGCGCACCCGCGCGGGCATGGGCCGCTGCCAGGCGGGCTTCTGCAGCCCGCGCGTCATGGAGATCCTGGCGCGGGAGCTGGGCGTGCCGCAGAGCGAGATCACCAAGTCCGGCGGTGCGTCCAAAATCATCGTCGGCACGAACAAGGATAGCCTGTGAAAGGGGGGCGTCTGCCATGAAAAACGTTGATCTGGTCATTATCGGCGGCGGCCCGGCGGGGCTGGCCGCGGCGGTGGCCGCACGCAAAAGCGGCGTGCAGGACATCCTGATCCTGGAGCGCGACAGTGAGCTGGGCGGCATCCTGAACCAGTGCATCCACAATGGCTTCGGCCTGCATACCTTTAAAGAGGAGCTGACCGGCCCCGAGTACGCGGCACGGTTTGTGACGCAGGTACGCGAATTGGGAATTGAATACAAACTCAACACGATGGTGCTGGATCTGGCGGCGGACAAGACCGTCACCGCCATGAACAAGACCGACGGACTGTTTCAGCTGCACCCCAAGGCGGTCATTCTGGCCATGGGCTGCCGTGAGCGCCCGCGCGGCGCGCTGAACATTCCGGGCTACCGGCCCGCGGGCATCTTCACCGCGGGCACGGCGCAGCGGCTCGTCAACATGGAGGGCTGCCTGCCCGGGCGGCGCGTGGTCATTCTCGGCTCGGGCGACATTGGTCTGATCATGGCGCGGCGCATGACGCTGGAGGGGGCAAGGGTGCTCTGCGTGGCGGAGCTGATGCCGTACTCCGGCGGCTTAAAGCGCAATATTGTGCAGTGCCTCGATGATTTTAGCATTCCGCTGAAATTGAGCCACACGGTAGTGGACATTCAGGGCAAGGAGCGCGTGACCGGCATCACGCTGGCGCGGGTCGAAAACGGAAAACCCGTCCCCGGCACCGAGGAGCACTACGACTGCGACACGCTGCTGCTTTCCTGCGGGCTGCTGCCCGAAAACGAGCTGAGCCGCGCCGCGGGCGTGGCGCTGAACCCCGTCACCGGCGGCCCGGCGGTCAATGAGAGCCTGGAAACGAACCTGCCCGGCGTCTTTGCCGCGGGCAACGTGCTGCATGTGCATGACCTGGTGGATTATGTGTCGGAGGAGGCCGCGGCGGCAGGTGAGCACGCGGCGGCATACATTGCGGGCGGCGGGGCCGCGGCGGGCCGCACCCTGCCCGTGCGGTGCGAAAACGGCGTGCGCTACACCGTGCCGACCACCATCCGCCCCGACTGCGCGGGGGATACCGTGACGCTGCGGTTCCGCGTGGGCGGCGTGTACAAAAATAAAAAAATCGCGGTGTACCGCGGTACAGACTGCATCTACAGCCGCAAGCGGCCCGTGCTGGCCCCCGGCGAGATGGAGACCGTGCGGCTGAAGGCCGAGCTCCTGCGCGGCCCGGGCGACGCCGTGACGGTAACGTTGGAGGAGGGCTGACGATGGAAAAACGTGAACTGATCTGCATCGGCTGCCCGATGGGCTGCCCGCTGACTGTGACGCTGGACGGCGGCGCGGTGGTCACCGTACAGGGCAACACCTGCCCGCGCGGCGACGCCTACGCCCGCAAGGAGGTCACCGCCCCGACGCGCATTGTGACCACAACGGTGCGCGTGACCGGCGGCACCCTGCCCGCCGTGAGCTGCAAGACCCGCAGCGACATCCCGAAGGAGAAAATTTTTGACGTTGTCCGCGCGCTGAAAAGCGTCGTGGTGCCCGCCCCCGTACACATCGGCCAGATTCTGCTGCCCGATGCAGCCGGGACCGGCGTGGATGTGGTGGCGACGAAGGACGTAGCCGAGGTGTAGATTCATCCCGTTATGAAAATAACTTTCCGAAAAAGTTAAATTTTCAAAGAAATTTGGGCAAAAATCAATGGCGTGTTTGAATATTGCACAAAGAAAGCGTCGATTTTTCGGCTTTTCGACAATTCTGCTAAAATCACTTTCTTTTTTGTGAAGAATATGTTAATATGAGATTAACAAAGTGTCGCGGCTGCGGAACCAGACAGCCCGGCGCCGAGTTGGGAAAGACCCACTCACAATTTTTGGAGGAATGCTTTTATGATGAAGTATCTGCAGAAGCTCGGCAAAGCTCTTATGCTTCCCGTTGCTGCACTGCCCGTCTGTGGTATCCTGATGGGCATCGGTTACGCTTTCGCTCCCGCTGTTATGGGTGCTGAGGGCGCAACTTCCGGTTTCGCTTACACTCTCGGTTTCCTGCTGATCAAGGCCGGCGGCGCCCTGATCGACAACATGGCTTGGCTGTTCGCCATCGGCGCTGCCGTCGGTCTGTCTGATGACCATGACGGCACTGCCGGTCTGGCCGGTCTGGTCAGCTTCCTGATGATGCAGCAGCTGCTCAGCCCCGGCGTTGTCGGCGCTGTCCGCACGCTGGAGGAAGGCACCGTCGATTACATTGCTTTCAGCAAGATCGCCGGCAACTCCTTCATCGGTATCCTGGCCGCCATCATCGGTGCTGCCTGCTACAACAAGTTCAAGAACACCCAGCTGCCTGACTGGCTGGCTTTCTTCTCCGGCAAGCGCTTCGTTGCAATTGCCACCGGCCTGATCTCCATTGTGGTCTCTGTTGTTCTGCTGTTCGTCTGGCCCGTCATCTTCGGCGCGCTGGTCGCTCTGGGCAAGGGCATCGCAGGCATGGGCGGCATCGGCGCTGGTCTGTACGCCTTCCTGAACCGTCTGCTGATCCCCACCGGCCTGCACCACGCTCTGAACAACGTGTTCTGGTTCGACACCATCGGCCTGGGCGACCTGTCCCACTTCTGGGCAGGCGAGACCAGCGCGGATGTGGGCTGGAGCCTGGGTATGTACATGTCCGGCTTCTTCCCCTGCATGATGTTCGGTATCGCCGGTGCTGCACTGGCCATGGTCCGTACCGCCAAGAACAAGAAGGCTGCCATCGGTCTGGTTCTGTCCGCTGCCATCTGCGCCTTCGTCTGCGGCGTTACCGAGCCCTTTGAGTTCGGCTTCATGTTCCTGTGCTTCCCGCTGTACGTTGTGTACTCCGCTCTGTACGGCATCTTCACCATCATCACCTACTACACCGGTTTCCGTGCTGGCTTCTGCTTCTCCGCAGGTGCTACCGACCTGGTGTTCTCCGCTTCTCTGCCTGCAGCTGCTAAGACCTGGATGATCATTCCTCTGGGCATCGCTGCATTCGTGGTGTTCTACTTCGTGTTCTACTTCGCCATCACCAAGTTCGACCTGAAGACCCCCGGCCGTGAGGACGAGGATGCCGAAGAGGCTGAGAAGAAGGTCGTTCTGGCCAACAACAACTACACTGAGGTTGCTGCTGGCGTGCTGAAGGCCATCGGCGGCAAGGAGAACGTCTCCAGCGTGGACTACTGCGCTACCCGCCTGCGCTTCACCATTAAGGACTACACCGCTGTGGATGAGAAGGCTGTGAAGGCTGCCGGTGCTGCCGGTGTCATCCGCCCCGACAAGACCACCTGCCAGGTCATCATCGGCACCAAGGTGCAGTTCGTGTATGATGAGCTGAAGAAGATGCTGTAAGCATCCTTCTGAGCACGCTTTTGCGCGGAAGGCTGGTTGCTTCCGCATCCATTCCCAAACTGTAAAAATGCCGCTGAGGGCGGGCGTTTACGCCCCGCTTTCGGCGGCATTTTGTTTTGTTCACAAACCGGCTACCCTTTTGGCCGGAAAACGTGCTATACTGAAAACAACAAAGCAAAATAACAGGAGGTTCCCCATTATGAAGATCATTCGTGCAAAGGATTACAAGGATATGTCCCGCAAGGCTGCCAACATCATCTCCGCACAGGTCATTATGAAGCCCAACTGCGTGCTGGGTCTGGCGACCGGCGGCACCCCCGTGGGCGCGTATGCACAGCTGGTGGACTGGTACAACAAGGGCGACATCGATTTTTCTGAGGTGACCACCGTCAATCTGGACGAGTACCGCGGCCTGCCCAAGGAGCACCCGGAAAGCTACTGGAGCTTCATGCACCGCAACCTGTTCGACAAGGTGAACATCGACCCTGCAAAGATCAACCTGCCGGACGGCACCAACCCCGATGCAGAGGATGCCTGCGCAAAGTACAACCAGATCATCCACGCTGTGGGCGGCATCGACCTGCAGCTGCTGGGCATCGGCCACGACGGCCACATCGGCTTCAATGAGCCGGGCGAAGCCTTTGAGCTGGAGACCCACTGCGTGGATCTGACCCCCGAGACCATTGAGGCAAACAAGCGCTTCTTTGACGGCAATGTGGATCTGGTGCCAAAGCAGGCCTATACCATGGGCATCAAGACCATCATGCAGGCACGCAAGGTGCTCATGGTGGCAAACGGCGCAGGCAAGGCCGAGATCGTCAAGAAGGCATTCTTCGGCCCCGTCACTCCGGAGGTGCCCGCAAGCATCCTGCAGATGCATCCGGACTTCACGCTGGTGGGCGACGAGGAAGCTCTGAGCCTGATCTGATCGTTCCGCGCTCTAACTGCCGCACGGTGCAATGCCGTGCGGCAGTTTTTTGCTGCCAACGGCTTTACAATCGCGCAAAAAGGCGGTATTCTTTTATATATGACACTTTTCTCAGGGAGGAAACCATGGATATCCGCCAGCTGCACTACTTTCTGGTATTGTGCGATGAAATGAATTACAGCCGCGCGGCACAGCGGCTGTTTTTGTCACGGCAGGCACTGCGGCAGAGCATCTCTGCGCTGGAAGCCGAGCTGTGCGGGCCGCTGTTCCTCAGCGCCCACCACAAGCTCACCCTTACCGACCGCGGCATGAGCCTGCAGCGCCATGCCGCGCCGGTAGTGGAGCAGTTCCAGCAGATGCAGGCATCCCTGCGGGCCGAGATCCAGTCGGCGCAGCCGGTGCGCATCGGCATAAGCGTGTCGCTGGTGCCGGACTACCTGCCCGGATTGGAGACCCAGCTGGACAAATTCCGCCAGCAGTATCCCCATGTGGAGATGCGCTTCCGCATGATGGACAACGATGCGGTGGCGGACGATGTGGAGCAGGGGGAGCTGGACGCGGGTCTGGTCATCGATCTGGGCTGTGCTGCGCCGGTACTGGCCCGCACCACCCTGCGGGCAGACCCTGCCTGCCTGCTGGTGCCTCGGGGGCACGCGTTCTGGGATAAGGAGAGCATCCCGCTGGCAGAGCTGCGCGGTCAGCGGGTGCTGCTGCCCAGCTTGCGGCAGGATCTGTTCAGCCCGCTGTGGTCGGCCTGCGCCCGGTTGGGCTTTGCGCCGAATGCGGAGATCGGCCCCAGCTTTTATCAGGCCTATTATCTTGTGCAGGAGCAGCTTTGCACCTGTCTGACCCGCTATGAACCGGGAGCCAGACGGGAACTGGACCGTGTGCGGGATGTGCTGCTGGAAGATCTGCCCCCGCTGTGCGTCTCACTGGTGCAGCGGCGGGATCATTCCTCTGCCTACATCGACCTGCTGCGCAGCTACCTGATGGAGGTGCTGGGCGGTTCGGCCAGCCTGCCGCCCCGCCGCGGACGGCCCGCAAAGCCGTTCTACAATTTCCCGGTGCTGTCCAGCGCTGCGGCAAAGGCTGCACCGGCCCACCCGGTGCCCGGCACCCAGCTGGATTTTGCCGGCGGCACCAACTTCCGGGAGCTGGGCGGTTACGAAGCCGACGAGGGCAAGCATATCAAGTGGGGCCAGATCTGGCGCGGCATCCCTACCTGCAAGCTCACCGGTGAGACCGACCGCGCGAAGCTGGACGCGCTGGGCCTGCGCCTGATCCTTGATCTGCGCAGCAGCGGGGAAGTGCAGAAAGAACCGGACTACGTACCGGACGGTGCACGTCTGGTGCAGATCTGCGGCCTGTGCGCCGAGGACGGCCACGAGATCTCCTTTGCGCCGGATGATATCGCCGCCCTGATGAAGGGCTATGAAGAAAGCGCCGACGGCAGCACCTTCGTGCAGGCTATGTACGAGCGGATGCTGTTTGGCAACAAGGCGTTCAAGGAGCTGTTCCGTGCGCTGGAAGCAGGCGAGACCCCCATCCTGTTCCACTGCTCGGCCGGCAAGGACCGCACCGGCGTGGCGGCCATGCTCATTCTGCTGGCACTGGGCGCTTCGGATGAGACGATCTGTGCGGACTATGAGCGCACGAACCTCTGCCGCAAGGCTGAGATCGACGCAGTGCTGGCGGAGCACGCCGAAGAGATCGCGGCAAACCCGGCCTGCCGGATGCGCTATTACCGCAAGGCGGGCGTGGACCCGGCAACCGCACCCTTTGTGCTGCGCACCATCCGCGCAAAATACGGCAGCGCCGAGAACTATCTGGAAGCCGAATACGGCCTGACCCCTGCGCGCCTGATGCGGCTGCGCAGGATGTATCTGGAATAAACGGGAACGGGGACGGCATCCGGTGCGGATACTGTCCCTGTTTTCTGCACAAAATGTTCTGCGGGGCAGGGTTTTCCTCTTGACAAGCGGGCAATTGTTTCGTACTATAATTAGTAGTATGGAATAAAAGACGCTGTGTGCAGGTCGTTCCCGTGACCCGTGTCCCTTACAGGCAGAGCCTGCCTGTTTTTATATAAGATAGAACTGTAGATAGAAAAGCTTGCAGCCTGTTCGTGCGGCATTTGCCGTGCGTGTGGTCTTGTTGCCACTTTTTGCATTGAAAGCTCACTTATAAAAATGTTTGCAGCCTACACCTGCCCTACAGCGTCTCCTGCTTATGATTCAGAATTTTGAATTTTAACAAAGGAGAGTGAAATGCGATGTCCACGATCATCTGGATCGTGATCTTGATCGTCGCGCTTGCTGCGGGCATCGGTGCAGGCTATTTTATTGGTTACAACAACCGTAAAAAGACCGCCGAAGCCCAGATCGGCAGCGCCGAAGCCGAGGCTACCCGGCTGGTGAACGAGGCGATCAAGACCGCCGACCAGAAGCGCAAGGAAGCGGTTCTGGAAGCAAAGGACGAGGCTTTCCGTCTGAAAGCCGAGGTCGATGCCCAGAAGGCAGAGGCCGACAAGGAGATCAAGCAGCGCCGTGCGGAGATCAGCCGTCAGGAGAACCGCATCGACCAGAAGGAAACCGCCCTCGACCGCAAGACCGAGGTACTGGAAAAGAAGGAAGAGGAGCTGAAAAAGCGCGCCGCTGAGGCCGAGGAGCGTCTGGCCGAGATCGAGGCTCTGCGTGCCAAGGAGATGGAGCGTCTGGAGACGCTGGCCGGTCTGAGTCAGGAGGACGCCCGCGAGGTGCTGCTGCACAAGGTGGACGAGGAGCTGACCCACGAAAAGGCCGTGCGCGTTGCCGCCTACGAGACCGACCTGAAGGAAAACTGCGACAACATCGCACGCAACCTGATCGGTCAGGCCGTCAGCCGCTGCGCTGCCGACCACTGCAGCGAGACCACCGTCAGCGTGGTGCCGCTGCCCAGTGATGAAATGAAGGGCCGCATCATCGGCCGCGAAGGCCGCAACATCCGCGCTCTGGAGACCGCGACCGGCGTGGACCTGATCATCGACGATACCCCGGAGGCCATCACCCTGTCCTCCTTCGACCAGACCCGCCGCGAGGTGGCCCGCATGACGCTGGAACGCCTGATCGGCGATGGCCGCATCCACCCCGCCCGCATCGAGGAGACGGTGGAAAAGTGCCGCCACGAGCTGGAGCTGCAGATGAAGCGCGAGGGCGAGCGTGCCGTGATGGAGCTGGGCATCCATGGTCTGCACCCGGACCTGATCAAGCTGATCGGCCGGTTGAAGTACCGCACCAGCTTTGGCCAGAACGCCCTGACCCACAGCATGGAGGTGGCATGGGTGGCCGGCCTGCTGGCAGGCGAGATGGGTGTGAACGTGACCATGGCACGCCGTGCCGGTCTGCTGCATGATATCGGCAAGGCACTGGATCATGAGATCGAGGGCAGCCACGTCCAGATCGGCGTGGACATCTGCCGCAAGTACAAGGAGAACACCCAGATCATCCACGCTATTGAGGCACACCACGGCGACGTGGAGCCCAAGACCCCGCTGGCCTTCATCATTCAGGCTGCCGACGCCATCAGCGCTGCACGCCCGGGTGCCCGCCGCGAGAACGTGGAAAGCTACGTCAAGCGTCTGGAAAATCTGGAGGAGATCTCTTCCAGCTTCGAGGGCGTGGAGCAGGCCTTTGCCGTGCAGGCAGGCCGCGAAGTGCGCATCATGGTCAAGCCCGATGTCATCAGCGATGATCAGGTGATCCTGCTGGCACGCTCCATTGCCAAGAAGATCGAGGACACGCTGGATTACCCCGGCCAGATCAAGGTCAATGTGATCCGCGAGAGCCGCGCTGTGGAGTACGCAAAATAAAGTTTTGCCCAAAAAGCTGCCGTGCAGATGCACAGCAGCTTTTTTCTGCTTGTAATCCGGCGGCAAAAAAGGTATCATGGAGAAAAACAGACCGAAAGGGGAGAACCACTATATGAAACATGCAAGAAAATGGCTGGCTTGCCTGCTGGCGGGTGTACTGGCGCTGGCGGTGCTGGCCGGATGCAGTGCACTGATGGGCGGCACGGTGCAGAAGGATACAGAACAGGCCAAGGCCCTGATGAAAGAGGTAGACCCCAGCCTGACCTATAATACCGATCTGGAAGATGCAGCCAGCCGTTTGGCAGACTGGCTGGTGGAGGACTCCACCCAGCTGACCACCCAGTCCGGCCTGCTGACACGCAAGGTGCCCATGACCACCGGCTCCGGTGCCATGCTGGACACGAATGTGTACGATTTTATCGATCATTCCACCAGCTTTCTGTTCCTGCCCAGAGGCGTGGTGATCGGCCTTGCAATGAACAACGAATGGGGCTTTACCGGCTACTTATATGCTCCGCCGCTGAGCGAGGCGGGCAGCGCACTGCGCAGCTATGCGGCAGGCTGCACACGGATGGGCGCGGTGTTCATTGAATACGGCGGCGAGACTTACGTAGTGGCTATGTTTGCCTAAAAACCGAAAAAACGGTGTTCCCCTGCTGAGAACGGTGCGTTTTCAGCAGGGATTTTTTGTGTCTGGTATGTGCACAAAAAAACAGGTTGAAAGTACGACTTATGCACAAAAAATGAAAATACGCAGGTGAAATCTCTTCATCTGTTCCCCCGAAAAACACAAAAAACTCATGTTTTCGTGAAACTGTATTTTGAGCAACTACAGTATATCTTCAAAACTGCACAAAAACAAAAACAAAATTTTTGCTGACCATTGGTCAAAGCACAGAAAAACAGCCGGAAGCCTTTCCTTTTCAGGCGGAACAGCGTATAATGCGGATATCGCACAAAGGTGTGCAGCGCTCCAGAGGAGGAGCAAAAAACCTTTGTGCATTTTTCACCATTCAATGCTTTACTTCAATAAAGCATTGAGGTAAGAGAGAGGGAAAAAATATGAAATTCGATCGTCGTATTTCTCGCCGCAGCTTCCTGGCTGCTGCAGGCGTATCGGCTGCTGCACTGGCTCTGACTGCCTGCGGCGGCTCTTCCAGCACCGCTGCTTCCGGCTCCACCGCTGCTTCTGGTGCAGCCGCCTCTGCTGAGGGCGGTGTGCTGAACGTCATGCTGGAGACCGAAGTCCAGTCTCTGGACCCCCAGCTGGCTACCGACGGCACCTCCTTTGAGGTCATCGCCAACTACACCGACGGCCTGATGCAGATGGATGCGAACGGTGCAGCCGTGGAGGCTCTGGCAGAGAGCTATGAGCTGAGCGAGGACGGCAAGACCTACACCTTCCACCTGAAGGATGCAAAGTGGTCCAATGGCGATGCCGTTACCGCAGCAGACTTCGTGTTTGGCTGGCAGCGTGCTGTTGACCCCGCAAACGCATCCGAGTATGCCTACATGCTGAGCGATATCGGTCAGGTGGTCAACGCCGCCGAGATCATTGCAGGCAGCAAGCCCGTCACCGATCTGGGCATCACCGCTGTGGATGACAAGACCCTGAAGGTGGAGCTGAACGTTCCGGTCAGCTACTTCCTGAGCCTGATGTACTTCCCCACCTTCTACCCCATGAACCAGAAGTTCTTTGAGAGCTGCGGCGATACCTACGGCACCAGCGCAGACACCGTGCTGTCCAACGGTGCATTCGTGCTGACCAGCTATGAGCCGGCCGCCACCGCTTTTGAGCTGGTGAAGAACGCCGACTACTACGATGCTGACCGCATTGCGCTGGACGGCCTGAACTATCAGGTCATCAAGGACAGCCAGCAGGCTCTGATGAGCTATCAGAACGGCGATCTGGATATCACCCTGCTGAACGGTGAGCAGGTCGAGCAGGTCAAGGACGACCCCGAGTTCACCAGCGTGGGCGCCGGCTACCTGTGGTACATCAGCCCCAACATGGACGCTGTGCCGGAGCTGGCAAACCTGAACCTGCGCCGTGCCATCACCTTTGCACTGGATCGTGATTCCATCACCAATGACGTGCTGAAGGACGGCTCTTCTCCCGCCTACACCGCAGTGCCCGCACAGTTCGCCACCGGCCCGGATGGCAGCGATTTCAGCGCCGACCAGACCAAGTTTGCAGAGTTCTGCGCATACGATCCCGACAAGGCTGCAGAGTACTACGAGCAGGCCAAGGCTGAGCTGGGCAAGGATTCCTTCTCCTTCACCATGGTCGTCGATGCCGACGATGCTCCCCAGAAGGTCGCTCAGGTCGTTCAGGAGCAGCTGCAGACCACTCTGCCCGGCTTCACTCTGGAGCTGAAGGTAGAGCCCAAGAAGCAGCGCGTGCAGGATATGCAGGACGGCAACTTTGAGATCGGCCTGACCCGCTGGGGCCCCGACTACGCCGATCCCATGACCTATCTGGGCATGTGGGTCACCGGCAACTCCAACAACTACGGTCTGTGGAGCGATGCTGACTACGATGCCGTCATCGCAGAGTGCACCACCGGCGATCTGTGCACCGATCCCGAGGGCCGCTGGGAAGCCATGTATGACGCTGAGTCCATCGTGCTGGAGCAGGCCGCCATCTTCCCGCTGTATGGTCAGTGCAACGCCGAGATGATCTCTTCTGCCGTGACCGGCGTGGACTTCCACCCGGTTGCTCTGAACCGCGTCTTCAAGGACGCAAAGAAGAGCGTCTGATCCTGATCGAGAACTGAAATGCCGCACAGTGGCAGCGAAAACGCCGCTGTGCGACTTTTTGGCTTTTGCACTGTCCGCGTCCGGCGCACGGATGACCGCGGCAGAAAAAGCCGCCCTGTCTTGAGCAGGGAGAAGAAGAAACTTTAAGGGGGTCTACCCAACGTGAAAAAATACACGCTCAAGCGTATCATCACTTCGTTGTTTACGCTGCTGGCCATCCTGCTGGTGTTGTTCATCCTCATGCAGCTGATGCCCGGTTCGCCCTTCAACGATGAAAAGCTGACGCCGGAAATGCGCGCATCCCTGTACGCAAAGTACGGTCTGGATCAGCCCATCTATGTGCAGTTCTTCCGCTATGTGACCAACATGCTGCGCGGTGACTTCGGCGTAAGCTACAATATCTCCAAGAACACGCCCATCTCCCAGCTGATCCAGTCCCGTCTGCCCATTTCCATCCGTGTGGGCGGCATGGCTGTCACACTGGGTGCCATCGTGGGCCTTGTGCTCGGCATCATTGCAGCCCTCAAGCGGGACACCATCTTCGACACTCTGGCCACCATCATCTCGGTCATCGGCGTGTCGGTGCCGTCTTACGTGATCGCACTGGCCCTGAGCTATACCTTTGGCTTCAAGCTCAAGTGGTTCCCCATGCTGTTCTCCGCAAAGGACGTGTTCGGCTCCAGTGTGCTGCCCAGCATCTCGCTGTCCATGTTCACCATGGCTTCCATTGCCCGCTTTACCCGCAGTGAAATGATCGAAGTTCTGGACTCCGATTATATGCTGCTGGCCGAGAGCAAGGGCATTTCCGGCCCGGCGCTGATCTTCCGCCACGCGCTGCGCAATGCGCTGATCCCCATTATCACCGTGCTGGCCCCGCTGATCGTGGACCTGATGACCGGCTCGCTGGTGGTGGAGAAGATCTTCGCCATTCCCGGCGTGGGCAGCCTGCTGGTGACGGCCATCCAGTCCAACGACTACAATGTGGTCATCAGCCTGAGCTTCATCTACAGCGCCATGTACATTGGCATCATGCTGGTCGTTGACCTGCTGTACGGCATCATCGACCCGCGCATCCGCTTGGCAAAGGGGGACGACTGATATGGCAGAAAAAGCGATTCACCTGGGCGGCGAAGCCACGGCTGATGCCATCGTCAGCGCAGTGGATACCATGTATTCCGAGCATACCTTCAACGAGAAGGACTTTGTGCTCAAGCATAACGACGCAGAGATCGCAATGGACTCGAACTTTGCCGCACAGAGCTTCTGGAAGGATGTGCGGGTGCGCTTCTTCCGCAAAAAGAGCGCGGTGCTCGGCCTGATCCTCGTTGTCTTTATCGTGCTGCTGGCGGCATTTGGCCCCGGCATGAACGAGTATACCTACTCCGGTCAGGAGCTGAGCCAGAAAAACTTTGCGCCCCGCGTGCAGATGCTGGAGAACTTCGGCATCTTCAACGGTGACGAGAAAATGAGCACCACCACCGGTTCCAAGACAGTGAATGCCTATGTGGAAAAGGGCAAGGAGGATGTCTACTACTGGTTCGGCAGCGACACCTATGGCCGCGATATCTGGACCCGTACCTGGGAGGGTGCCCGCGTGTCCCTGATCATCGCGGTTGCCGCCGCCATCATCGATATGGTCATCGGCATGAGCTACGGCCTGATCTCCGGCTACTTTGGCGGCAAGGTGGATATGATGATGCAGCGTTTTCTGGAAGTTGCCAACGGCATCCCCCGTCTGGTGATCGTCACGCTGCTTCTGCTGGTGCTCAAGCCCGGCATGATCACCATTATCTTTGCTCTGATGCTCACCGAGTGGGTGGGCATGAGCCGCATTGCCCGCGCTGAGATGCTCAAGCTGAAGGATCAGGAGTTCGTGCTGGCCTCCCGCACGCTGGGTGCAGGCAGCTTCTTCATCATCTTCAAGGAAGTGCTGCCCAACATCATCGGACCCATTATCACGCAGGTCATGTTCAGCATCCCCACTGCCATCTTTACCGAAGCATTCCTGTCCTTTGTGGGTCTGGGCATCCCGGTGCCCCAGTGCTCGCTGGGTTCTTTGATCAGTGAGCTGTACAACAGCTTCACCACCCACCCCTATCAGATCATTCCGCCCATTGTGGTGATGAGCCTGCTGATGCTCAGCTTCAATCTGGTGGCCGATGGTCTGCGCGAGGCCTTGGACCCCAAGATGAAGAGTATGTAAGGAGGAACACCCCATGCCTGAGAATAAAAAAGAACAGGTCTTGTCGGTGCGAGACCTTGATATCACTTTTAAGACCACCGCAGGCCCGGTGCACGCCATCCGGGGTGTGAACATCGACCTGTACAAGGGCGAGACCGTTGCGCTGGTGGGCGAGTCCGGCTCCGGCAAGTCCGTGACCATGAAGGCCGCCATGGGCATTCTGGCCAAGAACGCCACCGTGAACAGCGGCTCCATCCAGTTCAGCTACCACCATGCAGACGGCTCTCCCGAGACGGTGGACCTGCTGCAGAAGGACAAAAAGTGGATCCGCCGCCACATCAATGGCAAGCGCATCGCCATGGTGTTCCAGGACCCCATGACCAGCCTTGACCCCACCATGACCATCGGCAAGCAGATCATGGAAGGGATGCTCTGGCACTTCAAGATGCCCAAGGCTGAGGCGTATCAGAAGGCCCTCAAGCTGCTGGAAGAAGTCGGTATCACCGACGCCGAAAAGCGGATGAAGAGCTACCCGCACCAGCTGTCCGGCGGTATGCGTCAGCGCGTGGTCATCGCCATCGCACTGTCCTGCGACCCGGACCTGCTGATCTGCGATGAGCCCACCACCGCACTGGATGTGACCATTCAGGCGAAGATCCTCGAGCTCATCCGCAGCATCCAGAAGGAGCGCGGCATTTCGGTCATCTACATCACCCATGACCTCGGCGTCGTGGCAAAGGTGGCCGACTATGTCGATGTCATGTACGCGGGCAAGATCGTGGAGACCGGCACCATCGACGAGATCTTCTACGACCCCAAGCATCCCTACACCTGGGGCCTGCTGTCGGCCATGCCTGATCTGGACACCGCCGATGACCGTCTGTACACCATCCCGGGCTCTCCGCCGAACCTGCTGCATGAGAAGCCGGGCGATGCCTTTGCACCCCGCAACCGCTTTGCCCTGCACATCGATGATGAAGTCGATCCTCCCATGTTCAAGATCAGCGAGACCCACTATGCGGCCACCTGGCTGCTGGACCCCCGGGCCCCCAAGGTGGAAATGCCGCCGGAGCTGGCCCAGCGCATCAGCCGCATGAAAGCGGATGCAGAAAAGATCAAGGAGGCGGAATAAATGGCTGCACAGAGCGCGACCCCGCTTCTGAAAGTAGAGGGCCTGAAACAGTATTTCAAGGTGAACAAGAACTTCACCGTTAAGGCTGTGGAGGATGTGAGCTTTGAGATCTACCCCGGCGAGACCTATGGTCTGGTGGGCGAATCCGGCTCCGGCAAGTCCACCATCGGCCGAAGCATCATCCGGCTGTACGATCCCACCGCAGGCAAGATCACCTTTGACGGGCAGGACATCAGCGGACACCTGAGCCACGCACAGAACAACACCCTGCGCACCCAGATGCAGATGATCTTCCAGGACCCCATGGCCAGCCTGAACCCCCGCAAAAAGGTGGAGGACATCATCGGCGAGGGATTGGACATCCACCACATGTACAAGACCCCGGCGGAGCGCCGGGAGAAGGTGGAAAAAATTCTGGCCAAGGTGGGCCTTGCCCCGGAGCACGCCGAGCGCTATCCCCACCAGTTTTCGGGCGGCCAGCGCCAGCGCGTGGGCATCGCCCGCGCCCTGATCATGAACCCCAAACTCATCATTGCCGATGAGTGCATCTCGGCACTGGATGTATCCATTCAGGCGCAGGTGGTCAACCTGATGAAGGATATCCAGCAGGAGACCGGCACGGCCTACCTGTTCATTGCGCATGACCTTTCCATGGTCAAGTACATCTCGGACCGCATCGGCGTGCTGCATCTGGGCCACCTGCTGGAGACGGGTACGACCGAAGAGATCTTCGAGAATCCCATCCACCCCTACACCCGCAGCCTGCTGTCGGCCATCCCGCTGCCGAACCCGGTGGTGGAAAAACGCCGTGTGGCTGAGACCTACGACTACGCATCTTCCGGCATCGACTACAATAAGGGCACCGATCACCATGTGAGCGGCAGCCACTATGTCAAGTGCACCGACGAAGAGTTTGCAAAATGGTGTAAATGATAGTAAACAAAGAAGGAGCGTTCCCGCGTGGAAACGCTCCTTCTTTGTTTTATTATAATTACGCAGAAAGGAATGGAATGCAGGAGATTCAGCAGTTATCGTAGCGGGCAAGGTTGCAGTTGCGGCGTTCGATAAAGTAGTACAGGGCTTTGCTCCGGCTGAAAAAGGCAAAGCGCATTTTATTGTAGAAGGACAAAATAGAACGGCTCTTTTGGTATGCATGACGGATGAGCTGATCCGATTCAGGGTCTAAGGCAGAACGATAGAGGATCGGGTAATCATTCAGGGCCATATCCACAAAATAGGCATCGTTTTCCAGCATGTCAGGGTACAGCTTTTCAAGAAACAGATAACGCTCTGTGACCATCGCAAGCCTGTCCTGAAAGAACTTTATACAGTCTGTATGGAGAGTGCTGCCATCGCGCTGATAATAGTAATACAGGGGTTCGTCCGAGTACACGATCTGCCCTGCGTCGAACAGGATCTTGTGTGCAATGCCAAGATCTTCCATAACACGACCGACCGGAAACCGGATGGTGTCAAACAGTTCCCGTTTGCATAATTTATTCCATGCATAACATGCGTAGGTATCCTCCGTAAAAAGCTCCCGGATGGCATCAGCACCCTGAAAGAGCGTAACGTTTCGGGAAGAAAGCGGAGCAGGGACCTCCGGCGCGTCAGCATAGACGAGTTTCCAATGGACGGCAGAAATATCGGTGTGGTACTCATGGAGCAGATCATAAAGGGTCTCGATGAAATTTTCTGCAATGTAATCATCGCTGTCAACAAAGGAGATGTACGCACCGGATGCCGCATCCAGTCCCACATTCCGGGCATCGGATTGGCCGCCGTTTTTCTTATGGATGACCCTGATGCGTGCGTCCCGCTGTGCCCATGCATCACAGAGTGCAGGGCAGTTATCGGGAGAACCATCATCGACCAGGATCACCTCAAGGTTCGGATATGTCTGGGCCAGAATGCTGGCGACACATCGGTCCAGATAGGGTTCTACTTTATATACCGGAACAATGACGGACACGAGTTCGTTATTTGTATTCTGCATGATATCCTCCTCCAAGCTGGTTTAATCATATCATGGGAGCAGGGATTCCGCAATGAGAACTTTATAAGTTTTGGGTTCAAGTCTTGGCGGCCCTCAGAACGGCATCCGACACCTTTTGACATTCCTATGCGCTGGGACCCGCAGGCTAAGTAAAGCCCCACCGGGGCTTTACTTGCGTCGCTTCGCGTCGCCGCCTTGTTCAAGTCCTGACTGGCAACAAAAAAGAGCACCCCGATGGGTGCTCTTTTTTGTTATGGGCCAGCCAGGACTTGAACCCGGGACCAAGCGGTTATGAGAACGTCGCTAATTTTGAAATCCCGTTTTTCTTGTGAAATTTTATGGCTATTTGATAATTCCATAAAAGTGCCTTTGTGTACTTTGACGTAACTTTTGGTATCTTTTTGTCTCTAAAACGGCTCTTTGTAGGTGAAACGGTAGGTGAAAATTTTCACCTACGAAACTCGACACTTACTGTTACCATTTTGGCTTTACATGGCTCACTTTCTAAAATTGAAGGTGAGCTTTTTCTTTTGCAGAAATCGGGAAGGAGGTTTTCTACTCCTCTGCTGCGGACCCCCTCTATCTGTCCGCAGCAGAACAACAAAATGCAAAAAGCCCAGAGCGATACCGCTCCAGGCTCCTTTGTCTGTATGTACATATCATATGTATAATGTCCGGGGCGGATATTGTCAAGGGAAGTGAACGGGTTTCATCTCTAGGTGCCCACCGATTCATCTTGTT
>ERZ772900.1726-NODE-1726-length-18512-cov-5.642520_pt1 | contig 18512 bp, 18 predicted proteins | sample MGYA00512124_ERZ772900 | MGnify/ENA primary metagenome ERZ772900 (study PRJEB29015, sample SAMEA2737716) | human gut metagenome | biome: human gut; feature: human-associated habitat; material: faeces | place: China | collected 2012 ... | reverse complement strand
CGGTCATGTCCAACTTTGGCCTGTACAAGGCCTTTGACGAGCAGGGCATCGGCTACGCCAAGACTGCCGTGGGTGACAAGTATGTCTACGAGTATATGGCCAAGAACGGCTGCCGCATCGGCGGTGAGCAGAGCGGCCACATCATCTTCTCCAAGTACGCCAGCACCGGTGACGGCATCCTGACCAGCCTGAAGATGATGGAGGTCATGCTGGCCAAGAAGAAGCCTCTGAGTGCGCTGGCCGCCCCGCTGAAGATCTACCCGCAGGTGCTGGAAAATGTCCGTGTGACCGATAAAAAGGCCGCGCAGGACGATGCCGCTGTGCAGGCCGCTGTCAAGGCGGTGGCCGAGGCACTGGGCGATACCGGCCGCATCCTTGTCCGGGAGTCCGGCACCGAGCCGGTGGTCCGTGTGATGGTGGAAGCCCCTGACCATGACACCTGCCAGAAGTATGTTTCTCAGGTGGTGGATGTCATCAAGGCACAGGGCTACAGCGTCTGACGCTGAGCCGGAAAGAGAGCGCAGGATGAAGAAGTTCAAACGGATGCTGGCGGGGCTGGCCTGTGTGCTGGCGGTCTGCCTGTGTACCCCCACCGCCTTTGCGGCAAAGGTCATTATTTATTTTGATGCCAACGGCGGCACCTGTACCTCTGCCGCAGAGCGCACCAATGACGAGGGCAAACTGGGCAGCCTGCCCGGTGCCAGCATGGAGGGCTACACCTTTGATGGCTGGTACACCTCTGGCACAGATGATGTCACCGGTTTTCCTATTGATGTGCGGGTCAACGCCAACGATACGGCGTTTGGTGCGGATACCACCGTCTATGCCCACTGGTCGGCCAACGGCGGCAGTGCGGAAGTGGTGGAGGAAAAAGAGGTAGACCCGGACACCCTTCTTACAACGATGGGGCTGGCGGCCGGAAGCGTCGTTCTGGTGCTGCTGGCAAGCCTGGCACTTTGAGAGGAGCGGATATGCAGCAGAACTTGAGATTTCCGGCGCAGTGCACCGTCATCCCCGCTGAGGAGCTGGAGCAGGTCTCCGGCGGCGCTCCTGCCTGGGTGGGGGAGCTGAAGGATCAGATCCGCCCCCTCTGGCATCAGGTCAAGCCGCTGCTGAGCTATGGCGTGGAGCTTGGAAAAGCCTTTGTGCAGATCGTCGGAGCGGCGTATACCATTTATGTCTATGGAAAGATCATCAAGAATTCCATGGAAGGCATCAAGGATACCATGAACTGGTTCATAAACCTGAACTGAGAAAGTAAGACAATAAATAGAGAGCTCTCTTGCATCGCAGCAAAATGATGCAGGGGGAGCTCTCTGTTTATGTTTTGGGAAATTCCGGATTTTCTATTCGACCAAGAAGATAATCGGTAGAGGTATGGTATAGATCAGCAAGTTGAATTAATGTAACGGTTGGAATGTCTCTTAGTCCTTGTTCATAGCGGTTATACTGAGATTGTGGCATTTTTAGAATGGCGGCAAGTTGACGTTGAGTTAAGTCGTGATCTTCGCGCATGTCACGGATTCGGCGGTAGTAGGCCATAAAAATCCTCCTGATATCTGAATGGATATCTTGACAATACCGCAAGGAGATGCTATGCTGGGTGTATGATATCCAATTGGATATCAAAAATACAGGAATTGCTTGAGGAGGATGCAAAATGAAAGAGATTACACGTCGAAACTTCTTGAGAATGGCCACAATTGCAGTGCTCATAAGTGGAATGGGAATGTTGTCGAGTTGCGGAAAAAGTAAAGAAGAGCTGATGAGTGGGGATTGGTATCTCCAAGGAGATGATCGACTGTCCCTTTCGCTTTATGATGATGGTACTTGTCAGATTCGAGGAGACTACGGACAGGGAAAATGGAGCATTGTAGATGAAGATACCTTGAAACTTACAGATTTCTATGGAGAAACAAGAACCTATCCTATTACAGCTGTCGATGATAATTCGCTTGAACTTGAGTTGCCCAATGGTGAAACTGTCACATATTATCATACGGCTGAAGAAGCGTTAAAACATTAAAGCTTCCGGGAGAGGACAATATGAAAAACTTAAAGAATATTGTGCTTTTTACAATAATATCCTTGTTACTGTTCTGCGGGTGCAGTCAGGAAAATAAAAGCGCTTCGGATACAGTGAATCCGCAAGATGGAAAAAGTGTGTCTGAACAACAAGAAACTATAGTGGATTCTGAAAAAGCAGCGGAAAACGTTACGGATAAGATGAGTTTGTTAGAAGCTGTGGGAGAGGGGCATGTTTACTTGACATTCCCCAATTTTGATGAACTTTCAGTAGGCGAAATCAGAGATGGTCAATCGAACAAAAGCGTTCTTTTTGATGCACAGGGAATGGTTCATCACCTGTTTGAAGACGGAAGCAGGGTTGTGTCTGGATACTATAATGGTATGTGCTTACTTAGTAATGGGATGATGGCAACAGAAGACGGAACGCAGCTGCTGGTATCATGGCTTCCAGAGAATGAAAAAATTATCCGGTTTGCAAAGGATGAAGAGGGCGTTCTTCTATGGTCGATAAAGAGAGAAGATGGAATCGATGGGACAAAAGTTACGTTTACCGCAAGAAAAATGGATGGCTCAATCTGTTTTCAATGCGATACGACACAGCCAGAGTTCTCTGAGCTTAATCCGAATGATCTTTATGAGACACTTGTGAATGCTGGATATGATATGAATGCAGAAGGAATCTCTACTCCGTTCATTTATTGCGGAGGAACGCTTTATCGTGTCCGAGGATGGAATGGATATGTCTTTATAAACATTGCAAATGGAAAACTCCATTATATTTCTGAATTTAATGCATGTCAGATTAGAATGGAAAATGGTGTGATGTTTCAGACAGCACCGAGCATTCGAGTTTTGGACGATGACTTTAATGAACTGCCGGAGTGGAAGAGTATTAAATCACAGCGAAGTGGAACGCCAGTATTGGCAGAGGGGCTGATTTACCTTGATGCAAGAAGAGATACAGGTGAGTTTGAGAAATATCCATCAGGATTTTATGATATTCACTTGAACTGTATCATCGATTTGAGCCAGTATAACATTCAGCCGGTTACAACTGATGAACCACGATTTATGAATGGGTATGCTGCATTGCAAATGCTGAATCCTGATGGGGTTCCTTTTTGGGGAATCATAAGAAAAGATGGGACGTGGAGTGTTGAACCGCAAAAGGGGACAATAAAGAGCATATATCCAACGAAAGATGGATTACTGGTAACAGTGAGTCAAGAAAATGACTATTATACGACAATCAATCAGGTGGGACAGAATCTTAGTGACGTAGAAACGTTTGTATTTGATGGAGCAAACGGATATTGGAATTCGGCCTATGAGATTTATAATGAATCGCTCTATGCAACAATAAATGGAGAAATTGTAAGAATAGATAAAAATGGTTCGGCTGAATTTTTATGCTGATAAGTAAAGAAGGGCAAGAATAATGCAACAGCCCCCACGGTATGCAGCTTTTTGCTGTATCTGGTGGGGGCTGTTGCTGTTATTCTATGATAGAAGGGATAAAGAATCAGTTGTCGTCGCTGTCGAGCTTCAGCACGGCGGTAAAGGCTTCACTGGGCAGGGAGACGCTGCCCAGCTGGCGCATCTTCTTTTTGCCCTCCTTCTGCTTTTCCAGCAGCTTCTTCTTGCGGGAGATATCGCCGCCGTAGCACTTGGCGAGCACGTCCTTGCGCATGGCCTTCACCGTCTCGCGCGCGATGATGCGCCCGCCGATGGCGGCCTGGATCGGCACCTCAAAGAGCTGGCGGGGGATGTTTTCCTTCAGCTTCTCGCACAGGCGGCGCGCGCGGGGATAGGCCTTGTCGCGGTGGGCGATGAAGCTCAGCGCGTCGACGCCGTCGCCGTTTAGGAGCAGGTCGACCTTCACGAGGTCGCTCGTGCGGTAGCCGGAGAGCTCATAGTCGAGACTTGCGTAGCCCTTCGTGTTGGCCTTGAGCGTGTCGAAGAAGTCGTAGATGATCTCGTTGAGCGGCATCTGATAGTGCAGCTCCACGAGGTGTGTGTCGAGATACTGCATGTCCTTGAACTCGCCGCGGCGGTCCTGGCACATGGGCATGATGTTGCCGACGAAGTCCTGCGGCGTGATGATGGAAACCTTGACATACGGTTCCTCGGCGTGCTCGATCGTGCCGGGGTCGGGGTAGTTGTGGGGGTTATCGACCTTGACGAGCGTGCCGTCGGACTTATAGACGTGGTAGATGACGCTCGGGAGCGTCGTCACGAGGTCGAGATTGAACTCGCGCTCGAGCCGCTCCTGAATGATCTCCATGTGTAGCATCCCGAGAAAGCCGCAGCGGAAGCCGAAACCCAGCGCCACAGACGACTCCGGCTCGAAGGTGAGCGAGGCATCGTTGAGTTGGAGCTTTTCGAGCGCGTCGCGCAGGTCTGGGTACTTGCTGCCGTCCTCAGTATAGATGCCGCAGTAGACCATCGGCTGCGCGGGTCGGTAGCCCGGCAGCGGCTCGGCGGCGGGGTTTTCCGCGTCGGTGATCGTATCGCCCACGCGGGTGTCCTTCACGTTCTTGATGCTCGCGGTAAAATACCCGACCTCGCCGGCCTGCAGCGCGTCTGTCGGCTCGTTGCCGAGCGGCTTCAGATAGCCGCAGTCGAGGATGGTATACTCCGCGCCGGTCGCCATCATGCGGATGGTCTGCCCTTTGCGGATGGTGCCCTGCTTGATGCGGAAGTAGACGACCACGCCCACATACGGGTCATACTGGCTGTCGAACACCAGCGCCTGCAGCGGGGCATTCGCTTCGCCGTCCGGCGCGGGAACGTTCTGCACGATGTCCTCGAGCACGGCGTCGATGTTGATGCCGAGCTTGGCGGAGATCTCCGGCGCGTCCATCGCGGGCAGGCCGATGATGTCCTCGACCTCCTGCTTGGCCTTGAGCGGGTCGGCGGCGGGGAGGTCGATCTTGTTGAACACGGGCAGGATCTCGAGGTCGTGCTCCATTGCGAGGTAGGTGTTGGCGAGCGTCTGCGCCTCGACGCCCTGCGTCGCGTCCACGACGAGCACCGCGCCCTCGCACGCGGCGAGCGAGCGGGAGACCTCATAGTTGAAGTCGACGTGGCCGGGGGTGTCGATCAGGTTGAGCGCGTACTGCTCCCCGTCCTGCGCGGTATAGAAAATCTGCACGGCGCGGGACTTGATGGTGATGCCGCGCTCGCGCTCGAGATCCATGTTGTCGAGCAGCTGGCTCTCCATCTCGCGCGCGCTCACGGCGTTGCACTTTTCGAGCAGGCGGTCCGCCAGCGTGGACTTGCCGTGGTCGATGTGCGCGATGATGGAAAAGTTGCGGATATGGGATTGGTCGAACATATAGGAACCCTCCTGAATCTAAATAAAAGCCTGCGCCAGGCGGCGCGCAGCAGATCTCACAGCGTCTTGCAGCGCTCGTCCGTGTTGTGGAACACCTGCGCCACACTCTGGCCGAGGCCGGGGTAGCCGGTCGTGATGCTCTCGGCCGTGACCTCGGGGAGCTTTTCCGCCTCGCCGAGTGCGCGCAGATAGTGTACGGCGCTTCGCTGCATGTCGGCTGCGGCGAGCCCGGCGTCGAAGTCGCCGGCGGAGACGGCGAAGAAGTCCTCGTTGCCGCCGCAGCGGCGGTAGAGCTGGCGCAGCAGCTGATAGAGCGCCGCACTCAGATAGTCGCCCGCGGCGTTGATGGCCTGACGGCTGCCGGTCTTGCCGAGGAGGTCAAACAGGACGTTCGCCGTGTTCACGACGAGCTTTTTCTGCAGTGTCGCGAGGATGCTGCCCTTGAGAGTCCCCTTTTCGCCCGTCGAGTCATACAGGTTGTCCGCGCCGATGATCGCGCCGTCGCGGCTGAGCGTCCGCCCGAGCAGATAGTCCGCCGAGACATGGTAATAGTCGCAGGCCTTCACCACGAACGCCAGACCCGGCTCACGGATGCCGTTTTCATAGTGGCTCAGCAGCGCCTGGCTGATGCCCATCTCACCGGCGGCCTTGCGCTGGGAGATGCCCTTTTCCTGCCGCAGCAGGCTCAGTGTGCGGGAAAAATCAGTAGCCATAGTGTTCACCCAACTCTTGTTTTCTATATACAGGAAGTAAATTATATCGCACTTTATACGAAAAGTAAATCACTTTTTGCCCCATCCGGCCGGAATTCTGCGAGAATGGGCGGACGGGGACGTCTTTTCTATATGTGCAGTAAAAATTGACCGAAAACGCCAAATAGCGCTTGACGGACTTCCGAAAAGCGGGTATCATTACTCTGTAACGAATTTGTAACCTTTCAGGCGGTATATACACCATGCAAGAAAACAAGAACCCCACGCCGGAGCAGCAGACGCAAAAGCCCTCCCTCTGGCGGCGGTGTCAACAGAAAATCAAGGACTGGCGCTGGGAGCTCGAGGAGCACCCCGGCCGGTTCAGTCTCGACATTCAGGGCGCGGTCGCGCGCCTTGCGGCCCGGCTGCGCACGCTGCGCGCAAAGGCGAAGCAGCTGAGCTACGCGAAGAAGGCGCACCAGTTCCCGGAGTCGGATCACCCGGCGGCGCAGCTGTTCCTGCTGGGCATCGGCAGCCTGCCGCGGCTCGGCTCGGCGCTGCGTGAGAAGTGGATGCACCGGCGGAAGTTCCGGATCCACCTCAGCGCCCGCCTGCAGGCGCGCGTCGACAAGTTCCGGCTGCACCCGGCGGTCTTTCTCGGGAGCGCCGTGGCCGTCGCGGCCGTCGCGATCGTACTCTCGCTGTACACGGTCGGCACATCCGTCAGCTATGACGGCGTTGACCTCGGGACGGTTTCGGGGCGCAGCGTCGTCCGCCGCTCCGTCTCCCAGCTCGAGAGCGTCACGCGCCAGACGGTGGGCGACGCGGCGTATACGCTCGATACCTCGCGGCTCCAGACGAAGACGCGGGTCGTCCCGCGCAAGCAGCTCACGAGCCGCGCGGACTTCCTCGACCACCTGACCGATCAGGTCGGCCTTGTCGACGAGGGGTACGCCCTCTATGTCGACGGCGAGCTGACCGCTGCGACGACCTTCTCCGGTGCGCTCGAGGAGCTGCTGCAGCAGCTCAAGAACGGCTACGTCACCGCGAACACCGTCGACTGCTATTTCAAGGAGCAGATCGAGATCCGGCACGAATATGTCAAAAAAGAGTATATGATGAACCTCGGCTACATCGCCGAGCTCCTCAACGACACGAAGCAGGGCGAGGAGATCTATACGGTGCAGGCGGGCGACGTTTGGGGCCAGATTGCAAATGACCACGGCATGCTGATTGCCGAGTTGCTTGCGCTCAACCCGGGCTATGATGTGGACAAAATTCACGTCGGCGATCAGCTGACCATCAGCAACGCCGTCCCCTACCTCACGGTGGTGGATGTGGAGCGGCAGAGCGGTGTGCAGGATATTCCGTATGAGGTCGAGTATCAGGACGACTCCTCGCTCTATGTCGGCGATACACGTGTGCTCTCCGCGGGTGTATACGGCAAGGCCGATGTCACGGCGAACGTGACCTATATCAACGGCGAGGAGACGAACCGTGAGGTCGTCGCCTCCGTCACGCTGTCCGAGCCCGTGGCCGAGCTGCAGGCGCGCGGCACGATGGAGCGCCCGACGTGGCTGCCGACCGGCTCGTTCCGCTGGCCGTGCAGCGGGCGCATCAGCTCCCGCTTCGGCTACCGCAACACCGGTATCGCCGGAGCCTCGACGTATCACAAGGGCATCGACATCGGCAACTCCTACGGCACGCCCATCCTCGCCGCCGACGGCGGCACGGTGACGTATGCCGGCTGGATGAGCGGATACGGCTATCTGATCATCATCGACCACGGCAACGGCTATGAGACGTACTACGGGCACAACAGCTCGCTCGTCGCGTCCGTCGGGGAGAAGGTCTATAAGGGCCAGCAGGTCGCCCGCATGGGCTCGACCGGCATCTCCAGCGGCAACCACTGCCACTTCGGCGTGAAGAAGAACGGCACGTTCGTCAACCCGCTGAACTACCTACCGTAACAAATGAAGGAGGATTTCCCTTGGGAAATCCTCCTTCATTTGTTAGAGGGGATTCGCTCCGAACCGCGTGTTCTGTCCGCGCAAAGAGTTTTTCGTGACGTACACGCCGCCGCGAAAAACGGATCGGATCTTTTTCGCGGCCTGCGGCCGCGAACTCTGTGAGACTTTTAATGAATAAAGGATTTCCTTTGGAAATCCTTTATTTTCTTATGGTCGGAAGATCCCGGCTTGACAGAGAATGCATAACTATGCTATATTGAGCGTACTAACATAGATAGTACACTGAAAAGGGAGGCAGGAGCGATGATTCGACTGGACTATCGCGACAGCCGCCCCATCTACGAACAGGTTCGCGACGGCCTGCGCCGCCTGATGGTCACGGGCGTGATGCAGCCGGGGGAGCAGCTGCCGTCGGTGCGGAGCCTGGCTATGGAGCTGGCGATCAACCCCAACACCATCCAGCGGGCCTATGCCCAGCTGGAGCAGGAGGGGTACGTCTACTCCGTGTCCGGCCGCGGAACGTTCGTGGCGGAGGGCGGTGAGCAGAACCGGCGTCGGTGCGGCGAGCTGTGCGAGCGGCTGCGGCCGATGCTGGAGGAGCTGCGCAGTCTCGGCTTCACCCTGGAGGAGCTGGCGGCGCTTTGGAAGGAGGGGGAACACCATGCTTGAGGCAAAGAACGTTGTAAAAACCTTTGACGGCTTCCGCGCGCTCGACGGCGCGACGCTCACGGCCCCGGCGGGGGCGGTGTACGGGCTGGTCGGGCCGAACGGCGCGGGCAAGTCCACGCTCATCCGCCATCTGACGGGCGTATACCGCCCGGACAGCGGTGAGCTGCTGCTCGGCGGCGAGCCGGTCTATGAAAATCCTGCCGTCAAGCGGCGCGTGGCCGCCATCGCCGATGACTGGTACTACTTTCCGCAGTCGAGCATCCGCGAGATGGCGGGCTTTTACGCGGGACTGTACCCGACGTTCAGTTGGGAGCGGTACAATAAGCTCCGCGAGGCGTTCCCGCTGCCCGAAAAACAGATGCTGCGCCGCATGAGCAAGGGCATGCAGAAGCAGGCGGCCTTCTGGCTGACGATGAGCTGTATGCCGGAGGTACTCATCCTCGACGAGCCGGTCGACGGGCTGGATCCCGTCATGCGGCGGCAGGTCTGGTCGCTCCTGCTCGGCGATGTGGAGGAGCGCGGGCTGACCGTCCTCGTCTCGAGCCACAACCTGCGCGAGCTGGAGGACGTCTGCGACCATGTGGGCATCATGAACAAGGGAAAGGTGCTGCTCGAGCGCAGTCTCTCCGACCTGCAGGACAATACGGTGAAGCTGCAGGTGGCCTATGAGACGGCGGAGGAGCCGCGCCTGCCCGCCGAGCTGCAGATTCTGCACAGATCCGTCCTCGGCCGGGTCTATACCTACATCCTGCGCGGCAACCGCGAGGAGATCTGCCGCCGGATGCGGGAGCTGACGCATCCGATCCTGCTCGAGGCGATCCCGCTGACGCTCGAGGAGATCTTTATCTATGAGATGGGAGGTGCCGACTATGCGGTCCGCGACATCATTCTTTGACAAGACCACCGCCCGCAGCGACCTGCGGCGGCACTGGCCGATTGCGTTTATCTATACCTGCGTGTGGCTCGTGGGCCTGCCGGTGAACCTCTGGTCCTCGAGCATGTGGATGCCCGAGGAGATGACGCCCACCCTGCGCGCAGCGCAGATCATCATCGGCAGCTATCCCACGCTCGCCGGGGCGCTGTTCGTGTTCGGCTGCGTGCTGGCGATGGCGCTCATGGGCTATCTGATGAGCCCGCGCGCCGTGGGGCTGCTGCACGCGCTCCCGGTCCGGCGCGGGACGCTGCTCGCGACGCACACGCTCGTCGGCTGGCTGATGCTGAACGTCCCGGCGCTGCTCGCGGTGCTGGTAAGCATCCCGGTGCAGGCGTACTACGGCGGCGTCGCGTGGGGCGCGCTCGGGGCGTGGCTGCTGGTGCATTGCGGGCTGTCGCTGTTTTTCCTCGCGCTGGGGCTGCTCTGCGCGATGGTGACGGGGTGGCTCTTGGCCATCCCGGCGATCTACGCGGTGGTGAACTTCGCGGTCATCGCGGCGGCGGGGCTTGTGCGCACGCTGTGCAGCCTTTTCTGCTATGGCTACGCCGGGGACGACGACTTCGCTCCCTTTGTCTACTGGCTGACGCCCGTGGTGAACCTCGTGAAGCGCTTCGGCACCTGCGGCGTGGAGCGCAGCGACGCATCGCCGTACCCGTGGCAGGTGCAGTTCCCGGCGGACGTGGTGCACGCCGTTGGGATCTACACGGCTGCCGGCGCGGCGCTGCTGGCGCTGACGTACCTGCTCTACCGCCGCCGCAAGAGCGAATCCGCCGCCGATCCCGCGGCGTTCCCGTGGATGCGCCCGGTCTTCCGCTACGGTACGGGTCTGCTCGGCGGACTGGCGCTGGGGCTGGGGCTCTACCAGCTCGTGCTGGGCTGGCGTATGGAGAGCGAGACGGGCCGCTGGGTCGGCCTGCTTGTGAGCACGGTGCTCATGGGCGCGCTGTGCTATTACGCCGCCGAGATGCTCGTGCGCAAGTCGCTGCGGGTGCTGCGGCGCAGCTTGCCGGGGGCGGGGCTCGTGTGCGTGCTGCTCGCGCTCGTGTGCGCCGGCGCGAGGTTCGACGTGTTCGGCTATGCCGCGCGTGTGCCGGACGTGTCGGCTGTGACACAGGTGCAGCTGCGCGGCAGTCTGGGCCTCAGTGCGGTCAACTGTACCGAGCCGGAGACGATTGAGACGGTGATCGCGCTTCACCGCGAGATTATCACCCTGCGCCCGGACGAGGACGACCCGGAGAACTCCGCCTACATCACCCTGCGCTATACGCTCATGAACGGCAGCACGCTCACGCGTGCCTATCAGCTCAACCCGGCGGGGGAGCTCGAGGACGCGCTGGAGACGGTCTTCAATACCGGGGAGGTGCGCGAGAAGAGTCTGATTACGAGCCGCCATACCGGCTCGTGGCGCGGCGGCTATCTCAGTCTGGACAGGACGGGCGACGCGATGCAGCTGACCGCCGCGCAGGCGGGCGAGATCTACGGGGCGCTGCTGCGCGACATTGCGCAGGGGCACAACCACTATGATTTCAGCCGGCTGGACGACCGCCATGTGCTGGTGGTGCAGCTCGATCTGGAGGGCAGTGACGATTACAGTCTCTGTATCGGTGAGCTCCCTGAGGACTGCACCGAGACGATGCAGGCGCTTGTCGATGTGGGCGCGGCGGAGAGCATGGATGCTCTCCGGGCGAAACTTACCCCCTTGTATAAGCCGGATACGTATATGGACGCGGCGGTCGGATATTGACATGTCTTGCGATTTAAAATGTTTCAAATGTATGGAATAACTGGCGTGAATTTTGAATTTTTTTGTGATATATATTCAAAATGAACGCGCGCGGCCATCGAAATTCGTGAACCATTTTCGCAAAAGATAGCAGACAAAAAGTTTCTTCCTGATATAATGTATATGGAACAAGTTACAGAGAGACCGCCTCGGGCGGGAGGAAAATGTTTTTGAAAAAAGGAAGGAAATTTGTCTTATGATCAAAATCGGTATCAACGGCTTCGGTCGTATCGGACGCGTCATCCTGCGCATTCTGTCGCAGCGCCCGGAGGAGTTTGAGGTCTGCGGCGTGAACCTGCGCAAGGCAGACATCGACTATATGGTCTATCTGCTCAAGTATGACTCCGTGTTCCGCAACTTCCCCGGCACCGTGGAGCATGCCGGCGGCGACCTCGTCGTCAACGGCCACCACATCAAGGTCTACAGCGAGTCCGATGCCGCGATGATCGACTGGAGCCAGTGCGGCGCGGAGTACATCATCGAGTCCACCGGCGCCAACAACACCACCGACAAGGCCAGCCGCCACTTCAAGGGCGGCGCGAAGAAGGTTATCCTCACCGCGCCCGCCAAGGACGACGCGACTCCGACCTTTGTCTTCGGCGTCAACAGCGACGAGTACCGCGCGGACATGCGCGTTGTCTCCAATGCCAGCTGCACGACGAACTGTCTGGCCCCGCTCGCCTATGTCATCCACAAGGAGTTCGGCATCGAGCAGTCCCTCATGTCTACCATCCATGCCTCCACCGCCAAGCAGAAGGCGGTCGACAGCCGCGGCGGCAGCGACTGGCGTACGGGCCGTTCTATCCTGAACAACATCATCCCCACCTCCACCGGCGCGGCCAAGGCCGTCGGCCGCGTTATCCCCTCCCTGAAGGGCAAGATGACCGGTATGGCCTTCCGCGTGCCCACGGCGGACGTGTCCGTGGTCGACCTGACCGCGCGCCTGAGCCGCACGGCCTCCTATGCCGACATCTGCTATGAGATCCAGCACGCGTCCCAGACGTACATGAACGGCATCATCGGCTATACGCGCGATCAGGTGGTTTCCACCGACCTGATCGGCAGCCCCTGCCCCTGCATCTTCGACGAGACGGCCGGCATTATGCTCGACCACGACTTCGTCAAGCTGATCGCGTGGTACGACAACGAGTGGGGCTACAGCAACATGGTTGTCCGCATGCTTGAGCACATGGCCGCGGTCGACGCCGCCGACGAGCAGGCCGCCCAGTAAATGACATATTGATTTTCCCTGCGGGGTCTGTCCACACTCAGGCAGGCCCCGCAATTTTTTTGTAAAGTTGCGCGCGGCGGGAAAGTATGGTACAATAATAAATCATCTATGTTTTGACGATTTTTCAAAGTAAGCGAATGACTATGGATGAAAAACTGACAAAATGGTAAAAAATTGCAATCATTTTGTAACGAAATGCGGGGGAAATTGGATGGCTGCTCTTGGTATGATATGCGAGTGGAATCCGTTTCATCTGGGCCACGCGTGGCTGCTGCGCGAGCTGAAGCGGTGCTATAGCCTACCCGTGGTGTGCGTCATGAGCGGCAACTTCGTCCAGCGGGGCGAGCCCGCCGTCGCCGAAAAGCGCGCCCGCGCGGAGATGGCGCTGCGCTGCGGGGCGGACGTGGTGTTCGAGCTGCCGACGGTCTGGGCCATGGCGTCGGCGGAGCGCTTTGCGCGCGGCGGGGTTGCGCTGCTGCGGCGGACGGGCGTTGTGACGCAGGTGGCCTTCGGCTCGGAGTGCGGCGACGCGGCAGCGCTTATGCGCGTTGCGGCATGTCTCGACGGCGAGGACTTCCGCGCGGCACTGCAGCGTCGGCTCGCGGGCGGGGACACGTTCGCCGTCTGCCGCGAACGCGCGGCGGCGGAGCTGCTCGGCGAGACGGACGCGGCACTTCTCAGAGAGCCGAACAATATCCTCGGCATCGAGTACTGCCGCGCCCTGCGCGGGAGCGGGATCGGTGCCGTGACCCTGCCGCGCACAGGCGCGCGGCACGACGGCGCGGCGTCCGGCGGGATCGCGTCTGCGTCGGAGATCCGGCGGCTCCTGCACGAGGGGCAGCCGGAGCGAGCCATGGCCTTTCTGCCTCCGGCGGCGGCGGAGGTACTGCGGCGCGAGATGGCGCAGGGCCGCGCGCCGGTGACGCTGGAAAACTGCGAGCGCGCGGTGCTCGCGAAGCTGCGTACGCTGCGCGAGGAGGATTTTCTCCCCTATGACGGCGGCGGCGAGGGGCTTTACCGCCGCGTGTACCGCGCCGTGCGCGCGGGGACGTCGGTCGGGGAAATCCTCGCGCTCGCCAAGACGAAGCGCTATCCCATGGCGCGTCTGCGGCGAATGCTGCTGGCGGCGTGGCTCGAGGTGCCGCAGCCGCCGGAGGAGGTGCCGTACCTGCGCCTGCTGGGCGCGGGGAAGGACGGCCGCCCTCTGCTGCGGCAGATGCAGCGCAGCGGCGTGCCGGTTCTGACAAAGCCCGCAGACGTCGGAAGGATCGGCCCCGCGGCGCAGGAGCTGTTTACGCGCGAGTGCGCGTGGACGGATTTGTATATGCTGGGCATGCCGTCGCTCCGCTGGAGCGCGTGCGGCTCGGACTGGAAAACAACCCCCATTTTATTGTGAGGTGAACATCTATGAGACGAATATGGCTTGCACTGCTGCTGGCGCTGTGCTGTCTGCTGTGCATGGCCTGTGCGTCGGGCGAAACGAAGCAACTGGTCACGGCGGACGGCCTTACGCAGGAAGCAGCCGTGAATACCCAGCAGCCTGTGGTGTTGTACAGCTTTGAAACCAAATCGGTGGAGAAGGAGTACCGCGCGGAGGACGGCACGCTCATGGCGACGGCGCACTATGCGCTCCCGGTGCTGACGGCGTCGAACGCGGCGGGAAACAAGCTGGAGACGGAGACAATCACCGTCCGCCGCGTCAACAGCTATTTCGCGGACTGGCTGAGCCGTGAGGAGGAATGGTTCAGTGAGCTCGGCGCCTCAGCGGAGGGGCTCTACAGCCAGCTCGCGGGCGAGCCGAACAACCCGTGGAACGAGGAGGGCTACTATTACATAGATGAGATGACGCCCTCGTTCTGGAGCAACGGCCGCCTTGCCTGCGTGGAGATGCAGGGCTACAGCTTCACCGGCGGCGTCCACGGCTACACAACGCGTGCGGCCGCGGCGTTTGACCTCTCGGACGGGCGGAGCGTCGCCGTTTCGGATCTGAGCCGCGACTGGAGCGGCCTGCAGCAGGCCGTCACGCGCGAGCTGCTGCGTCAGGCGGGCGAGCTTGTGCGCGAGAATGGCGAGGGCATGCTCTTTGACGACTATGAGACGACCATCGCCGACTGGTCGAGCCGCACCATCCTCTTCGGCGAGGGCGGCATGACGGTGGTTTTCGGCGTGTATGACATTGCACCCTACGTCGCCGGGGAGCAGATGTTCGCGATCAGCTATGATCTGATCGCGCCGTATCTCAACGACTACGGCAAGGCACTGATCGGCCTGACATAATACACATACAGAGATATCCGCAGTTGTATGCTGCGGGTATTTTTTATGACTATATTAATATTAATAATGGGTTGACGCTTGTTAAATATTGCTGTATAATTGCATTAAAACAAGAATAAGGGGTGATAAAAAGATAATATTAGTATTGGAGCTGCGGCGAGAATGCGCAAGATGAGAAAGAAGAAAACAATGAAAAAGATTGTATCCGCCGTGATGGCTCTATTGATGACCATCGCACTGTTTGTTCCCACTTGCATGCTCCCGGCGGAAAACCATGTTCACTTTGTTAAAAGCAATATAACATAAACGTGATATGGGAGGTGATCGTCTTGAAAAAGTGGGTGCTGAGGTTAGTGCTTGCGGTGCTGACAGTTGTAACGTGCTGCTTTGTATTCCGCAACACAGAAACCAAGGATAGATCGCTCCTGTACCAAAAAGTGCAGACAATGGCTGAAGACTATCTGGGTATGGAAGGTATGCAGCCAGAAGAGTATACGATTCTGGATTATGCTGAAAATTCTGGAAAAGGGCGACTCTCTATGGTCGTGCTATATAGGGATAATAGATCAGGAGTAGAATCCAATATTCTGTTTTCAGAAGAACGTGGTGTGGGGGAGGTTACAGTAGGAATAGGACTTCCGCTACACTACTATGCAAACGATGGAGGCTTCTTTTTGAAGGAACCAGATGTGATAAGTGTATCATTGCGCAATGAGGATACGGGACAAATTTATGATTATCGCTTAACGTATACTTGGAATGAAGAGAGCGATGGACCAATGATAAGTAATGATGAACGTATTCGCGATGCTCAATGAGAGAGCCTGTTAAAAGAAGTTGTAATCTGTAGCGGAAAAGGAAACTTAAACCGGCATTTAAACAAATCTTCATGTTCTGTTCAAATAATCTCCGGCGGGGTGTGGTATGCTATATCGTACAGTCAATTCGGAGAGGAAGCGTGCAACATGGACAAGCATCGACCCATCAGCCCCCAGCGGAAAAAGCAGCTGGCCTGGACGGCACTGGTGATTTTTGTGCTGCTGACGGCGGCGGTCTGCTGGTTTGTGGGGCGTCCGATGCTCCGCTTCGTCTCCGAACCGGAGAAGTTCCGCCTGTGGGTGGACGGCCACGGCCTGTGGGGGCGGGTGCTCTATGTGGGGATGTGCTTTTTGCAGGTGGTCGTCGCCATCATCCCCGGTGAACCGCTGGAAATCGCGGGCGGATACGCCTTCGGTGCGGTGTGGGGGACGGTACTGTGCCTGATCGGGCTGTTTCTCGGGAGCGTCGTCATCTTCGCGCTCGTGCGCCGCTTTGGCCAGAGCGTCGTCGAGGTGTTCTTCCCGCTGGAAAAGCTCCACTCGCTGCGCTTTCTGCAGAGCTCGCCGAAGCGGAACCTCCTGTTCTGGATCGTGTTCACCGTGCCCGGTACGCCGAAGGATCTGCTCTGCTACTTCGCGGGGCTGACGGATCTGCCGTGGGGGACGTGGCTGCTGATGTGCTCGCTCGGGCGGCTTCCCTCAGTCGTGTCGTCGACCATCGGGGGCGACGCGCTCGGTCTGCGCAACTATCAGTTCGCGGTGCTCGCCTTCGCGGTGACGATGCTCATCTCGCTCGGGGGCATCGCGATTTACCGGATGCTCTGCCGCCGCCATGCCCGTCATCAGGCGCAATAATGCAATCATGTAAGAATATCAGACCTTGGCAGCCGCCCGCAGATGTGCTATACTGTGGGCGGCTTATTTTTCGGTAAGGAGGCGGCAGCCATGACGGCGGAGCAGCGCAGACAGGAGATTCTGACCCTTTTGGAGCAGACGGACACACCGCTCAGCGCGGCGGCGCTGGCGCACCGGTTTTCCGTCAGCCGCCAGATCGTCGTGGGGGACGTGGCTCTGCTGCGCGCGCAGGGACGCGAGATCGTTGCGACGGCGCGCGGCTATGTAATCCCCTCCCCGGCGGGGCTTGTGCGGCAGGTGGCCTGCCGCCACACGGCGGCGCAGACGCGCGAGGAACTCGACGCGATGGTCGACTGCGGCTGCACGGTGATCGACGTGGTCGTGGAGCACCCGGTCTACGGCCAGCTGACGGCGCCGCTGCAGATTGCCAGCCGCTACGACGTGGAGCAGTACCTGCTGCGGATGGAGAACCTCGGCGGTCAGCCGCTCTCAATGCTGACGGACGGGATCCACCTGCACACGCTCTCGTGCCCCGGCGAGGAGGCGTTTTCCCAGCTGCTCGCGCGGCTGCGGGAGCTGGGCATGCTCGTGGACTGAATTGCCCATTGACAAACGAGAAACGATCTGTATAATAGAGTACACATGTGTCATGACACATGTGTACTCTATTATACTTATGAGGTAGACCAATGGAAAAGCTCCGTAATTTCTTAAAGCGCAAGGACATTGTGTTCTCTGCCAAACGCTATTTCATCGACGCCATGGGCGCCATGGCGCAGGGCCTATTCTGTACGCTCCTCGTCGGCACCATCCTCGACACGATCGGCAAGCAGTTCGGCATCGGCTTTCTGACGACCGCGTTCCTGACGATCAAGCAGGGCGACGCGGTGCTGCAGTACACGATCGGCGGTCTGTGCTCGCTCATGGTCGGGCCGGGCATGGCGGTCGCCATCGGGCGGGCGCTCAACTGCCCGCCGCTGGTGCTGTTTTCGCTGATTCCCGTCGGCTTCGCCGCGAACTCGCTGGGCGGCGCGGGCGGCCCGCTCGCGGTGCTGTTCGTGGCGATCTTCGCCTCCGAGCTGGGCAAGGCCGTCAGCAAGGAGACAAAGATCGACATCCTCGTCACGCCGATTGTGACGATCCTCGCGGGCATCGGATTTGCCAAGCTCATCGCGGCGCCCATCGGCGCGGCAGCGAGCGCCGTGGGACAGGCCATCATGTGGGCCACGGAGCTGCAGCCGTTCTTCATGGGCATCATCGTCTCGGTCATCATCGGCATCGCGCTGACGCTCCCGATCTCCTCGGCAGCGATCTGCGCGGCGCTGGGGCTGACGGGGCTTGCCGGCGGCGCGGCCGTCGCGGGCTGCTGCGCGCAGATGGTCGGCTTCGCGGTGATGAGCTTCCGCGAGAACCGCTGGGGCGGCCTTGTCGCGCAGGGCATCGGCACGAGCATGCTCCAGATGGGCAACATCGTCCGCAACGTCCGCATCTGGATCCCGCCGACTCTGGCGGCGGCCGTCACCGGCCCGGTGGCGACGTGCATTTTCCGCCTGCAGATGAACGGTGCGGCCGTCTCCTCCGGCATGGGCACCTGCGGCCTTGTCGGCCAGCTCGGCGTCTACACCGGCTGGGTCAATGACATCGCCGCCGGGACGAAGGCGGCCATCACCGGCATGGACTGGCTGGGTCTTGTGCTTGTGTCGTTCGTGCTGCCGGCGGTGCTGACGTGGCTGTTCGCGATCCCCCTGCGCAAGTGGGGCTGGATCAAGGAGGGAGACCTGAAGCTCGACCTTTAAGTCATCAAAAGGAAATGCGCGGAGCGTATTTCCTTTTGATGAGGGGGTTCGCTTCGCTCTGCGCCTCGGCTGGCCGTTGGCCAGCCTGCGACGCTCGCTGCGCGCAAGGTATTTCTCTGACG
>ERZ772900.1720-NODE-1720-length-18539-cov-4.253679_pt1 | contig 18539 bp, 10 predicted proteins | sample MGYA00512124_ERZ772900 | MGnify/ENA primary metagenome ERZ772900 (study PRJEB29015, sample SAMEA2737716) | human gut metagenome | biome: human gut; feature: human-associated habitat; material: faeces | place: China | collected 2012 ... | reverse complement strand
AGTAGCGACCTTCAGATTCTGCAAATCGTTAGGATTCAACTTAGTACCGAAATAGTCGCATTTTGGCTAAAGGACGCGGCATGGACGATCAGCGTCCCTTTAACGAGGCGGTTGCAACGGCTCTGCATCGTCGCTTGCTGTCGGAGGGCGAGTTTGTTCCTTATACGGTTGAGCGGATGTTCGATGGCCCTGTGTGTCTGTGCGACGACTTTCTTGACGGCCGCGAGGAATACGTTCCGGCTGTTTACGTTAAGGGCGCACTTGGTAGCCAGCGGGGAGACTCGACATACGATCGATACTGTCGCTACCTTGGCAAGCATGGTGCCGATGAGGTCGCTGTGAGAAGGTCTATGTCGCAGATGATTGTCTGCGATGCCCTTTTGGCCAACAGCGACCGCCATTGGCGAAACTTCGGCATCATCCGTAATGTCGACACCCTGGAGATAAAACCTGCACCGCTGTTCGATAGCGGCAACTGTCTGTGGTATAACGTGCCAACTGTCTTGCTCGCGGCTGGGGAGTTTGGGTTTTCCGCTAAGCCGTTTGGGCCCGACCCTTCCGCTCAGCTGGCGCTTGCGGACTCGCTCGATTGGTTCGATTCATCGCGGCTCAACGGATTTGTTGATGAGGCGATCGAGATTCTTTCGCAGAGCGAATGGGCGACGGCGGAGGGTCGACTCGAGGCCATTTGCCGCGGCCTCGAGCGTCGCGTAATCGAGGTTGGTGCCGCTGTTGAGGTACTTCGACACGTGCAGCGATAAACCCACGGCTACTTAAGTGCGCCGGTCACCGTGCCGCCGCCGAGGACGATGTCGCCGTGGTAGACTACAACGGCCTGGCCGGGGGCGATGGCTCGCTGCGGCTCGTCAAAAGTCAGCAGCATTTGCCCGTCTTCGCCGCGCGTAAGGGTCGCTGCTTGGTCTTTCTGACGGTAACGGTACTTGGCGCCCACGCGAATGCCGCCGGCATCGAGTTCTGCCTCCATGCGGTCGGCAGGGGCGCTCCAGATCCAGTCGTCGGCCGTGAGTGCTGTGGCCGTTAGGTCCTCGGCCTCGCCCAGATGCACGGTGTTGTTGGCGGCATCGACGCCCGTCACATACACGGGATGCGCCATCGCGACGCCCAAGCCCTTGCGCTGGCCGATGGTATAGCGCAACGCGCCGTTATGGCGTCCGACCACGCTGCCGTCGCGCCACACAATGTCGCCCGGTGCAGCGGGATGTCCGCAGCGGCGCTCGATATAGCCCGCGTAGTCGCCGTCTGGAATAAAGCAGATGTCCTCGCTTTCGGCCTTTTGGGCGTTGGTAAAGCCCTGCTCGGCGGCTATGCGGCGCACGTTGCGCTCTTTGTCTAGGCCCGCCAGCGGAAAGATCGTGTGCGCCAGGCGCTCCTGCGTAAGCGAATACAAAAAGTAGCTCTGGTCCTTTTTGGGATCTTCGCCGCGATGTAGCTGCCAGGTGCCGTCTGCCGCCTGGCTTGTTTTGGCGTAATGTCCCGTTGCGATGTAGTCGCAGCCCATGTCCAGCGCCGCATCGAGCAGCGCGCCAAACTTAATGTGGCGGTTGCAGATAATGCACGGGTTGGGCGTCAGTCCCTCCTGGTAGGCGTTCACAAAGCGCTCGATAACGTTGCGGTCGAACGTCTGCTGCAGGTCGAGCACATGATGGGGGATCCCCAGACGCTCGGCGACGGCCTTTGCGTCGGCGATGTCGCGGTCGACCTTACTCATGCCCGTGATGGGATCGGGTGCGGGGCAGGTGAGGCGCATGGTGGCGCCGACGCATTCGTAGCCCTGGCTTTTGAGCAGGTACGCGGTCACGCTGGAATCGACGCCGCCGCTCATGGCGACGAGCACGCGCTTGTTGTGCATGGGGAGGTTCTCCTTGGTGGCATGTGGCCAAAAAAGAAAAGCGGCGCGGGAGGCTGGTTCCGCGCCGCAGACATTGTAGCAAGTTCGGACGTCTCGTGGGACACCCTAACGAGATGAGCTCAGGCCGCCAGAAGAGAGGGTAGACCGGCGTGCCTTGGGCCTATCGACAAGTGACGGGCCCTTAGTCCTGGAACAGTGCCGTGGACAGGTAGCGCTCGCCGGTGTCGGCAAGCAGGGCCACGATGGTCTTACCCTCGTTCTCGGGACGCTTGGCCAGTTGCAGTGCGGCCCACACGGCGGCACCGGACGAAATGCCCACGAGCACGCCCTCCTTGTGGCCCACGGCGCGGCCGGTGGCAAAGGCGTCGTCGTTCTCGACGGGGATGATTTCGTCGTAGACCTGGGTGTCGAGGACGTCGGGCACAAAGCCGGCGCCGATGCCCTGGATCTTGTGCGGACCAGCCTGGCCCTTAGAGAGCACCGGGGAGGTGGCGGGCTCGACGGCGACGACCTTAATCTCGGGGTTCTGCTCCTTGAGGAACTCGCCCACGCCGGTCACGGTACCACCGGTGCCAACGCCGGCGACGAAGATGTCGACCTGACCGTCGGTGTCGTCCCAGATCTCGGGGCCGGTCGTGGTCTTGTGAATGGCCGGGTTGGCGGGATTCACAAACTGGCCGGCGATGATGCTGTTGGGAGTCTCCTTCTGCAGCTCCTCGGCCTTGGCGATAGCGCCCTTCATGCCCTTGGAGCCGTCGGTGAGCACGAGCTGCGCACCGTATGCCTGCATCAGCTTGCGGCGCTCGACGGACATGGTCTCGGGCATGGTGATGATCACCTTGTAGCCGCGAGCCGCCGCCACCGAGGCGATGCCGACGCCGGTGTTGCCGCTCGTGGGCTCGATGATGGTGTAGTCGCCGCCGCGCACGAGCTTGCCTGCCTTCTCGGCCTCGTCAATCATGTTCTTGGCGACGCGGTCTTTAACGGATCCGGCGGGGTTGAAGTATTCCAGTTTGACGAGCACGCGAGCCTTGAGGTCCTCGTCGCCCTCAAAGTGGGTGAGCTCCAGAAGCGGGGTGTGGCCGATAAGCTGATCGATGGACGTGTAAACCTTGCTCATGGTGAACCTCCAAAGTGTTCAAATGACTGGATACCGTGTGGTTTTACGGTGTGTGTAGCAGCGAAACCCACAAACCTTATGGGTTGTTCGTTTTGCTGTTGGCAAGCATAGTAGACAGTAAAGCCTAGTAACGCAATAGGAAATAGAAGATTATTACGAGTCGATTAACCATCTTGACCGGAACGGGTATTTTCAAAACCAATATTTCGGCTAGAATTTCTACGGACTAAATGACCGAAAGGCAGCACTATACATGTTGGTTTCTACTAAGGGCAGATATGCCCTGCGCGTTATGGTCGACCTGGCCGAGCACCAGGCGACAGGCCGTATCCCGCTTAAAGAGATTGCGGCGCGTCAGGGTATTTCGGAGAAGTACCTCGAGAATATTCTGGCTACGCTCGTGCGCGCCAACATGCTCTCGGGCATGCGCGGCAAGGGCGGCGGCTATGTGCTCACGCGCCCGCCCGAGCAATACACGGTGGGCGAGATCTTGCGCCTGACCGAGGGCAGTCTGGCGCCGGTCGCCTGCCTGGATGGCGACTGCAAGGGTTGTTCGCGCTCTGACGAGTGCCCCACGCTCGACGTGTGGAAGAACCTGGACAAGCTCATCAACGACTACCTCGACGGTGTGACGCTCGATCAACTTGTCGCTCCCAACCATGGCTACGACTACGTCATCTAACCCACACCTGCATTTGGGGACGGGGTGGAAATGGTAGATTTTCTCGCCCTTTGAGACTTGGCAAATAAGAAGGCCGCCCATTTTTGCGATGGGCGGCCTTCGTTTTGGGCTGTTGAGACGGACACGGCCGGAATGGCCGTTTTAGTCCTCGGCGATGCTGTCGAGGATGCTGCGCGTGATGGACACCAGGATGCTGCCCATAAAGGCCGATCCAAAGCTGGCGATGGAGATGCCGACGCCCAGCAGGTTGACCGACAGGTAACTCGCGAGCTCAAGCATAAAGCTGTTGACTACGAGCTGAAAAACACCAAGCGTAATAATAGTGAGCGGCAGTGAGATGACGGTCAGGAACGGCTTGACGAGCGAATCGACAATGTTCAGGAACAGTCCCACAAAGGCAAAGCAGACCCAGGTCTCGGCAAAGCCGAAGGGTTGGATACCGGGGACGAGGAACGTGGCGATCGCGATGGCGATCGAGGTGAAGAGCCAGTTAAGCATAAAGCGCATGGCGTGAATCCTTTCTTGCGCCGGGGTTGCTGGCGTCGCGTGAAGCGGCTTGCGGCGGCGACCTGGATGGTTGCGCGGGCGCGCCGCGGTGTTTGGGCGCCCATTGTCTCAAATATTCGTGGAGCTTACGTGCGCATACGGTTTCTAAACGGCGTTCGTCCTGAAAAACGCGCCGCTGGCAGAGAGTCTTGTCGCTTTAGTTTGGTGGTGTGCTACACTGCTACGGGCAAAAGCCACAGGCGTTGCCCTATTGCATAGAACGGGTGAACGATGCCCGATGTCAGTATCAACTTCGATGCCTTTTGGCGGGTTTGGCGGTGATCGATGAATATCGAGAACATGTTTGACAAGCCTGATGTCAAGCAGCTGGTCCACGCATTTAGCCTTTTGGACGACGAGAAGGATATCCAAGCGTTTTTGACCGATATCTGCACGCCGCGCGAGATTTGCGACCTTTCTCAGCGTTTGCAGGTTGCGCGCTATTTGGACGAGGGCGAGCCTTATGTTGAGGTTCAGGCCCGTACCGGCGCTTCGTCCACCACGGTGAGCCGCGTTTCAAAGGCGCTGAACGGCGAGTACGGTGGCTACCGCAAGATCCTCATTAAGTTGGAGGATGGCGAGTAGGCCAGCGACAACATTGAATTACGAAGAACCGTCCCTCCGGGGGCGGTTTTTATATGCCTGCAATCGGCTGGTGCGTTGGGTTCAGGTTGCTTTGTACCAAAAGATGGAACTGCGGTGGCAATGTGTCCGCTTGGGCGGGTAGGATGGATGCATTGATTATTGCGAACGGTTTGAGCGGAGGACCATGCCTGTTCGAATCTATACCACCAATGCCGGCACGGATTTGAGCGATGCCGAGTCGGCGCTGCTTGCCGACCTTATTGCCCGTCACGGGCGTGCCGTGTTGCTGGCACCAACGTTTGCCGAGCTCGATCTGTGCCGTCATGATGCGGCGGAAGCCGGCATTTCGCTGGGTATCGACTACAAGACACCCGCATCGTGGCTTCGCTCGCTTTGGGAGCTTTTGGGCGACGGGCGCGGTTTCGTCGACAACCTGCAACGTCAGATGCTGTTTTCGGATATGATTGCCCGCCGCGACGATGCCGACCTGCAGCCGCTTTCGCGTAGCCAGGGCACGGTGCGCATGCTCGCGCGCATGGCCCGCGATGTGCTGCCGGGTGTGGCGGGGACGACGGCCGAGCGATGCGGTGGCAACAATTGCCAGCCTGAGCCAAAAAGCGATGCCGAGGCTCGTGTGTTTGAGCTTTTGCGTGCCTACGCGGGCGGTTTGGACCGTCGAGATATGGTCGAGCCCTGCGAGGCAGCCGACATTATGGCCGGTGCCCTGGCCGATAGCCTGCCGGCGTGCGCCCGCGCCGTATGCGTGCGCGGTACCACGTCGTTTACGCACGGTCTACTCGAGCTGCTGTCTGCCGTGGCGAACAATGGGGGAGAGGTCGTCGTGCTGCTTGCCTGCGAGCAGGCGGCGATGCGCGAGGAGCTTGCCACGGCATTTGATGCCCGCGGTGTGCTGTTTGAGATCGCGCCGCTGGGGGAGGACGCCGTCGCGTCTGATGTCGCTTGCGGGGCCGCCGCTCAGCCTGCCTTTATTGAGGTCGCCGGCCCCCATGCCCGTGCTCATGTCTATGCGGACGCCATCGATAAGTTGGTGAAAGCGCACAAGGAGTCCAAGGCCGATAAAGCTACTGCAACGCCCGCCGACCCCGTGCGCGTGCTCGTCGTTTCTGCCCGGGCACCCCAGCTGTTCGGCGAGCTCGCCGCCCGTTTGGCGGCACGTCACATTGCGGCCGAGACGACTGAGTTCACGGCGTTTTCCCAGTCCATCGCGGGCAGGCAGTTTACGGCGCTCGCCAACCTGATCGAGCGTATGAAAGCCGCCGACGAGGGCACCGCTTCCAAGACTGAGTGGTGGCCCGCGCCGGAGCTTACCGACTGGATCTACAGTCCGCTTTCGGGCGCTGATGCCGTCAATGCCCGTACCTTCGATAAGAATATGCGTCTCTCGCGCAGCAAGACTACCGCGGGCGTTAAGAGCCTGCTGCAGAGCGTTCAGGGCCAGGTGAGGGGCGCGCGCAAGGCGGCGAGCGACGAAAACTGGTTTAAGAATGTGCCGTGTGTGGTCTCGGACGTGTTCCAGGCGCTGTGGCGTGACAAGCCCGTGACGGCGCTTAAGGCCATGCTTGCCGTTGCCGAGGCGTTGCCCGATCGCGCTCTAGGCGGCCTTGACGGCCAGGCCCGTCGCCAGGCAGAGACGGCTTTGCTGCGCCATGCCATCGACATCCTTATGAACGATGCTCGCGCGCTCGACGTGTCGCAGGCCGCGACCGTGCCGGTTCTCGACGGCGTTCGAACCAAGGTGGACAAGCGCAGTACCGCCTACGATTACGAGACCTATGAGGTCGATCGCACACCACGAGCACAAGTGCGCTTCGCGTCGCTTGCCGATGCGTCGGTTCTTCGCCCTGGCAGCTACGATGCCGTGCTGTTTGCCGATGTCGACCTGGACAGCTATCCGCTTTCGCACGAAGAGGGCCCGCTTGCCACGTTGACAGCCGAGCTGCGCCGCGACGGCGTGTCTTTGGAGCCCGCTGCCCTGCTGCGCGTGCGCTTTGGCCGTGCGATGCAGGCGGCGAGCGGTCCGGTCGCGCTCGCCCGTGTGACGCACGATCGCCAGGCACGCGAGTGCTACCCGGCAGCCGTATGGACCGAGCTGTGGGCACATGCCGAGGCCGCTGGCGCTGCCAAGCCCATGCGCGTGGGCGAGGGCGATATCATCGCCGACTTTGATCCCGCTGCAGGCGAAGGTCTTAGGCGCGAGCGCGTGACCTGCGATGCTCCTCAGCATCTGAGCGATGAAGCCATTCCGTATCTGGTCCTGCGCCGTCGCGATGGCGAGGGTGAGGACGCGCCGCTCGTGCCGCGCCTGACGTCTGCCTCGCAGATCGAGGCCTATTCGACCTGCCCGCTATGCTGGTTCGTCTCGTACCGCGTGAAGCCCCAGTCGATCGACGCAGGCTTTGGCAATATGGAGAAGGGCAACTTTGTCCACGACGTGCTGGAACACCTGCACGCCCGTCTGCCCCAGGAGGGCATGGAGCGCGTGACGCCCGAGAACCTGCCACGTGCTCAGGAGCTGCTGCGCGAGGTCTTTGACGAGACCTTGGCCGAGCATGCCTCCAAGCGTGGCAACGAGGGCCCGCTGGTGCCGCTCTCTGCGGTGGAGGAGCGCCAGGTGGCCGAGATCTTGCCGCAGCTGGAGGGTGTGCTTGCCTACGAGTCCGAGGCACTTGCCCCCTTTGCCCCGCGCTACCTGGAGTTCGCCTTCAACGAGCTCAAGGTCGAGTATGCCGGTTGGCCGCTTGGCGGGCGCATCGATCGCGTGGACGTGGACGCCGAGAATCGTGCCGTGGTGATCGACTACAAGCATCGCACGGGCGTTGAGGAGTTTAAACTCGCCGACCCTACGGTGCGCGACGAGGAATCGGGCACGGCGCCCATCGACGATCCACGCTGGTTGCCACCACATACCCAAACGCTCATCTACGCCCAGGCCATGCGCCGGGCGCTGGATTTGGACACCCGCGCGGCGCTCTACTTTTCGACCAAGGGTGGCAAGCCGGCGTTGCGCGGTGCTGCGAGCGCCGAGCTGCTCGAGGAAGAGCGCGGCGACGGTCGCATCCCGGGCCTTAAGAAAGGTTTCCCCGGCGAGGGTGGCAGCATGGACTTCGACGCCCTGCTCGATCGCGTTGAGGCTGGCATCGCCGAGCGCCTGCGCGAGCTCGAGGCAGGCAACGTTGCCGCCATCGACCCGACGTCGGCTCAGGCCGCGCATGCGCGCTGCTCGTATAACCATGAAGGAACGTTTGTAAGGAGGGACGTGTAGACCATGGATCTTTCGACCTTGATGCCGCAACAGCTGCAGATTGTCAAAACGCTCGACCGTCCGCTGTTTGTCTCGGCGGGCGCCGGTTCGGGCAAGACCTTTACCCTCACGCGCCGCATCGTCTACGCGCTCTCGCCCGAATCAGGTCCGTTCGTTGAGCATCTGGACCAGGTGCTCGCCATTACCTTTACCAAAGATGCCGCGGCCGAGATTCGCGACCGCGTGCGCCGTGCGCTTATCGACGAGGGCATGGACGAGGAAGCACTGACCGTCGACGACGCGTGGATCTCGACCATTCACGGCATGTGCTCGCGTATCCTGCGCGCACATGCGTTGGAGCTGGGCATCGATCCCGAGTTCACGGTGCTCACCGATACCGACGAACTTATGGACCAAGCTGTTGAGCATGTGTTGGCCCGCGCGACGGCGCCCGATGCCGCCCCCGAGCTCGCGGCATCGCTCAAGGCCCTCTATGCCTGGTATCCCATGGCGGGCGAGGGCGGCCCCTTTGGCACCGGCACGACCATCAAGGGCCTGGTGCGCGACCTGCTGGAGCTGTCGAGCCAGTTGCCGGGCGGTATGGACGACGTGTGCGTGGCGCGCGGCCAGGCCGATACCTCGGCACTTGCCGATGCCTATCGTGCGGCGCTGGGCGCAAGCAAGGCCGCGACCGAGAAGGCGCAGACGGCGCTCGATGCCATCGACGCGTTCGAGGCGAGCGGCAAGACCATGGCCGATGCGGCGCGACTCATGATGTCGTGCACCATGCCGCGCGCGAGCAAGGCGTTCCCCAAGGAGCAGGTCGAGCTGCTCAAGGCGGAGGCTGCCGATGCATTTATCAATATCGTGCTTGCCTGCGGTGGCCCGGCGCTCGATGCGCTGGTGGGCTTGGCCCGCTCTGTAGAGGCTGAGTACCGCGCGCTGAAGGCTGCCCAGTCTGCCCTCGACAACAACGACCTGCTGCGCATGGCCTACGAGGCCCTGCGCGATTACCCGGCCATCCGAGTGGCATACGAGAGCCGCTTTAAGATGGTCATGATCGACGAGTTCCAGGATACCGACCAGATGCAGGTCGATCTGATCTGCTACCTGACGGGTGCGGGGGAGCGCGCGCTGTGCACCGTGGGCGATGCACAGCAGTCGATCTATCGCTTCCGCGGCGCCGAGGTCGAGGTGTTCCGTCGCCAGGAGCGCAAGGTGGGCTCCTCTGCTGCGCCCGAGACCTCCGTCGCATCCGATGCCCCTGCCGGCGAGCTCGTCAAGCTCGTGCGCAACTTCCGCAGCCATGACGAGGTGCTGCGTTACGTGGCGCGCGTCTTCGATGGCGATGACGGCGGCCTGATGCAGGGCTTTTTGGATCTTGAGGCGAGCGACGGCCGCAAGGACACGCTGGTGGCAGACGCCTCGCGTCGCCAGGCCCTCTTTGTTGCCGGCGGCAGTACGCAGGAGCGCACACAGGCCAAGGCCCGTGCGATCGCCGAGCGCTTCCGCGCGCTTGCCGATGCCGGCCAGCCCCAGGGCGGCATGGTGCTGCTGCTGGGCCGCATGACCAACGCCGACGTCTACGCCCAGGCCTTCCGCGACCAGGGGCTCGACTGCGTCATCGCGGGCGGCTCGGTCTTTGCCCAAGCAGCCGAGGTGCAGACGGTGCGCGCCCTGGTTTGTGCGCTCGCCAATCCGGCCGATACGGCGCAGGGCCTTATGCCGCTGCTCGCCTCGCCGATGTTTGCACTCGGCGCCCAGGAGTTCCTGGCGCTGGCGACCAAACTCGACGATCAGACGGGCGAGACGTCGCGCCGCAACATCGATGCGGGCATCATGAGCGATTCCGATGTGCCGGGTTTGCAAGACTTGCCGCTCGTGACGCGCGCCCGCGAGGTGCTGCGGTATGCGCTTCGTCGCGTTGGCCGCGATTCGTTCGCCGCCATCGCGCGCGACGTGGTCAACGCCTCCGGCTGGTTTGTACGTCTGGCACAGCGTGGTCCCGAGGGCAAGGCCATTGCCGCCAACGTGCTCAAGGCGCTCGATGCCGTGGCCGAGGCGGAGGCCGAGTTCGGCAACTCGCCGCGTTCCATCGCGCTGGCCTTCGACCGCTTCTTGGCGGGCAAGGAAGCCCCGGGTGCCCTCAACGAGGGGGGCGACGGCGCGGTGCGCATCATGACGGTGCATGCCTCCAAGGGTCTGGAATATCCGGTCGTGGCGGTCGCCGAGTGCTTTGGCGTGCGTAAGTCCTCGGGTGCGGCACAGATGGGTCGCGTCGAGGGCGGAGCACAGGTCGTGGCACTGCCGGCACGTTTCGACGGCGTTAAGCTCGCCGACGGTACCTTTGTGAAGGGCGACGACGTCAAAAAGCAGTTTGAGCATGCGTTTAAGGGCAAGGGCACGTCGCTGTGGCTGCCGCCGGAGCTCATGGAGGACGTCTGTGCGACGGGCTCTCCCGCCGAGGCATTTGCCCGCCTGCGCAACGACGACCTGCGGCTTTCGCTCGAGGAGCGGGCCCGCTTGCTCTACGTTGCCATGACGCGTGCGCGCGAGCTGGTGATCTTGGCGATGGATGCTGGCGTGAGCCGTGGCAAGGTGACGGCGCCGACCTTCGATGTCGAGACCGATCTGACCTACGACGTGCTGCGCCGTATTTTGCCGACCGACGCTCTGGACATGCCGCAGCTCGATGCCGACCGCCTGGTGTTCGACAACTCCCAGCCGGGCGACTACGAGCTCATTTCGCTTTCGGACTTTACCTTTGGCGAGCAGGCGTTTGAGGCCAACGCTTCGCTGGATGCCGAGGGCAGGCTTGTTCGTGGCGATGCCGATGCCGCCGATAATGCTGCGCGCTCAACCGTCCCCGGTCCTGCCGACCCCAAGCCCGATTCGTTTGAGCTTGTGTATTCCCAGGCAGTGGGCGTGCGCATGGGCATCTGTCCGTATCCGATGCGTGATTCGTATAGCTACTCGTCAATCGCCGCGGCGCTCCATGCCGAGACGGAAGATCGTGCCGCCGAGGCACACGTGCCCATGGACGAGGCCGGCGATGATGCGGAGTCGGATGGCTCGGAGATGACGGATGCAGACGTGGCTGCCGTTGAGCCCGCCGGCAACCCCATGGCGCTGGGCTCGGCGTTCCATGCCGCCTGCCAGTGGCTGATCGAGATGGGTGCCGATGCGCTGCCCGCTGAGCGTGCCGATGCGCTGGCGCGCCTGTGGTGCCTGACGCCGGAGCAGCGTGAGCGCTTCGACGTTGCCCTGGACCGCTGGCTCAAGTCGGCTGTTCGTGCCGACTTGCTCGCGTGGCCGTGCGTTCGCGCCGAGGTGCCGTTCTTTTCACTGGGCTGCGAGGACGAGGACATCGCTCGCTACGGTGCTTATGCCGAGGGCGCCATCGACGCTTTGGCGACGAACCCGGCGGATTCGTCATGTGCGCTGGTCATCGACTACAAGACGGGCGGCGCGCCGGACGAGACGCCGGAACAGCTGCAGGAGAAGCACGCCCTGCAGGCGCGCGTCTACGCCGACGTTCTGCGCAGGGCGGGCTTTGAGGCTGTGACCGTCAAGTTCGTTCGCGTGGAGCAGGCCGATCCGACTCTCTTCGTCAATCCCGCCGAGCCCCAAGTAGTCACCTACAATCTCTAGCCCTCAGATAGCTTGCGGTGGAATAGTTCCTGTATTGCGGCCCAGATGGCCCAAGCGGGAACTATTTCACCGCAACTCAAGAGGAGCCGTGTGGGTTTGGCTAGGTTCGGGTGCTGTCCGTGCCGTGGGGTAAAATCGTTCAGTCAGAACACGAACCCGCATCGGAGCTCATCACATGGCATTCGTCCATCTGCACAACCACACTGTCTTTTCCATGCTCGACGGCGCAACCCGTATCCAGGATATGGTCAACCGTGCCGTTGAGCTGGGCATGCCCGCCGTGGCCATTACCGACCACGGCTACATGTATGGCGTGCCCGACCTGGCGCTGGCCTGCGACGCCGTCAACCACAACACGCCCGAGTACAAAACCTGGAGCCACGACAAGGCCTTCCTGGAAAAGGACCGCCGCGACGAGCTGGTGGAGCCCGATCCCGAGGAAAACCCGCGCGAGCATGCCCAGTATGTGAAGGACATGGCCATGTGGGACGAGAAGGGCAACATCGACGAGCTCAAGCCGCCCCTGGTCATCAAGCCCATCTTTGGCTGCGAGGTCTACTTTACGCCGGACGAGACCCTTGCTCGCGACCACAAGCCCGAGCTCTACCACATGATCCTTCTGGCCAAGGACCAGGAGGGCTACGTCAACCTGATGCAGACGGTTTCCGAGGCCGCCGTGCAGGGCTTTTACTACAAGCCGCGCGTGACGCTCGACAACCTGCGCCGCCACGCCAAGGGCATGATCTGCACGAGCGCCTGCATCGCGGGCATCATCCCCAAGTACATCGACCGCGGTGACATGGAGGGCGCCATCAAGTGGGCCGAGACCTTCCGTGACACCTTCGAGCCCGGCGACTTCTACATCGAGATCCAGGAACACGGCATCACCACCGACAACGGCCTGACCGACGAGCAGATGGACCGCACGCTCATCGACATCGCCAAGCAGGTGGGCGTCAAGGTCATCGCCACCAACGACTTCCACTACCTGCGCCGCGAGGACGCGCCCGTGCAGGACGTCATCATGTGCATTGGCATGAACGCCAAGGTCGACGACCCTAACCGCATGCGCATGACCGGCTCGGAGTTTTACATGAAGACCGAGGAGGAGATGCGGGCGATGTTCCCGTATTGCCCCGAGGCCTGCGACAACACGCTCGAGATCGCCGACAAGTGCTACGTTGAGCTGGACTGGGACTCCATCATCCTGCCGCGCTTCCCGTTGCTCGATCCCGGCGAGACGCACGAGAGCCAGTTCCGCCGCGAGTGCGAGAAGGGCCTGCGCCAGCACTACGGTGACGACTGGGCCACGCGCGAGATCGGCGGCGTCAACATCAAAGAGCGCTTTGAGTACGAATACAAGGTCATCTGCGACAAGGGCTTTGCCGCCTACTTTTTGATCGTCGCTGAGTACGTGCAATGGGCCAAGGACAACGGCATTGGCGTCGGCCCCGGCCGTGGCTCGGCTGCCGGCGCTATCGTCGCCTACGCCATGAACATCACCGCGTTCGATCCGCTCGAGAACGGCCTGATGTTCGAGAGGTTCCTGTCCCCGCAGCGTACCGAGATGCCCGATATCGATATGGACTTCGACGATGAGCGGCGCCTCGAGGTCGTGGAGCACGTTCGCCAGCTCTACGGCCCCGAGAAGGTCACCCACGTCATCACCTACTCGACCATTAAGGCCAAGCAGGCCATCAACGACGCCGCGCGCGTCCTGGACTACCCGGTCTACATGGGCCAGCGCCTGTCCAAGATGGTCTCGAGCGACCCCAAGGTCAAGCTCAAGCAGGTGCTCGAAAAGCAACCCGGCAAAGAGGATCTGTTTAACCCCGACTTTGCCGAGGCCTATAAAAAGGACGACGACGCCCGCCGCATCATCGACACGGCGCTCTCGATCGAGGGCCTTACCCGTGGCGAGGGCGTGCACGCGTGCGCCGTTCTGATTTGCCGCGACCCCGTCAACGAGCACGTGCCCACCAAGCTCGATACCAAGGGCGGCGTCGAGATTACCCAGTACGAGGGCCATACCGTTGCCGACATGGGCCTGCTCAAGATGGACTTCCTGGGTCTGCGTACGCTGACGGTTATCTCCAAGGCCAAGGCCAACATCAAAAAGAACTTCGGCATCGACATCAAAGAGGAAGAGATTCCCTTTGACGACCCCGAGATCTTTAAGCTCATGGGCTCCGGCCACACCGCCGGCGTCTTCCAGGTCGAGTCCGCCGGCATGACGGCCACGATCAAGAACATGAAGCCCACCGAGTACAAGCACGTCGTGGCATTGATCGCTCTGTACCGCCCGGGACCGCTGGGCGCCGGCATGGTTTCGTCCTACATCAACCGTATGAACGGCAAGGAACCGGCTGTCTCCTACGACGACCGTCTGGACGACATCCTGGGCGAAACCTACGGCACCATGGTCTATCAGGAGCAGGTTATGCTCATCTCCGTCGAGATGTGCGGCTTCTCCAAGGGCGAATCGGACTCGCGTATCCGTAAGCCCGTGGCTAAGAAAAAGATCAAGCTGCTCACGTCGACGGTGCTCCACTGGGAGGATGGCTCGGACGAGACCACCTACGACCACTGGATGAACGGCGCTATCAAGAACAACTACACGCGCGAGGTCGCCCAGAAGATTTGGGACGATGTTCTTGAGTTCGCGTCCTACGCCTTTAACAAGTCGCACTCCGCCGGCTACGCCATCCTGGTTATGCAGACGGCGTGGCTCAAGGCGCACTATCCGCACGAGTACATGGCGGCCGTTCTGACGTCCTATACGGGCAAGACCGACAAGATCGTTCACTACGTCTCGGCGTGCCGTCACGACGGCATCCCCGTGCTGTCGCCAGATGTCAACGAGTCCGGTACTGAGTTCACGGCTACCAAGGAGGGCGTGCGCTTTGGTCTGGCCGGCATCCGCGGCGTGGGCACCGGCGTGGCGCAGGCGATTATCGCCGAGCGCGAGGCGGGCGGTCCGTTTAAGACGCTGCACGACTTTGTCGAGCGCGTGGACTCGAGCCAGGCCAACCGCCGTGTGATCGAATCGCTCATCAAGGCAGGCGCCTTCGACTCCACGGGGTATCCGCGTCGCCAGATGATGCACTTTGTGGATAAGAACAACCCTGAGAACATCATCGATGCCGCGGTGAAGCGCCAGAAGGATCGTGCGAGCGGCCAGACGTCGTTCTTCGACATGTTTGGTGATGTTGAGGGCTCGGGCTTTGAGGTGAGCGTGCCCGATCCGGATGGCCAGGAGTGGGACCGCCACCTTAAGTTGAGCCAGGAGAAGGAGGTTCTGGGCATCTATGTCTCGGACCACCCGCTGCGCCCGTTTGAGTATGCGCTGGCCAAGGCACGCGACTTCTCGTTCTCGCAGATCGACACTGGCTACGAAGTTCAGAATCCTACGGGCGGTACCATCAACCAGGAGATTCCCGAGGGCAAGGCGCTGTGGTGGGCCGGCATGGTCTCGAGCGTGTCCAAGCGCGTGACCAAAAACGGCGACCCCATGGGCATCGTGCAGCTCGAAGACATGGAAGGCGAGGCCACGGTCGTGGTGTTCCCCAAGACCTACAAGGAGGCCGAGGGGTATCTGTATGGCGAGGTCGATCCCGAGACCGGCGCGCAGCTGTCCGACGCGTTTGTGCGCATTAAGGGCAAGCTCGAGCGCTCGGACCGCGGCGACCAGATCATTGCGCAGGAGATTGTGCCGCTGGAGCTTAGCGAGGAGAAAAACAAGCCCAAGGTCTTTGAGGTCATGGTGCCCAACAGCCGATTTAGCCAGGGCAATATGGCGCGCCTGGCCACGGTGCTCACCACCAACCCGGGCGGCGACCGCGTGGAGATCTTTATTGAGCAAGTCGACGGGCGCGTGCTGCGTGCCGAGGTGCCGGCCAAGGTCAATGCACGCTCGATTCCGCTGCTGGCAGAGGCAAAGGCCATCGTCGGCAACCAAGGCCGCGTGACGGTTATCTAAGCTACCCCGGGTGAGATTGGAGGAAGTGATGGCGCAGGGGACGTTTGTGCAGGCGCTCCGGAAAGAGGCGGCGCTGAGTGGCACCTTTATGAAGGGGCGTTCGCTCATGCTCAACGGCGCCGTGCTGTCGATCGAGGACAGCGGCTCGCGCTTCTCCAAAAACGTGACGGTTGAGGGCTCGGTGCGCGGTTCGCGTGGCGACCTGTACAAGACGCGCGTGGCGCTCGACATGGACGAGCACGAGGTGATCGACTACGACTGCGATTGCCCCGCTGCCTATCGCTACCCCGGCATGTGCAAGCACGCTATTGCCACGGCTCTGGCGTATTTGGATGCCAGCGGCGCCGAGCCCGTCGAAGGTTTGCGCACGCCGGTCCGCACGTTTGCGGCGCAGCCGAAACAGCCCGCGCGCAACGCGCCCAAAGCGCCGGCCGTCAATCCCAACTTTCCCTTTCCGGCGCCCGTCTCCACGAGTCCCAGCCTCATGGCGGCGCTCTCCGATCTTTCGGACGCGCGCATGGATGAGCTGGCGAGCATGCGCCGCAAGCTCGCCGGCAGTGTGGATCCCGATGCCCCCAAGGCGGTGTTGGAGCCCTCGCTGGTGCCGTATTACAATCCACTGTTTGCCGAGCGCTTTAGCTGGGCGCTCGAGCTTCGCATTCGCTGTGGATCGGTCTCCTACGTGGTCAAGGACATCGACGGCATGGCCGATGCCTACGTGCGCGGCGGCACCTTCTCGTACGGCAAGAAGCTCACGTTTGTCCATACGCCCGAAGCCTTCGAAGACGTGTCGACAAAGCTGCTCAACCTTGTCGTGACGACAGTTGCCTATCTCGATGACATCACAAGCTCGCGTTCGGCGTCGTACGACTTTGCCCGCAGCGGTTTTGTTGCCGAGCGTCAGTTGCCGCTGTCCGAGCATAGCATCGTATATGTGCTGGACCTGTTGCGCGGCCAGACCATCTCTTTTGAGCCCGCCTGGTCGCGGGGGACGACGACGCATCGCACCTATGACGTGGCGGTTGAGATGCCTCCGGAAGGGGAGGACGAGGCGCTGTCTGAGCGCCCACCGCTCCTTGCCGCCAAAATCGCGCCGGCGGCTGGTGGCAGCTACGATCTACGCCTGCCGGCCGATGCATACTGCTTTGCTTCGGGCGACGTTGCCTATCTGGTCGACACCCGCCGTGCGCGCCGCGCCGATGTAGCGTTTGCCCAGCATGCGGCGCCGTTCCTATCGCGCTTACTGCCCTGTCGCACGCCGATCCATATCGCTGTCGACCAGGTGGGGGAGTTCTGTCGTATGGCGCTGCCCATTTTGCGCGACTATACCGACCTTACCGCGCCCGCCGCGCTCGATACCGTGGCGCCCGAGCCGAGCTTTGCTATGGCGATCGGCGTCGACGATGGGCTTGTGACCTGCAAAATTACGGTTGCCTACGGCGACTGGTCGGCAGATCTCTTTAGCCTGGGCGCTCCGGGCAGCCCCTTCGAAGAGCAACGCCCCGGCGTGCCGCCCCGCGACGAGGTGGCAGAGTTTCGTGTTATGGACACGGCGGCCCTGTACTTCGATTTCTACGAGGGCGGTCTGGCGTTTGAGGAGCGCGATGACGAGAGCTTGTTCTGCCTGCTGACCGAGGGCCTGTCCGCCCTGTCCGAGCTGGGTGAGGTCATGCTCAGCGACCGTCTGCGCCAGATTTCGGTGCGACCCGCGCCCAAGCTCTCGGTTCGTGCGACCGTCAAGAGCAATCTGCTCGACGTCGAACTGGGCGCGAGCGGCCTTTCGGCGTCAGACCTTGCCATCTACCTCGACTCCTACAAGCGTCACCAGACGTTTGCGCGCCTTACGTCCGGCGACATCATTCGTTTGGACGAGGGTGCCCGAGCCGCGTTTGGCCTTGCCGAGGATCTGGGGGTCGATGCTGTTGACCTGCTCGACGGCGTGTCGCTTCCCGCGTCGAGCACCCTGTTCGTCGATAGCATGCTCGCGCGCACGCCCGCGCTCGAGGCCGATCGCGACGCTGCGTTCCGCCGCACCGTCGAGCGCTTGGATACGCTCGGCAAGATGGACTTTACGGTGCCGGCATCGCTCAAGGCAACGATGCGCGGCTACCAGGTCGACGGATACCAGTGGCTCGGCTCGCTCGAACACCTGGGCCTTGGCGGCATCTTGGCCGACGACATGGGCCTGGGCAAAACGCTGCAGATGATCGCGCATATCCTGGCGCGCGTGGAAGCGGGGGACATTAAGCCCACGCTTGTGGTGTGCCCTGCGTCGCTCGTGTACAACTGGACTGCCGAGCTGGAGCGCTTCGCCCCGTCGCTCGATGTGTGCGCCATCGTGGGCGCCAAGGCCCAGCGTCGCGTGCAAATCGCCGGCGTGGCCGAGCATAACGTGGTCGTGACGTCGTATGACCTTATGCGGCGCGATATCGACGAGTACGTCGAGCAGGACTTTGCCCGCGTGGTACTCGATGAGGCCCAGTACATTAAAAACCCGCTCACCCAGGTGGCGCGTGCCACCAAGCGCCTGCCGGCCGGCGTGCGCTTTGCCCTGACGGGCACGCCCATCGAAAACCGCCTATCCGAGCTCTGGAGCATCTTCGACTTTTTGATGCCGGGCCTACTTGGCACGCGCGAGTCGTTTGCCAAGCGCTTCGAAAGCCCGGTCGAGCATGCCGAGGGCGACAGTGCCGCCCGCCTGCAAGCGCTCGTGTCGCCGTTTGTGCTGCGCCGTGTCAAGGAAGACGTGGTGGCCGACCTGCCCGAGAAGATCGAGGATACGGTCATGGCGCAGCTTACCGGACAAATAATCCCTCAATGAGGGATGAATTCTTTTGAAAAGTT
>ERZ772900.1714-NODE-1714-length-18583-cov-3.127968_pt1 | contig 18583 bp, 13 predicted proteins | sample MGYA00512124_ERZ772900 | MGnify/ENA primary metagenome ERZ772900 (study PRJEB29015, sample SAMEA2737716) | human gut metagenome | biome: human gut; feature: human-associated habitat; material: faeces | place: China | collected 2012 ... | reverse complement strand
GATAATAAAAAAAGATGCAGAGCGTTTCCACTCTGCATCTCTTAAAATTCAAGCGATAAAACTCAAATTACTTGAGCTCAACCTTAGCGCCTGCAGCCTCGAGCTTCTCCTTGATCTCGTTAGCCTCAGCCTCCGGAGCAGCCTCCTTGATGGTCTGCGGAGCGGTGTCAACCTTCTCCTTAGCTTCCTTCAGGCCCAGGCCGGTGATCTCGCGGACAACCTTGATAACACCGATCTTAGAGGAGCCAGCGTCAACCAGAACGACGTCGAAGTCGGTCTTAGCCTCAGCAGCAGCAGCACCGTCACCAGCAGCAGCGCCACCAGCAACAGCAACGGGCGTAGCGGATACGCCGAATTCTTCCTCGAGAGCCTTTACCAGCTCAGAGAGCTCCATAACCTTGAGCTCTTTTACAGCTTCCATAATCTCAGCAACAGTCATGGGATAAACCTCCATTTAAGTTATTTTTAAAATTTAATGTGTTTTGCTGTCCTGTTTGACAGCTTTGGGGACAGGAATTACTCCGCAGCTTCTTCAGCAGCAGCTTCCTTCGGGGCTACCAACTCGGCAACCTTCATCTCCTCATTACCCTCTGCCTTCTTAACGATAGCATCGCAAGCAATAGCAAGCTGCATAATGGGGAAGTTGAAGCTGTACAGAACCTGAGCGATAAGGACTTCCTTGCTCGGCATAGCTGCAAGCTTCTTGACCTCGTCCTCACCGATTACCTTACCTTCCAGGTAACCAGCCTTGAGGTTGAAGTTCTCATGGGTCTTCGCAAAATCAGCGAGGATCTTAGCGGGTGCGACAACGTCGTCAGTGGTGGAGATAGCCAGCGCGGTAGTACCGTGCAGGTTCTCGTCCCAGTCAAAGCCCAGCTCCTTCGCTGCAAAGCGGATCAGGGTATTCTTGATGACAGCATACTCAACGCCAGCTTCACGAAGCTGCTTGCGGAGCTTGGTATCATCCTCAACGTTGATGCCCTTGTAATCGACCAGTACGCCAGCGGGAGAATTCTTGATCTTCTCAACCAGGGACGCAACTACGGCCTTCTTCTCTTCCAGAACCTTTGCATTCGGCATCATTTTCACCTCCTATGAAATAAAAGTACCCTCCCGGCGCAAAGACACAGGAGGGTACACAGAAAACATCGTAACGATGCAATATACATTTCCATGTTGACCTCGGCGGGCGGCGAAAACGCCATTTAAAACCTTGCGGCTGCCAGCTGTCTTTGACCAAGCTCATTTAGTATAACCGATAAAAAGGCGTTTGTCAACCTGTTTTTTCGAAAAAACGAAAATTTTTATTTGCCGAGCTCGTAGGCGCGCGCGGTGCACTTATCGCAGGCCTCCGCGACCATGCCGTACAGGTCGCGCTCCTCGAGCACCTGCATGCCGGCGAGCGTCGTGCCGCCGGGCGAGCAGACTGCGCGGATCAGCTCCGCCGGGGTCTTTTCGCCCTGCATGAGCATCTTCGCCGCGCCGATCATGGTCTGGCAGAACATCTGGAGCGCGTCCTGCTCGTCGATGCCGTGCTTCTTTGCGCTCTGCACCATCGCGTCCGCATAGGCGTAGATATAGGCCGGGGCCGAGCCTGCATACGGGATCGCCTCGTTTATCATGTCTTCCTTATCAAATACCGTCGTCACACCCATCTTGTCGAACAGACGGCGCACGGCGGCAAGCTGCGCCTCGCTCGCGGCGGCATTCCTGACCAGCTGCGTCGCACCGACGCCGAGCATGAGCGGCGTATTCGGCATCGCGCGGATGATCGAGGTATCTGCGCCGAGCGCCGCCTCGATCTTCGCAAACGAAATGCCTGCGGCGATCGACAGCACGAGCGGCTTGTCGCACTTGCATTCGGCGAGCTGCGGCAGCACCTCGGCAAAGTTCTGCGGCTTGACCGACAGCAGCACAGTATCGCACGCGGTGTAGACCTCGGTGAAGTCGCCGGTCACGGCGTAGCCCTCCGCCCTGTTCGCCGCACGCTTTTCCTCGCTGCGGTTGAACAGCAGCACCTCGTCCGGACGGAACAGACCGGCCCGTACCGCACCGGCGGCGATGGTCTTGCCCATGCTGCCTGCTCCGAGAACGCCGAAACGGTAAGTTTTCATATCCATGCACACTCCTTATAACAGACAAATCGTTTTCAATGCTGTGATTATAGCACAAAGCATCCCTGTCCGCAACGCGCGCTTTATTTTTCTATGGATTTTCGGATTTTTCCTGTCTTTTTTATTTCAGGTGTTGGTTTTTGCGGAATAATGTGATATAATAAAAATAATTTTTACGGCGACGCACGATATTCGGACATGCGCCGCTTTTCTGTTGCACCGCGCAGCCGGTGCGATTTCCGCGGCGGGAGCATCCCCTGCCGTACACAGGCCGGAAATCCGGCTCAAAAAAGAGAAGTATATCAGGAGAGGATAACAAACTATGGAAAAACAAGAGAGAAGCAGTTTCTCCAGCCGCGTCGGCTTTGTTCTGGCGGCGGCGGGATCGGCTGTCGGTCTGGGCAATCTCTGGCGCTTCCCGTATCTGGCGGCGCGTTACGGCGGCGGTATCTTTCTGCTCGTGTATCTGATTTTGGTCGTGACCTTCGGCTTTTCGCTGATGATCACCGAGTTCGCGATCGGCCGCAAGACCAAGCTGTCGTGCATCGGCGCCTACGGCGCGCTCGACAAGCGCTTTAACTTTCTCGGCTGGATCGCGGCCTTTGTCCCGCTCATCATCACCCCGTATTACTGCGTCATCGGCGGCTGGGTCATGAAGTACCTGTGGACGTTCATTTCGGGCGGCGCGCTCGAGGCAGCGGACAACGGCGGCTTTTTCAGCCGCTTCATCGGCTTCAACGCCGGTTCGCTCCCGGCGACCATTCTGAACTTCAGCGGCCCGACCCCGTGGTTCGTGCTTTTTGTACTCATCACCGGTCTCGTCGTCATCTTCGGCGTGCAGAAGGGCATCGAGAACGCAAGCCGCCTCATGATGCCGGTGCTCGCCGTTCTGATCGTCGTCATCGCACTCTATTCGCTGACCATCCCGGGCGCTCTGGCCGGCGTCAAGTACTATCTGATGCCGGATTTCTCGCAGTTCTCGGCCTCTACCGTGCTCGGCGCGTGCGGCCAGATGTTCTACTCTATGTCGCTCGCGATGGGCATCACGATCACCTACGGCTCGTATATGCCGAAGGAAAACCTGCTCGAGCATTCGGTCACGCAGATCGAGATCTTTGACACGCTGTTCGCGTTCTTCGCCGGTCTGATGATCATTCCGGCGGTCATCGCGTTCAACGGCGGCGACCCGTCTCAGGTCAACAGCGGCCCGAGCCTGATGTTCATCTCGCTGCCGATGGTATTCGATTCGATGAAGTTCGGCACGGTCATCGGCGCGGTGTTCTTCCTGCTCGTCCTGTTCGCGGCGCTGACCTCCTCCATCGCGCTGATGGAGACGCTCGCGTCGGTCATCATGGACAAGTTCAAGCTCAAGCGCATTCCGGCAACGCTCATCATCATTGCGATCTGTCTGGTCGTCGGCATGCTGTCCTGCCTCGGCTACGGTCCGTGGGAAAGCGTCACCATCATCGGCATGCAGTTCCTTGATTTCTTCGACTTTATCTCGAACTCGGTGCTCATGCCTATCGTTGCCGTGCTGACCTGCGTGCTGATCGGCCATGTCGTCGGCACCAGGGTCGTCGCGGACGAGGTCAAGTCGGGCGCAGGCTCGTTCCACCGCGAAAAGCTGCACCGCGTCATGATCCGCTGGATCGCGCCGATCCTGCTGGTCGCTATCCTTGCTTCCGAGCTCGCAAGCAAGATCTTCGGCGTGTTCAGCATTTAATTCTTCCTGTCGAAAAACTGCGTTTTCCGACAAGATGTGTTCTGACTTCGCAGAACACGAGTCGTCCGAAAGTTCCCATACGGAAGCTTTCTCCCTCTTAGTGTAAAAAAACCGAGGCACATGTCCCCGGTTTTTTTATTTGCTCCGCAAATGTTTTAACGCGTGCTGACGCGCGACTGTCTTAAATGAGCTGTCTGCGATGTATATTGCATAATTTAGCTTTCCCTGCAAAAAATACATTCAAAAACCTCTGGGAGGGAACGTTATGCAACCGGATAAACGAAAATATGCGGCGCTGCTGGCGCGGAAAAGTCCGCCGTCGCCGCTCGCACGAGACTGCCTGCTGGCGTTTGTGTTCGGCGGCGCGATCTGCACGGTCGGCGAGGGCGTGCGCATGTTCTGGCTGTCGCGCGGTCTGGACACCGACGGCACCGCCGCCGCGACCGCCATCACCATGGTGTTCCTCGGCGCGCTGCTGACCTGTCTGCACCTGTACGACAAACTCGCAAAGCACGCCGGCGCCGGCACGATCGTCCCCATCACCGGCTTCGCGAACGCCATCGTCTCGCCTGCCATCGAGTACAAAAGCGAGGGCCTTATCCTCGGTCTCGGCGCAAAGCTGTTCGTCATCGCTGGGCCGGTTCTCGTCTACGGCATCACCGCGAGCGTCCTCTACGGCCTTGTGCTGCTCGTGCTGAAGGGAGGCGGCGCCGGATGATCGCACACGCCGGAAAACGCACGCTCACGCTCGAAAACCGCCCCTATCTGCTGTCGCACGCCGCCGCAGTCGGCAAAAAGGAGGGTGAAGGCCCGCTCGGCAGCCGTTTTGACTTCGTAACACGGAACGACCGCATGGGACAGAAGTCGTGGGAGCTTGCGGAAAGTGAGCTTCAGCGCACCGCCATCGACCTCGCGCTGCGCAAGGGCAGTCTGCGGCACTGCGACCTCGACCTGATCCTCGCCGGAGACCTGCTCAACCAGTGCATCGGCTCATTTCTCGCCTCCATGCACTCGGATGTCCCCTACCTCGGTCAGTACGGCGCGTGCTCGACCATGGCGCAGGGACTTGCGCTCGGCGGCGTGCTCGTCGAGGCAGGCGCAGCCGCACGCCTTGCCGTCTCTGCCTCCTCGCATTTCTGCTCGGCAGAGCGGCAGTATCGCTTTCCCCTCGCCTACGGCGGTCAGCGCACCCCTACTGCGCAATGGACCGCGACAGCGGCCGGCGCGGCCGTGCTCGGCGCTGAAGGCGGCTCCTCCGTCCGCATGACCCACGTGCTGTTCGGAAAGATGATCGAGCTCGGCGTCAAGGACGCCAATAATATGGGGGCTGCGATGGCGCCCGAAGATGTGAATTTAGACCCATACATTTTCAGGCGCGCTGAGCGCTGTGCTTTGCACTGATATTCGTGAAATACATAACATTCTGCAACATATTTTTCACCGTCCCGGATATATGGGACGGTGATTTTTTTGTAAAATTCGTATTATGATACTTTCTCAGCCGAAGGGGCAGCAGAAGCGCTCCCCTCGATCTGCAAAAGGCAAACGGCTGCGTTTCGCACGCAGCCGTTCAGGGGGTGATAGCAGATTCGAAGAATCTGCCCTTATAGAGGGAAACTCGAAAAAGGAGAGGTGAGATAGGTTGCTTGAAGAAAGTTATCTGACTGAAAAAACAAACCTCGAGTAATATGGTCTATACCATATGAACCGTATCAGTTGCCCATGGCGGCCATCAGATGCGGCACGAACATGGAGATCGGCTGCACGAAGGTTACGAGCATCAGCACCAGAATCATCATCGCATAGAACGGCAGGCAGGCCTTGGTGGCGTGCTCGATCTTGATGCGGCCGATGGAGCAGCCTGCGAACAGCGCCGCGCCGACCGGAGGCGTGCACAGGCCGATGGCCAGATTGAGGATGAGCATTGCGCCGAACTGTACCGGCTCCATGCCGAGCTGAGTCGCAACCGGCAGAAGGATCGGCGTCAGGATGAGGATCAGCGGACCCATGTCCATGATGCAGCCGAGAATGAGGCACATCACGTTGATGAGCAGCAAGATAACGATCTTGTTGGTGGAGATGCCGAGCAGAGCGGTCGTAACCATAGCCGGGATCTTCAGGTAAGCCAGAAGCCAGCCGAACATGGAGGCCGTTGCGATAAGCGCCATGACCATGGCGATCGTGCGCAGGGACTTGCGCAGGATGTTGCCGAACTGGCGCAGCGGAATTTCGCGGTAAACAAAGAAGGTGATGATGAAGGCGTAAACAACAGCGACAGCTGCGGACTCAGTTGCGGTGAACCAGCCGAAGATAACGCCGCCGACGATGATGATGCAGGTCATGAGACCGAGCAGCGCATCCTTCGTGACCTTCCAGATCTCCTTGACGGAGAGCACTCTGCCCTTGGGATAGTTGCGCTTGCGTGCGATGATCGCGGTCATGATCATCAGTGCGATGCCGAGGATGATGCCCGGGATAAGGCCGCCCATGAACAGCTGGCCGATGGAAACGCCGCCGCCTGCCGCCATGGCGAACAGGATCATGTTATGGGACGGCGGGATCATAACACCCTGGCAGGAGGAGGTTACGGTAACTGCGACCGAGAAATCCTTGTCGTAGCCGGAGTCAGTCATCATCGGGATCAGGATGGAGCCGATGGACGAGGTATCCGCAACGGCGGAACCGGAAATGCCGCCGAAGAACATGGACGCGAGGATATTTACCTGTGCCAGACCGCCGCGCATCCAGCCGACGCAGGCATTTGCAAGGGCGATCAGGCGGCGTGAAATACCGCCCTGTCCCATGATCTCGCCGGCAAGGATGAAGAACGGGATGGCGAGCAGGGAAAACGACTGAACGCCGCTTACCATACGCTGAAAGACCGTTGCGAGCGGAATATTCAGATAAAGTGCGGTGAGTGCTGAGGAGATACCGAGCGTGAACGAGATCGGCATGCGCAGCATCAGCAGGATGATAAAGCTGCCAAGCATAATGGCAATCGCAATCGACATATCAGGCATTGTGGTTCTCCTTTCCGGACGTTTCGTCCTCGTTGAAAATCTTCTTTTCCTGCTTTGCCGCGACAAGAAGCGCGTTGAGCAGGATGAGCAGGCCGGAGATCGGCAGGATGACATACAGCACCGCGCTCGGCATCTTGGTGGCCGGGAGCGTCGAGCTCTTGGTCATCTGCATGATAACGATGCCGTAGTACAGCATAACGCCGCCGAACACAGCGATCAGCACATGGTCGATGGACTCGATGATGCTGATGACCTTTTCAGGCAGATGAGAGGTGAACATTTCAATGCTGATATGGATCTTCTCCAGAACGCCGATGGCCATGCCGATCAGGCTGAACCAGACGAGCATGAGCGTTGCGATCTCCTGCGTCCACGAGAAGCCCTGCTTGAAGATATAGCGCAGCACGACATCGCAGAATACGACGACCGTCAGTACAACCATACAGATCATGGCGAACCATTCCAGCGCCTTGAACAGACCGCGGAATGCCTTCCGTAAGAATGCCATAGGAACGACTCCTTTCCATTGGTGAATCGGTAAATGGGATAATGAAAGGGCAGCCTGACGGCTGCCCTTATATGCAGGGAATCAGGCGAGAGCCTTGACGCGCTCTACGATTGCCTTCTGCTCGTCGTTCAGGAAGCTGTCGTACATCGGTGCAACGGCATCCTGGAACTGCTTCAGCTCATCATCGGTCAGGGTGGTCAGCGTGCAGCCCTTCTCCTCGGCGATCTTTGCATTCTTTGCCTCGGACTCCTCCCATGCGGTGCGGTGCCACTCTTCTGCTTCCTTTGCGCAGTCGAAGATGATCTGCTGGTCGTCTTCAGAGAGCTTGTCCATGGTCTGCTTGGAGGCAAGGATCATATCCGGCATGTAGGAATGACCGTCATAGGTCCAGTACGGAGCGACCTCATAGAAGGACATCTCAATGTAGGAGGTCATGTTGTTCTCAGCGCCGTCTACAACGCCGGTCTGAATGGAAGAATAGGTATCATTGAACGGGAGGCCTACGCCGACGCCGCCCAGAGATTCCATCATCTTGAGCATCAGGTCGGACTCGGATACACGGATCTTCATGCCTGCGAGGTCTGCCGGGGTGTGGATCTCCTTCTTGGAGTTGAAGAAGTTGCGGGAACCCGGATGCAGGTAGGTGATGCCGACGAGGTTGTTGTCCTTAAAGGTATCGAATACTTCCTGGCCGATGTCGCCGTCCAGAACCTTGAACAGGTGGTCGACGTCGTTGTACTCATACGGCATCTGAAGTGCGTTCATGAGAGGTGCGAACTCAGCGGATGCACCGGAGGATACACGGGTGAAATCCAGACCGCCGAACTGGCACTGCTCGATAGTGGAGCGCTCGTCGCCAAGCTCGCCGGCGAAGTGGCACTCAATGGTGATGCGGCCGTCGGTCTTTTCCTTTACCGAGTCAGCGAAACGCTGGCAGGCCTGCGAAGTGATGTGCTCTGCGTTATGGCTGTTTGCCAGACGGAGCACCATGGTGTCGCCCGATGCCGCCGTGCTGTTGTCAGCCGCTGCATTGCTGTCCGTTGCTGCGCTGCCGCCGCCGCAGGCACACAGGCTGAGCGCAGTTGCAAAGCTCAAAATCGCTGCAATTGTTCTTTTCATACTCTTTTCCCTCCGAAATTTCTCGTGTGCGAACGGATTTTGTTCTCCGTTCCTGTGATTTTATCTTACCGCAGTTTCAGTTGTTAAGAAAGTGTAAATTTCTGCGCAACCACTGCCAATTTTCCGCCAACATTAAAAATGCGCGTGCTAATTTTGTGCAAAAATAACAGCGGCAACCTGCATTCCCCGCTGTCGCCGCTGCAATATTCCTTATTTTTCCTCGTCTTTGACCTGATTTCGATAGGTGGAAGGCGTCATGCCCGTCACACGCTTGAACACTCTGAGAAAGTAGTTCGATTCGCTGTAGCCGGCCGAGTGGCCGATGTCACTGACACTCATATCCGTCGATTGTAGCAGATCCTTCGCCTTGTCGATACGGTAGGCCGTAAGGTATTCGAGAAAGGTATGCCCTGTCAGCACCTTCACCTGTCGTGAAAAGTAGAACGTGCTCATGCCCATGCTTTCCGCCGCATCATCGAGCGTAATATCCTCGGTGTAATGCTGCGCGATCCACACGCGCAGCGAGGTCTCGAACGGCGAGGCATCCTTTTCCGGTTCGTGCTCGACATGAAAAAACTTTCGAAGCGTCTCGCGCAGTGTGGTCTCGGATACCGGCTTGAGCAGATATTCCCTGCCGCCTGTGCGCAGCGCCCCAACCGCGTAGTCAAAGCGGTCATATGCCGTCAGAAACACGATATGCGTGTCCGGCAGCTGCTCATGAAGGATTGCCGCTGCTTCTAGACCGGTCTTGCGCGGCATCTCAATATCCATAAAGATCAGAGCCGGACGCATCTTGAGCGCCATCTGCACCGCATCGTTGCCGTCGGCCGCAGTCTCGATCAGCGCTTCATCCCCCATGATGCCGCGCAGACGTGAGACAGTGGCCGCGCGGCTCTTCTCCTCGTCCTCTGCTACCAGAATCTTTATCATGCCTTCATCTCTCCTTTTATGATGATTTTCGCGCAGGTTCCCCAGCCGATACGGCTGAAGATACGAAATTCACCGCCATTGAGCTCCATACGCTCCGCAATGTTCGCCATGCCGACCGAGCGGCGCTTCCCGTTTCCGATGTGCGGATGGCGCGTGTCAAAGCCGCAGCCGTTATCCGTCACGGTGATGACGACATCCGCTCCCACTCGCCGCGCCCGGACGCGGATCTCGCCGTCCGAGATGCACTCTTTCAATCCGTGCAGCATGGAGTTCTCCACGAGCGGCTGGAGGATGAACTTCGGCACTGTGACGCGCTCCAGTCCCGGTTCGATGCGGATTTCTGTGTGGATACGGCCGCTGTACCGCGTTTCCTGCAATTCGATGTAGTCCTGCAAAAGCTCGACCTCACGCCCGAGCGAGACCATCTTTTCATCGCTCTCGAGCGAGTAGCGGAAAAAGTTCGACAGGCGGATGATCAAGTCCTCGGACAGCGGTGCGCCCTCCTCTCGCGACAGTGCCGCGATGGTGCTGAGTGTGTTGAACAAAAAATGCGGGTTGATCTGGCTTTGCAGATGTGCGAAGCGCCCCTCCTGAAGCGCACGCTGCATCTGCGCTGCCTCCGCTTCCTTTTTTCGCAGATTTTTCTCCATTTCAGACTGTTTTTCGAGGGCGTGAATGGTGCTGCGTATCTCCTGCTGCATCAGATTGAACGATCTGGCGGTTCGTCCGAGCTCGTCCCGGCCTCGTATCTCGAGCGGCGGCGCATCATACTGACCGACACTGATGCGGTCGGCGGCGTGACCAAGCTCGGTGACCGGCCGCAGCACGCTTCGGACGAAGATCATCAGCACAACACAGACCATCAGCGTAATGATGATGAGAAAGGTGAGCAGCTGACGGGTGCGGTGCCCGTTAGCTGTGGAAATCTGCTGCCACTGCCGTCCGCCCTGCTCCATTCGAGTATGCAGCAGATCACGCGTATAGCCGTCGATATAGGCCGACTGCGTTTTCATAGAGAGATACTGCCGCATTTTCTCCTGATCACTGTCCATCGCAAGCAGTTCATTTTGAGACTTTCGGTAATAGATCATTGCATTGCTGATTGCCTGCTTTAGAACAAACTGTGTCTGACCGTCTACACGAAGATTCGGTATCAGTTCACGCAGACATTGATCAGTTCGGGTGCGCGATTCGATATAGTCTTCGAGCGCGTTTACCGACAAACTCGGACGAATATAGGTTTCAAGCGCCACGTTTTCTGCCGAAAACGCATTCATGAATCCTGTAATATCCATATATTCGTTCATGATAACGTCGGACTCTGCGCTGAAACCGCGCAGCTGCTGTGTGGCGAGGATAACCAGCGTCCACAGAGACACCAGCATGATCCCCATCAGTAAAATGCTCTTGACCCAGATGGATACGTCTGTCCATCGGCCGAGCAGATGTCGAATGCGCTTCATTCTCCTTCTTCCCTTCCGCGCCGCGACTGCCGCGGCAATGCTTCTATAGTATAGCGCAAATGAATGGAATGCGCCACAGAAAAAGTCGAAAACGCACATTGTCAATCGGTGAAGCATATTGCCTTCCGGCAGCTGAGTCGAATTTGAACCCATCCACTGTCATTCCTGTCAGATCGACCAGAAACAGACAATCCCCCTTGATACCGGACTGGTATCAAGGGGGATTGTATCTGCGCAAATGCTTTTCTTATCCAAACACCGGCGGTGAGACCTGCCGGTTTCCGTGTTCCCTGCTTTTTAGACTGTCCTGCCGTTTAATCGGCCCAGACTTCTTCTGCAATCTCCTTGACGAGCGCCAGCTTGCTCCACTGATCCGCATCGGTCACAAGATTACCTTCCTCGGTGGAAGCGAAGCCGCACTGCGGGCTGAGCGCCAGCTGCTCGAGCGGCACATACCTGGAAGCCTCGCGGATACGCGCGATAACGTCCTCCTTCTTTTCCAGCTTAGCATCCTTGGAGGTTACCAGACCCAGAACGACCTTCTGCTTGCCGATGTAGCGCAGCGGCTCGAAACCGCCGGCACGGTCGCTGTCGTACTCGAGGAAGAAGCCGTCCACGTTGCAGTGGCCGAACAGGATTTCCGCTACCGGCTCATAGCCGCCGGTGGACGACCAGGTCGAGCGGAAGTTGCCGCGGCAGATGTGCATGGTGATAACCATGTCCTCCGGCTTTGCTTCGAGGACCTTGTTGAGCACATAAACGTACTTGCGGCCGACCTCATCTACGTCGATACCGCGCTCTGCATATGCCTTGCGCTTCTCAGCCGAACAGAATTCGCCCCATGAGGTATCATCGAGCTGTAAATAACGGCAGCCGGCAGCGTAGAACGCCTTTACCGCCTTCTGGTAAGCAGCCGCCAGATCGTCCAGCAGGACCTGCTCGTCCTTGTAGCGCTCGATCGGCTGGTAGTCGGTCGAACGAACACAGCAGATCAGATGCAGCATGGACGGAGACGGAATGCACTGCTTGGGCTGTACGAGGTCGGAGGCCACGCTCTGCAGGAATGCAAAATGCTTGAGGAACGAATGATCATCCGGGAAATCCAGCTTGTCCACGATCTTTACGGTCTCAGCCTTCGGCTGGAAGCCCTTGAATGCGACGGAGAAGTGCTCGGACTTGACCTTCTGCGTACCAGTCAGACCCCAGAGGAAGTCCATGTGCCAGAAGGAACGGCGATACTCGCCGTCGGTAACAGCGTGCAGACCGACATTCTCTTCCTTCTTTACCAGACCGGTGATCTCGGCATCTTCGACCTTGGCCAGTTCTTCAGCGGAAATTTCGCCGGCTTCAAACTTGCTGCGAGCTTCGTGGATAGCCTTTGTGCGCAGGAAGCTGCCGACAATATCGTAACGATAAGGAGCGGGATTTTTCATAGGATGTTGTCCTTTCTAATCTATGCAATGAGCAGTGGCTCGTTTATTTTATGATATTAGTATAGAGGCTGATGGCCCATTTGTAAAATACGAGAAACTCGTCATTGTCCATAGTTTGAAGCTATAGACAGCGGTTCAACGCAGGTATTTATTGGATGGCGTATAATCAAGTTTTCAAAAGTGAACAGGCAATAGACAAGCCATCCGGACTCTGAACTGCACCCCATTTTAGCAGATGAGGACTTTCAGGATGCAATCGCGAATACTGTGGATGAATTTTTGGGCAACGCACCCGAAGCCGATATATTCTGATTTGTGCACCGTCGTGCGAACAATGCGCAAAAGTAAAGGGCGCTCCTGCTGGAGCACCCTTGGACTTGTGAGAAATTATGCAGTTGGCAAAACCGTGGCAAAACCGGTGAATTTATCACGGTTTGCGGTGATGAAATCTGCGTCTGCGTCGGTCAGGTCGAGCGTGCCGAGCGAATCGCGGTTGACGCTGGCCTTGTATGTGGGATTGTAGCTTTTCAGCGTTGGTGTGCCTTTGATTTGGAGGGTCAGGTTTCCGGTAACGGAGCCGCCGCTTTGTTCGCCGAGGAACTGATTCAGCTTGACGCCGTCTGCAACATGGAACGTTACATCGCCGTCCAGTGTCGCGCCCATGTATGCGCCCGCAAGCTCGACCTCCGCGCTGCCGCCGACGGCAACGTCCACGTGAGCCTTATGCGTCGTGCTGCCTCTGCCGCTGGCGATAACAGCAAAATTACCGGCCTGCACGCTGATGTGCTGCGTGTCCGCAGCGGTGCTGTCCACGGTACTGCCTGCATACAGGTTGTAACCTGTCCAGCTCCACGCGGTCTCCACATCGTTCGAGATCGTGAGATTATGCCCGTTCGCGTACAGATTTCCGAGCGCATAGGAGATGTTCGACAGGGTAAGATCGGCGTTCATCGTCATCGGAGAGCCGCTCAGCCTGTATTTGGTCTCGCCGTCTGCCGAACGGATGGTGCACGCGACATCCGGGAGCTTGTCCTCCTCGGTCAGCTGCACATCATCATTGAGCACGATCGTGCCGCCTTTCTTGACGGCGGCAGACGCCGCAGACCAGCTCTGATAATTCGTCCCGTCCACCACGAAGGCGTTTTCTTTGACGCCCTTGGCGAACGTCAGATCCTTGCGAACGATACCGGACCATTTGCCGTCCTTTTTCGCCGCCGCGCGGATGTACAGCGTTCCGCCTGCAATATTGTCGATGGAAACCTCGAACGGGTCGGTGTACTTGATGCCGGTTTTGGTCGGGTCGGAGACGGTGGAACCGGTCAGGGTATTGCTATTATCCACGGTATAGTAGATCTCCGCGCCGTCGGTCGGGCAGCCAAGCGTTACCGTTACCTCATCCGCATTCGCGTAGGTGGTTTTCTCCGGCAAGACGGTGAGCGTCGGCTTGGAAGCCGTCAGCGCCTGATTCAGTGCCGCCTGCACAGCTGAGAGGACAGCTTGGCTCTCTTGCTCGTGTCCCTCGATTGGCTTAACGCCTTCGGTGGTCTGCGCGAGATAAATGCGGCTGAACAGCTCGGGCAAGAAGTCCGCGTACTGTTCACTGTGTGCAGAATCCAGCTTCAGCGAAGTGATGTAGTCATAGTTGTCATAATTCGGGCTTTCGGTCACGATGGTAGCCGTAATGCCGTCTGCTTCGGCGGAAACGCCGCTGTATGTTGCGGTATATGCCGCGTTTTTCAGCGGATTTGCAAACACATAGAACTGCCGAACCACATCCGAGCGGTTTCCATCCTTGGCAAAGGCGGCGGCGCGGACTTCGATGACCTGACCGTTCGGATATGCTTCCGGGTCAGCGGACAGGCGGACATCGATATCACCAGACCAGCCGATTTCCGCCGCTTCCGGGCTGTTTTCGTCCGGGTCGGTGCCGTCGAGAGTATAGCGAATGGTACAGTCCTTGTCGGCCGACATGGCAACGTCGATATACTTATAAGAAGCATTCGGTACGCAGGTCTGTGCCGTGAGGGTCGGTGCGAGCACAGTAGATTCGCTTTCGCTGACCGGCGCGGAGCGCAGTGCCGCGATGGTGGCATGACGGATGGCATCCGACCAGACGGTTGCGCCGGAAACGGCGTCTACGTTGTGGTCATCGTCCTTCGGTACGGTCTGCATATTCAGTACATCGGACAGCGACTTGCCGCGCAGCTTGGCGGGCATACCGTCGGATTCCATTACGCCTTCCCAGAACGAATAGTCCATATAAACGCCCTCGTCCGACCAGTCCAGATTGTCAATCGTGCCGTTGTCCTGCACACGGGTGATCTTGCCGTTGGTAGTTGTTACGCGCACACTGACCTGATACGGGCCGCCGGACACACCGCCGTCCGTCACTGTGCCGATGTAGGTGCGCGTGCCGGAGGTCAGACTGGGGATCGCGACAAACTGCACGGTCTTTTCGGTGACATCGGAAGCCTTGCCGTCCTTGACGGCGATGGCCTTGACGGTAACGGTGCTGTCTGCGTTGCTGTTCGGCTGAATGGTCAGCGTTGTGCCTTCAAGGGTTTTTGCAGTGTTCCCGTTTACACTCGGAGTGCTGCCGTCGGTGGTATACCGGACGATACAGCCATCCCCGGCCGAAACATGAAGTTCCGCCGGGGATGTTGCTGCATACAGCAGCTGTGTCCGAGCGTCTGCCGCTTTCAGGGCTGGCGCAGAGGGCGACTGCTCGCTTTCCTAGTTGTTGAGGTTGTCAAAAGCATTAAGAACAGCGTTCTGAACAGCCTTGGAGGAATAGGTTGCACCGGAGACGGCATCGAAGTTGCTCTCGCCTTCGTGCTCATCATTATCGGTAGGATCAATTCTCAGTGCGGAAACACCAGCTTTATCCAAACCGTTGAACTGCTCCCAGAAGTTATTTTTAGCAGAGGTGAGTCCACTCAGAGAGTTCCAATAGCTGATAGAATTCTTGCTCGGTTGGGTGTTGTTATCTACAACAGAAACAACTTTACCCTTAGAATCGAATGTAACTGTTACCTGAGCATTATACTTGTAATCTGTTACAAGAGCGGAGCCGGTAACCGTCTTGGTAGTCGGCTTATTAGCACGCTCAGTCTGCACATCCTTGATATAGCCTTCCACCTTAGAAATCAGGTCAGCTGCTTCCGACTGAGTTGCATCGGTCTTTGCAAGCATGTCCGGAATATCTTTTGTGATATGCTCTTTCAAAATGCTTTCGGCCTGTGTCAGACTGTCAGCGTTTGCGGTTTTAAGCAGCTCTTCGCCGGTGGTTTTCAGCTCTTCCAGCTTAGCTTTCTGCTCATCCGTCATGAGCACGACCTTTTCAGCCACATTATCTTTGGTCATGTTGACGGTATAAGTAGTATCGCTGTAGCCGAGCGCGTAAATCGTGATAGTCCACTTGCCCGTGCCGTCCGTGCCCTCCGGCAGCTGGAAGCGCAGAGAATCCGTCAGGCCCAGCTGAATACCCTTCCTACTGTGAATCCAGTTGTCAGCGGCGAACTTGGTGCCGTAGGTCGCAAGCACGGTATCGCCATCGCCGTAGTACTTCCATACAACGGTCTGCATATTGTCACCGAGTGCGCCGAATGCGTTCTTAATGTCAACCATAACCGGCTTTCCGTCCTCATCCTTAACCGGCTGTCCGTTTTCATCCGTCTTTTCCTTCTGCGGGTTGGTCAGGTCAACACGCAGATGTGCGCCGTACTTATTTGCAGAATCATATGTTTTTTCCGTGACAACAATATCTTCGTCCGCGGTTTGCAGCGTCTGGTTCTTGATACCCGAGCCGGTACCCGTCTGGCGCTTGCCGAAGGTGTAGGCGCCGTTTCTGCCCTTGGTAACGGTTTTCAGACCGTTGGTATCTGCATCAACATCAGCTACCAAATCGCTGTAAGCCTTCAGATTGTCTTCCGGATAGCCGCCTTTCAGCTCTTTGCCGTTCTTGGTAACGGTGTACTTAGTGCAGAAGTCAGCAAAATCGGAAGCGCTGACCTTGACCGGCACATACTTGATGCCGGTGATCTTGTAATCTTGGATGTTGTTCTTGTTGAGAGTGATCTGCTCGCCGGTCGAAACAACGGCAGTATCAGCGTCAATCCAGTAAACCGGCGTGTACTGCTTGCTGTCCTTAGTGTCGATTACTACATTCTGCTGGAAGCTGCCGCGATGACGGCCGTGTTTGGTCGTCGCACGGGATACGGCATCAAATGCGCCCTTGTCCTTCTCGTCGTTTGTATCCTCTACATCCGAGGAAGCTGCCCAGTCTTTGCCGCTCAGATATACACCCTCGCTCTTCCAGTATTCGTCATACGGAACGGAAGCGTAAGCGTAAACATTCAGCTTGATCTGAGCGGTAATATCGGCGTATTTGCCTCTGTTATCATGGATTACCAGCTGATAGGTACCGCTCGGAATATCAGAAGCATTCTTGTCCCAAGTAATCTTACCGTATGCATAGGTAAAGAAGTTGGACGCCTTGCCGTTCACCGTAAAGCTGTAAGCCGCGTCGAAATCGCTCGGCAAAGCCTTGGAAAGTGTTACAGTAGTTTCGCCAGCAGCAAAATCTGCTTCGTCAACCGTTGCGGTACGGTCTGCATCGGCCTTCACCTTGACCTCTGCCTTCAGCGGCTCATAACCCTCGGAATACAGGGTAACGGTATAGGTGCCCGCCTTCAGATGCTTGCCGGTTTCGTCATAAAACGCCTTATAACGCTGTACATCTGCCTCATTAGATGCCTTAGAGGTACCGTTGTTCAAAGCGATCTGAACCTTGTTGTAGTGATAACCGCTCGTCGCGTTCTCGCCGTAATAATCTACCCACGGCAGAGCGCCGACCGTAGTCGTGCCGTCCGAAATCGTTACGGCATACAGGTTGTTTTTATAGTCGTTCCAGACATAGCCGGAGACGGTGTCATCCGGGACAATATCAAACTCACCCGTGCCGTACTTGCTGGAATAAGCATAGGATGCCGAGGACAGTTTCGGCGTGACGGACGCGGTCTTGCCGGTCAGCTTGACACCGTCCAGCGACGCGCCGTTCTTGTTGACGATCGTCGGGATGTCCTTTACATGGTGACCCGTAAAATTGGTTGCGGAGGTAACAGCATCGTAACCGGTGGTCGTATCAACGCCGAGACCCTTGTAAATGTCTGCCCAAGTGGTAACCTTGGTAGACGAGCCGCCGCCCGACGAATGACTTCCGCCGGACGACGAGCTGCTGCTCGAGCCGACGGTTTCAGTCTTGCCGGCTTCTACGGCCTTATCGCCCGCCTTGACGCCGGAAACGCCGCTGCCGGCTGTTACCTTGGCACCCTTGCTGGTGACGGTGACATTGTTCGCGTTGGCCTGTACATTCGTTACCTTGCCGTCGCCCGTTACCTTGGAGCCTGCCGCAGATACGGTGACAGTGCCGACGGATGCGTTCTTTTCGACGGTCAGGGTAGCCTTATCGGTAACAGCAACATTGCTTACCGAGCCGGACAGGGACAGATCGGACTTCGCGGTGACAGTGCCGACGCTGCCGCCCGATACCGAGATTGCCGCCGCGCCGTTCGGGCTGCTGACCAGCACGCCCTTTCCGGCCTTGCTGTCCTTGATGCTGACCGCGTCCGCGCCGCCGCGGATGACGATGCGGCCCGTTACCGTGACGCCGTCGAGCGAAGCCTTGTCCGCGCTGTCCGCGATGATGAGATCGCCGTTGATGGTCATGCCGGAGAGCGACGCGCCACTCTCGCGGACGATCACGTTGCCCTCGACTGTCTTGCCGGAGACGCCCTCTGCGCCGACATAGGATGCCGCCATGCCGGTGATGACCTTGGCGAATTCCGCGCGAGTGATGTTGTTCTTCAGGTTCAGCATTCCGTTCGCGCCGTTGACATAGCCGCCTGCGACCAGCGCCGCAACGCTCTCGGACGCCCACGAGGATACCGTGCCGCCGTCAACAAAGTCCTTCAGCGTGGCGCTGCCGCCGCCCTCGAGCGCAAAGGCGCGCGCCAGAACGGTGAACGCCTCCTCGCGGGTGATCGGTGCATCCGGGTTCAGCAGGCCATTCGCGCCCTGGAACGCGCCCATCTTGACTGCCTTGCCCATATCGCTGTAATACCATGCGCTCGGCAGTACGTCTCTGTAGTCGTCCAAAGACGCCGTCTTAGCCGCGCCGAAAGAACGGGAGACGATCGCCGCCATCTGTGCGCGGGTCATGCCATATTTTATCTCATTCCATAATAGGTTACAAAATCTGTGATGTCATTTCCG
>ERZ772900.1712-NODE-1712-length-18612-cov-9.900253_pt1 | contig 18612 bp, 19 predicted proteins | sample MGYA00512124_ERZ772900 | MGnify/ENA primary metagenome ERZ772900 (study PRJEB29015, sample SAMEA2737716) | human gut metagenome | biome: human gut; feature: human-associated habitat; material: faeces | place: China | collected 2012 ... | reverse complement strand
TGCTGTTCCGTCCGGATCCATATAAGAACCAGAAGAAGGCATCCCGCCGCTCTGTAGCAGCATAATTTTGGCAGTATCACTTCATTATTCCATAGAAACTCTATAAAAGATCCAGGTCAGAGGCGGACGTCGCTTCGTGGCCTGGATCTTTTCAGTTGGAAACCGCATAGCTTATAGAAGGAAGATTGCGAGAGCCGCGCCGGGGTCCGGACGGCCTTCGTGGATCAAAGGAGACAAAAACGATGGAAAATATCGGAAATATTATTCTTGGGATCATGATCCCGTTTGCGGGGACGACACTTGGAGCTGCGTGCGTATATTTTATGAAGAAGGGAATCCGTCAGAATGTGGAAAAAGGCCTTCTGGGCTTTGCGTCCGGTGTCATGGTGGCGGCATCCGTGTGGTCGCTTCTGATCCCGTCCATGAATCTTTCCGCGGATCTGGGACGCCTGGCGTTTCTGCCTGCGGTGACCGGATTCTTTTGCGGCATCCTGTTCCTGCTGTTCCTTGACGGGCATGTGCCTCATCTTCACATCGGGTGCGATGAACCGGAAGGTCCGTCCTGCACGTTAAAAAAAAATACGATGCTTGTCCTTGCGGTGACCCTTCATAATATTCCGGAAGGAATGGCGGTTGGTGTCATGTTCGCGGGCCTTCTTACGGCAAACAGCGGGATCACGTTAGCCGGTGCGTTTGCCCTGTCCGTCGGGATCGCGATCCAGAACTTCCCGGAGGGGGCGATCATTTCCCTGCCGCTCAAGGGTGAGGGGATGAGCAGCAACCGTGCATTTCTATATGGAACACTTTCAGGCGTTGTAGAGCCAGTGGCAGCAATTCTCACCGTTTTGATGTACAGGATCCTCGCTCCGGTCCTGCCGTATCTTCTCGCCTTCGCTGCAGGTGCCATGATGTACGTGGTCGTGGAGGAGCTGATCCCGGAGACCGCGGAGGGAGAGCACTCGAATATCGGAACCATCGGGTTTGCGGTCGGGTTTGCCCTGATGATGATGCTTGACGTGGCACTTGGGTGATACAATATGGACGATTGAGTGTCATCTGTCTGCCCGCTGTCCGGTGGAAAAAAGACAGAAAAACAAAAAGGAAAGTGGATATCCAGAGTCCATGATGTGACTCTGGGATATCCACTTTTTATTTCCGGCAATCAGATTTTTCAACACGGATCAGTCAAATTGTCAAAATTACATCTATTATCGGTAATGTTTGCTTAATTAGAATCTCTTCCAGGTACCCCGATAGAAAAGCAGCAGCAGCGGGAAGAGCTCCAGACGTCCGGCAAGCATATCAAAGGTCAGGACAAGCTTGGAGAAGTTGGAGAAGAGCCCGAAGTTCTGGGCCGGGCCTACAAGTTCCAATCCCGGTCCGATGTTGTTTAAGGTCGCCGCGACGGCGGTAAAGTTTGTCACAAGATCGAAGTTGTCGATGCCGATGAGCAGCACGGAAATAGCGAAGATCAGGATGTATGCCGCCATGAAGACATTTACGGAGCGGAGGACCACATGATCCACCGCGCGTCCCTCAAAATGGATCTTGCGGACCTGATTCGGATGGAGACTCTGGGAGAGCTCTTTTGTCAGGGACCGGAATAACAGCACGACACGGGACACCTTAATGCCGCCGCCGGTACTTCCCGCGCAGGCACCGATAAACATTAAGAGCACCAGGATCGTTTTCGGGATCGTTGGCCAGAGGTTAAAATCCACGGTGGCGAAGCCGGTGGTCGTGATGATGGAAGCAACCTGAAACGCGACATGGTGGAACGCGAGGAACAGGCTGTCGAAGAAATCCCGGACAAAAAACGTGATGACGAGGATCGATGTGGCAATGATCCCGAGGTACCATCGCGCCTCCTCGCAGCGCAGTGCTTCCTTCGGCTTTTTCATATAGAAGAGGAAGTACACGTTAAAGTTGATGCCAAAGAGGATCATAAACACGGTAACTACGCCCTGAAGGTAGGTGGAATAGCTTCCGAAGCTGTCGTTCTTGATGCCGAAGCCTCCGGTTCCCGCGGTACCGAAAACGGTACACAGGGAATCAAACACCGGCATCCGTCCCACAAGCAGGAGAATAAACTCCAGAACCGTGAGGAAGAGATAGAGCCCATAGAGGATCTTTGCGGTGGACTGCACCTTCGGGACCAGCTTTGTGACAGAGGGGCCCGGGCTCTCTGCTTTCATGAGGTTCATATGATAGCCGCTTCCGGTAAGAGGAAGCAGGCAGAGGAGGAACACGAGAACTCCCATACCGCCGATCCAGTGTGTAAAGCTCCTCCAGAACAGGATGCCGTGCTGAAGCGGTTCCACGGCGGGAAGAATACTGGCACCGGTCGTCGTAAATCCGGACACAGTCTCAAACAGGGCATCCACCGGATTTGTGATGGATCCGCTTAAGAGGAACGGGATGGAACCCATGATACTCATGACGATCCAGCTTAAGGCAACCGTCACGGAACCTTCCCTTGCGTAGAATACCTTGTTTTTCGGCTGCTTGCGGACAAGGATCACACCTGGGATCAGGCAGAGGACGATCGTGATGAAGAATGCCAGCGCGCAGCTTTCATGGTAGATCAGGGAGACTGCCAGGGATGGCACAAGAAGCGCCGCCTCCACGTCCAGAATCCAGCCGATAATATAAAAGATCATCGAATAATTCATGGAATCGCTCCTTTATGATTTTAAGATATCCCGGATATCACCGAGACCGCGGTTTGTGGTCACGAGAATCACGGTATCCCCGACCTTGATTATATTCTGACCACGGGGGGTGAGGATCTGACCGTTGCGGTTGATGCAGCAGATCAGAAGGTTGTCCTTTAAGTTTAAGTCCATAAGCGGCACATTCGTGACAGCGGAATCCTCTTTGATGGAGAATTCCAGTGCTTCGGCACGGCCATCCAGGATCTTATACAGCGTTTCCACGTTGCAGCCGATGGTGTTCTGGCGGGCACGGACGTACTGTAGGATATAATCTGCCGTCAGGTACTTCGGGTAGATGATGCTGTCGATACCGAAGCTGTCGATCACGTCGTCAAAGGCGATCTTATTGACCTTCGCGATGAGCTTTGCGTTGGAGTGGAGCTTTCCGTAGAGGGCGAGGAAGATATTCTCCTCGTCAAGTCCGGTGAGGGCCACAAGGGAATCAGCGTAGGTCAGGCCTTCTTCCAGAAGAAGATCCCGATCACTTCCGTCCCCGTTTATGATGTCAGCGCCGGGAATCACCTCGCTTAAGTAATCACAGCGCTCTTTCCGCTGCTCGATGATCCGGACACGGAACCCGATCTTTAAGAGGTCCTGGGCCAGATAGTGGGCGATGGTGCCGCCGCCGATGATCAGGGAATTTTTTACGGATTTTGAGCGGAGACCGATCTTTTCAAAAAACTGAGCCGTATTTTCCAGAGATCCCACGATAGAGAGGATATCCGTATCCTGAAGGACAAAGCTTCCGTTCGGGATCACGACCTCGGATCCGCGCTCAACGGCACAGATCAGGACATCGCATTTTAACTGTCTCATGATATCCATGACAGTTTTTCCGCCGAACCCGATCTCCGGCTTTAAGCGGAAGCGGAGAAGCTCGACACGTCCCTTTGCGAAGGTGTCAATCTTGATGGCGGACGGGAATTTTAAGAGCTTTAAGATCTCTCTGGCCGCCGTCAGCTCCGGGTTGATGATCATGGAGAGTCCGAGTTTTTCCTGAATGAAGCGGATCTCCTTATTATAGAGCGGGTTTCTTACGCGGGCGATGGTGTCACAGTGTCCGGTCTTCTTCGCCATCAGGCAGCAGAGGAGGTTTAATTCGTCCTCGCCGGTGACAGCGATAAAGAGGTCTGCGCTTTCCACTCCAGCCTCCTGCTGGATATTGAAGCTGGCGCCGTTTCCAACGATTCCCAGGGCGTCAAACTGGTTGGAAAGATGTTCCACTTTCTGCGGATTCATATCGACCATAACGAGATCGTGGCCCTCGGCGCTTAAGCGCTCCGCAAGGCTCACGCCGACTTTTCCGCAGCCGACAATGATGATCTTCATATGTTTACCGGTCCTTTCAGTTAATTACGCTTCCCAGCGTCCGGAAGCGCCGCATGGGAGTACGAGCCCGGAACCCGTAACGGGAAGTCCGATCTCTTCCGATCTCACGGTTCCGCCGAACTGCGGGACAACGGCTGTTCCGAGCATATAAGTCAGCACGGCCGGAGCGAGACCGGTTGTGTAGGAGTTGATCAGGTAGAATAACGGCTTGTCGGAGAGGAGCTTTGCACACAGCTTTACGAGCGGGTAGATCGCGTCCTCGATCTTCCAGATCTCGCCCTTCGGGCCTCTTCCATAGGAAGGCGGATCCATGATGATCGCGTCGTAGTGGTTTCCACGGCGGATCTCACGTTCTACGAATTTTACGCAGTCATCCACGATCCAGCGGATCGGCGCGTCCTCAAGGCCGCTGGATTTCGCGTTTTCCTTTGCCCAGGCGACCATGCCCTTGGAGGCGTCAACATGGGTCACGGAAGCTCCGGCTTTCGCGGCTGCCAGTGTTGCTCCTCCGGTGTAGGCGAAGAGGTTTAAGACTTTGACCGGGCGTCCCGCGTTTTTGATCTTTTCGCCAAACCAGTCCCAGTTTGCCGCCTGTTCCGGGAAAAGACCGGTATGCTTAAAGCTGAAGGGCTTTAACTGGAAGGTCAGGCCTTTGTAGTTGATGCTCCACTGCTCCGGGAGACTGAAGAATTCCCACTCGCCGCCGCCTTTGGAGCTTCTGTGGTAGTGGCCGTTCATCTTTCTCCACTGTGGTGCCTTTTTATCGGTATCCCAGATAACCTGGGGATCCGGACGGACCAGAATATATTTTCCCCAACGCTCCAGCTTTTCACCGCCGGAACAGTCGATGACTTCATAGTCCTTCCATCCATCTGCTATCCACATAATTGTATTCCATCTCTTTCTTTAGACTTTTTTGCGTAAAAACGGATCAGGGGCACAAAATGCCTATGATATACCAGTATAATAGATTCGGGGGATACTGTCAAATAGGAGTGGGGATGGAATGCGGGATGTTGGCGGAAATATGGGGAACATGAACGGAAAATGTGTCTTTCTGTGGCGGGAATGCGGCAGAACTGTGGTGGGGACTTAAGAGAATTGACAGGTATTTTCTGTTGAATAATCAGGGAGTTACTGGTAAAATAAAATCAGATGTATTGCGAAATGAAAAATACGGCCGGAAGGCAGAAATCCCATCGGCGAAGCTGATCCGGAATGGATGTTGGCGATAGTTATGCGCCTTTTGGGGTACAGGAAGGAGACGGAGCGAGTGAAGAAAAAAGGGTTAAGAATACTGGCAGCAGCGGCGGTCCTGACTTTCGGATGTCTGACGATGAACGCCTACGCAGCGGAAGGCTGGGCGCTTTCCAATAATATATGGACGTATCTTGATAAAAACGGAAACCGCGTGACAAATGAGTGGAAAAAGGGCGCGGACAACCTCTGGAGATATTTGAACAGCAGCGGCGAGATGGCGGTCAACAGCTGGGCAGACAATGATTACTATGTGGATTCCAACGGAATCATGGTGTCAAATAAATGGATGCAGCTGGCTTCCCCGTACAGCAGGGATAATGGGACGACATACTGGTTCTATTTCGGTTCCAGCGGAAAAGTCACGAAGGACAGCTGGAAGAAGATCGACGGAAAGAGTTATCTCTTTGATTCCGACGGAATTATGCAGACCGGATGGTCCGAGGATGGGGATTACTATTTAAGCTCCAGCGGCGCTATGGTCACCGGCTGGAAGTATCTGGAGCCGAAGGATGAGGATAAGGATCTCTACGGACCGGAGAGCGACGACGGAAAATACTGGTTCTACTTCTCTGCAAGCGGAAAGAAGAACAGCCCGTCGGCGAGCAGTAACGGCGGCGATTATAAGGTGATGAAGATCGATGGCAAATATTACTGCTTCGACGAGGACGGACGGATGCAGACCGGATGGGTGTATTTAGAAGGTGACCCGGAGAATGCAAGTAAGGACACGATCGAGAACTGGAGATATTTTGCGGAGAGTGGGATCCAGAACGCGACTCTCGGTGCGTCGATCACCGGATGGCTCTCCTTAAATCCGCCGGAACAGCTTCAGGACAATGTGGATGAGCCGGTTGTCTGGTACTATTTCGAGAAAGATGGAACACCGAAGACAGGTCCGGAGGACGGAAAAGCGTCCACAAGTGACTTTGTCAAGATCAACGGAAAGACATATCTCTTTGACCAGAAGGGAAATCCGGTGAAGGGATTAAAGAAGATACAGATCGGATCGACAGGAGAGTACACCTCCTATTACTTTGATGCATCCTCCAGAATTTCCGTAAAGGGAAAGATGACAGTGGAGGAAGGCGATGGAAATAAGACGACCTTCTACTTTAATGAGGGAACCTACGCGGGACGCGGTGTCAGCGGTGTGAAGAATGGCTATCTCTATTATATGGGTAAGCTTCAGGAAGCGGACAGCTCCAGCCGTTACGCATTGATCAGTATCCCGAACGGCAGCAGTGGATATCAGACTTACGTCGTAAACTCCTCCGGACGTATCTCAAAGAATACGACGGTGAAGGACCGCGACGGAAACAAGTTTAAGGTAAATTCCAGCGGAATTTTGACTCAGATCAACGATGAGACGGCGAGCACGAAAGAAGAATACGGTGAGCCGACAGAACCGGTATTTGAGAATGATTGATGTGGATTCAGGATAAAAGATAAAGGATTTTTTGAAGGATCAGGGGCAGAGATGTTCCTGGTCTTTTCCGTTAGCTGCCATGTATCCAGGAAACTTCCGGCAGCAGGATCTGCAGCAGAGAACTTTTACATATGATGGTTAAATAAAAAGAGGATTCCGACTGCAAATACAGGCAGTCAGAAATCCTCAGTTTTTTAGTGCTTTAAACTTCCTCGCCGTTGATCAGCACATGCTTGATCACACCTGTCACATCAAACGGGCAGCCGTCAACAATGACAACATCGGCGTCTTTTCCTTCTTCCAGAGAACCGACACGGTCAGCGATGCCAATGTGCTCAGCCGGGTTGATGGTTACGGCGCGGAGTGCCTCATACTCGTCCATACCGGCTTTGATAGCGAGCCCTGCGCAGAGCGGCAGGTAGTGGAGCGGAGTTACCGGCGCATCTGTGATGATGGAAACATGACATCCGGCTTTCGCGAGAATGCCAGGTGTCTCCCAGGTCTTATTCTGGAGCTCAAATTTGGAGGCATGTCCGAAGGTCGGACCTACTGCGAGCGGGAGATTTTCCTTCGCGAGTTCATCCACGATCATATGGCCCTCTGTCACATGCTCCAGAGTCAGGCCGACACCGAATTCTTTCGCGATGCGGATCGCGGTGAAGATATCGTTTGCCTGATGGGCATGAGCTTTTAACGGGATCTCATGGTTTAATACCGGGATCAGAGCTTCGGACTTCTGGTCGTAAGCCGGAAGCTTGGAGGCGTCATCACCGGCAGCCTCGATCTTTGCCTTGTAAACCTTCGCTTTATTTAAAGCCTCGCGGATTTTTGCGGCATTTGTCATACGGCTGGAGATTCCCTGTTTCTGGTAGCAGCGTTTCGGGTTTTCACCGAAAGCGCATTTCATAGCGATCGGGAATTTTACGATCATATTGTCAACACGGGTTCCAACCGGTTTGATAGCAGCGAAGGTTCCGCCAATGGAGTTGGAGCTGCCTGGACCGGTTGCGAAGCAGGTAACACCGGCTTTCGCGGCCATCTTCATACACGGGTCAAACGGGTTGATTCCGTCGATCGCCTGTACCTGTGGAGTTACCGGGTCATTCAGTTCGTTGTAGTCATGCCCCTCGTAGCCGATCCCGTAGCCGTCAAGACCGATATGGCAGTGGGCCTCAACAAATCCCGGATAAACATGGAGTCCGGTAGCGTCAATAACCTCAGCGCCGTCAGCAGAGAGACCTTTTCCGATCTTTACGATCTTTCCGCCGTCGATCAGGATGTCAGCGATAAAAGTTTCCTTTGATACCGCTGTGTGAAGTGTTCCGTTCTTGATACAAATCATTGGAATTCCTCCTCTTTTCAAATCATAACTCTATCATACATGAATTGCGAGAATATTTCAAGGATTCTTTCTGTACAGTAGTTAAAAATAAGTTGCGATTCACGCTTTGCGCAAACAGTAATAAAAAAAAGGAACTATTTCATCTTAAAAGATGAAAAGTTCCTTATATTTGAGTTATGAAACTACATTCACCGGTGTTCCCTCAAGGAATCCCTTTACATTTCCGGCAAGGATGGAAACGAGGCGCTGTCTTGTCTCAAGTCCTTTCCAGCCCATATGCGGGGTGAGGATCACGTTGTCGAGGGTGTAGAGCGGGTTGTCGGCTTTCGGCGGCTCAGTTTCCTGGACGTCGAGGCCTGCGCCTGCGATCTGGTGCTTTTCAAGCGCTTCGATCAGAGCCGGTTCATCGATGAGAGCACCGCGGGAGGTGTTGATCAGGAAGGCGGTCGGCTTCATGAGCGCAAGAGTCTCTTTATTGATCATATGCTTTGTCTGCGGAGTTAACGGGCAGTGCAGGGAAACATAGTCACTGTTCTTTAAGACTGTCTCAAGATCCACATAGCGGATGCCGTCTTCGTCGGCTCTCGGTGTTCTTGTATACACGAGAATGTTCATATCAAGAGCTTTTGCAATCTTCATTACAGTCTTTCCGATATGTCCGGCACCGATGATTCCTAAAGTCTTTCCGTTTACCTCAACGTGCGGAACCTGAAGATTTTTCGTAAAGTTATCATGGTTTCCGTTTGCCAGCATTTTCATCTGGACCTGCATGGTGGAGCTTAAATTTAAGATCATCATGACCGCCGTGTGGGCTACGCGCTCGGAGCTGTATGCCGGGATATTGCAGACGGTGATCCCCTTCTCCCTTGCGGCATCAAGATCCAGATTGTTGTATCCGGTACCGGCCTCACAGATCAGCTTTACGGAAGCCGGAAATTTGCGGATCAGGTCACCGTTTACCGGCATCTCCTTTGTGACGATAATATCAGCTCCCTCAATGCGCTCTAAGAGCTGTTCCGGTGTGGTATCATCGTAGACGGTCACGTCGGAAGAGAGAACAGAAAAGTCGAGATTTCCGTCAAAGTTCATTTTTTTTGCGTTTAATACAACGGTCTTGTCGCTCATGGGTAAATCCTCCTGCGAAATTGATAATAAAAAATTGTACGTACCTTGGTGCTGTATTGTAACTGTTCAGCAGGTCTGCGCATTTACTGCGCTGACCGTAAAAAAACTTATATTATAATAGAAAGCAAAAATCCTATCGGCACCGCCGCTTTGGAATGGATTTTGCGCGTAACTGTGAGGTGCTGAACAGTTACGCTGTATTCATTATATAACGGTTTTTGAAATGTGACAATGAAGAGTTTGTGGTTATAGGTTATGATACATAGATGTATAAATAAAAAATGGAAAGAAATTTTCTATGCGTTTCCGTGATAGAGCAAGTTGAAGAGGTAAATGTTCAGACGAAAGGAAAGATCAACAAGGAATCGTTTGTCCTGCTCTAAATGAGTTTCCTTGAGAGATGCTTATTTTAACATAATAGTATGTTTGAACAAGTATTGGAAAAATAATAGCATATTATCGTATAATATGTACATCAAAAGACAATAAATGACATAAAAATAGTCATTTTAACGAAAACGCGTTTCGTAAGTGCTTATTAACAAAAAGACAATATGACAGATAGGAGAGTTGATTATGCAGAACGAACATGCAAAAGAATTAAGAAAAATTTTAAGTGAGACATCTTTTTTGACACTTCCGGGTGTATATGATTGCCTTTCTGCTAAGATTGCAGAGGAAGCAGGATTTCAGGCATTATTTCTTTCCGGTGGAGCACTTGCCTACAGCGTATTAGGACGCCCGGATTTTGGATTTTTGAGTCTGGCAGAATTTGGAACAGCGATCCAACATATTGTGTCATCTGTTCATGCTCCACTGATTGCAGATGCGGACAATGGATTTGGAAATGCAATTCAGGCGGCAAACACCGGAGCTATGTATGAGCAGTTTGGAGCGGCAGGACTTCAGATTGATGATAAAGTTCTTCCAGCCAATCATCCGGCTAAAAATGAGATCATCGATTGGGAGTTAATGGGACCAAAGATCAAAGCTGTGAGAACTGCAGTTTCTGATGACTTTGTGATTATCTACCGTACGTGCGCAGAGTTGTATGATTTTGGTGTTGATGAAGCAATCAGAAGAATCAATCTTGCGAAGGAGTGCGGCGCCGATTATGCATATGTAGATGGAATCAAGTCCGTGGAGAATCTGGAAAAGATTTCCAGAGAAGCAAAGATTCCGCTTATGGTAAATCTGAATGAGAAAGGATTTGTCGGCGGACTTCCTACAGAGCAGGTAAAGGCATTAAATTACTGTATTGGTTTATTCCCAATCTCCGCCATGCTGGCAGCGGCTCAGGGAATGATTGATGTTCTTGGAACACTGGCAGAACAGGGAACAACACTTGCAGTGAGGGATAAAATGACAAATCCGCCGACGAAGATCCATCGCATGATGGGGCAGTTTTCACTGGTAGAAAAGTATACACCATATTATAACGAATGAGGAGATATACAGGAGAAAAGCTGATTGCTCAGAAAGGAGTGTCTGAATGACATACCGAAACATCCAATACGCCCAAATGACAATCCAAAAAGATTGATGTAGTATTTGTGCATTATAGAGAAAAAATTTCCACTGTTTCACCGATGAAAAAGCGTTCGTTTCGTTTTACTGCATTTATCCACAGCATCCGATCCTCAAAAATCGAACCACACGATTTTTCGAAAAAATATACACTGGATTTGTGGATAGCAGTACAGAGCATCTGGAATTTCATGGAAATATCCCAGGTGTTCTGTATTGTTATCCACCGTCATAATGACGAAAGGGAAACAGCCGCCAGGTGGCGGAAACTGTATAAATCTGGTACAATGAACTCATGAAGAAAAGGAGTTCCTGCCATGGCGATCAAGTACACAGAAGAACAATTAAATAGCGTTGACAAGTCTATGCTGATCCAGATGTTTCTGAACCAGCAGGAGCAGTGACGTGATCTTAGGACTTGGAACAAGATTCGGTGAGGCGGACAGCTCCAGCTGGTATCAGGGTGTTACCTTCGATCCGGATAAGACGACCTTCCTTCAGGTGGATATCGATCCGAACGAGATCGGCAGAAACTATCCGGTAGAGATCGGCGCAGTCGGTGACTTAATGTGAACTCTTCATAAAAGTTACTCTAAAACCATTCTGACCACATGATTATAACTCATGGAGTCAGGAAGGTCATCACCTCATCGAGGCTTTTACCACTCTTGATGAAGGCATCCATGATCTGCTTTGCTTCGTATGAACGTTTCTGTTCTTGTAGCTGTTCTAGCTTTGAGGCAGTTTTATCGTATCTTTCCTTGAGCTTGGCTAATTCTTCCTGGGTTTTAGCTATTTCGGCATCGATGGATGATACTGATTTGACTCTTGCCATGGCTTTAAGCCTCCTTCCGTTTGCTGTTTATCAGCGACTGATTGCCTGCAAGACAGCTGGCGATCTCAGCCGCATTGGTCTGGACGGTGTCTTCATCTAAACCAAAAGCTGCAAGAATGTTTTTCTGCTTGCGGGTTACTGCATGGTCCAGGATATAGTTGCCATTGCTTCTTCGCACCATCTCGATCTTTTCCAGTTCACGGAGCGCGGCTGGAACAGTCAGATAGCTCGGATTACCATCGAGTTTCTGCATCGTTTCCTTCAGGAGATTATAGATCCTGTTCCGAACGATCAATGCTATAAACTCAATAAAAAATTTTGTTGAAACCGCTTCTGAAGACTGAACGCGCATGCTCTGACCGCCAAGGAAGGATTTATCGGCGCTGAACAGCTTTTCCGAAATATCACGGCCTTTGTACTGAATCAACGCCTGCTCTGCAGTCATCTTTTCCGAAGTGATGATGCAGAAGTATCCACAGAGGTTCAGCTCACGCTGTACTACATCGGACCGTTCCTGTACGCCGACAAGCTTTTTCCCCTTGTAGTACAGGTTGAAATAATCCTGATAGGTTTTTCCGAACTGCGTATCGCTTCCGATATGCTGATCAAGAAATTCGTGATAACGTTCTATCTTCTGCTCAAGCTTTTCTCTCTCGGCAGCCTGCCGGGACGGATTGTAAAATATATGGAAATACCGATTATCGGTATCATCCTCATAAAGTCTGGAGGTGATCGTCGTGCCATAGACCTTATAGGTCCGGATAAGACACTTGCGGTCTGTTTCAAACGTATTTCTGATGCTGTCAACCATCGATGCTACAAGAGATTTGCATCCCTTGGCCATGATGATGAATGAGTACTGGTTTTCATCCATGTACTGGATGTTTTCCTTGCTGAAGTATCCACGGTCGAGGATAAAGCCTATCTTTTTATAGCCGTACTCGATGACTTTGTCGACCATGCACCGAAACTGCGAAACATCTGTGATGGATCCCGGATACTCTTCGTAAAAGAGAGGTACACGGTTGGTCTTGTCAAAGGCAATCGATACATTGAATACAGGAATTCCTTTATCATCCTTTGCTTTTCCGAATTCGACCAGGTCGATATCACCTGCCTGACAATTCTTGTTGGTAGAGTCGTAGGATACATAAATTCTCTGTTTCTTATCTCTGCCGGCATTCCAGTCATCCAGAAAGGTGATGATCTGCTCGCGGCTCACTGTGCTGAGCAGTCTGCTCACCGTCACATCGCTGTAGATCTTCATCTGATCAGTGAAAAGCGGATGGCAGAACGCAAAATCCGGATAGTACTGACCGGCGTTATCCTGATCGATGATTGAGAACGACACAAGATCCAGAAACAGCCCTGTACTTTTGCCAAGTGGCTTATACAGCATTTCAGACAAATGGTATTCATCAAGCACATGCCTGATGACAATCCAGGAGCCTATGCGAAGACAGCAGCCTGCGGTCGGCATCATTTCGTTCTCCCGGAAGGACAGCATCAGGAAAATATCCCTGATACTGCTCATTCGGAAACATCATCGAAGAATTTTCTGAAGAAACTTTTCCGATGATGGCTCTTTTCGGAATAGCATATCTCTTTTTGCTCTTGTATTCCTGACCGTATTGGTATAGGACATAGGTGACAGAACCTTTTTTCTTGGTGATGATCTTGCCCTTTGCCTCAGGAATTTCAACCTGAAAATCGTAGTACATGGAGTTCCTCTGTTTAGTGTAATCGTTACACTAAATACACTGCAATTTCGGGAGAATGGCAAGCCCGAAAAGCTAGGAAATAGGCGGGTTTCAAGGATTTTTAGTGTAATTTGAACTCTTTTAGTGTAACTTCTTTGAAGAGTTCACACTTAAAGATCGCTCTGACCCAGATCTTAGAGGAAGTGAAGAAGATCTGTCCGGAGGGAAAGAAGAATCCGGGACTTCGCGAGAAAATCGCTGCAGCCAAGGCGGAGTTTAAGAAATCCAACGAGGCGATCTCCAACGACAACCGCTTCCCGATGACACCGCAGAGAATCTTAAAGGACGTCAAGGAGGTATTCCCGGAGGATGCCTATATCTTTACAGACGTAGGCTGGAACAAGAACGGTGTTGCCCAGCAGTTCGATATCACCGTACCGGGAACGATCCATCATACCTCCGGTCTTGCGAATATGGGCTTCGGCGCATCCGCAGTCCTTGGCTGAAAGCTGGGTGTTCCGGACAAGATCTGCCTGACACTGACAGGCGACGGAGGATTCGGCGTACAGCCGTCCTGCCTTGCGACAGCCGTTCAGGACGGAATCCCGTGTACATGGGTTGTTATGAACAACTCCGCCTTCGGAACCATCGCCGGTCTTGAGAACGCAAACTATCACCATAAATTCGGTACTGTATTCCACACACCGAACGGAGATTCCTATACACCAAGATGGTCAGCCGTGGCACAGGCTTACGGAATGGAATCCATCTGTGTACAGTCCGCGGAAGAGTTCAAGGGAGCTCTTGAGAAAGCACTTCAGGCAAACAAAGAGGGCAGACCGTTCCTCGTAGAGGCACCGATGGAGAACATCATCGTTCCGACACCGGGATGCTGGAACATCAACGATATCTACAGCCCGAATGAGCTTGTAAAAGAAGGTAAGCTGGTACGGAAAGAGAACGGACGCTACGTTGCTCCGAGCCACTCCAAATCCCACAATACGAAATAATCGGCAACTGTTGATACCCTCACAGTTACGGTTATGATAAATGTTCAGGTACGCGAAAAAATGCGCGGAAGACGGGACAGAAAAAATTCTTCCTCATAGTTGAGTGCTCACCCTATTATAGATAAATAACCCCATTAAAAAAATCTGAGAAAAACTCCCAATCGCCGGATGTGCCATGATCCGGTGAGAGGGAGTTTTTCGTTTAAGGAGCAGGAGATCAGGATCAACGTTAAAAGTTGTCCGGGTAGATTTTGAGGAGAATAAGACAATGTTCACGCATTGCGCAAACGTAAAGGTCAAACCACTCGCCTTTCACTAAAACCATTTTTAGTGCATACTTGAGAAAACCAATAGATTTTTCAAGGAGGACTAAAGACTATGGATCAGTGTACCCACGAAGTCCGTGCAGAGTACTGGCGAAAGATCATCTAGGCTTGTGGACAGAGACCTGCCGGACAATCAGCGAAACGATGGATGGACGAAAACGGCATCCGAGAGCAAAGCTACTACCACTGGCAGAGGCGCTTTCGGCAACAGGCTTATGCGGAAATGAAGGAGAACGTTTCTGTCCCTGCCACAACGGAAAAATCGGAGCTGGATTTTGTTGAAATTCCGTGTACTGCTGTTTCGGAAACAAATATTCGTCCGCTCTCCAATGAACCGGCTGCTGTTATCCGGACCGCATCATTTCAGATTGAGATCTCCAATGATATTTCAGACACTCTTCTCAGCCATATCTTACGGGAGGTGTCCCATGCTTGAAGACGCAGCCGGGATCCGTCGTGTAGTCCTTGCGTGCGGCACTGTTGATCTGAGAAAAGGGATCGATGGTCTGGCAACGATCATCGGTGATCGGTATGGGCAGAATCCTTTCGAGAAAGGAACCCTGTTCCTGTTTTGCGGGAAACGTTCTGACCGGTGCAAGGGGCTTTTATGGATGGGAACGGGGTTTCTGCTTTTGTACAAAAGATTTGAGGACGGAAGATTATCCTGGCCAAGAAATATCCAGGAAGCGGCAGAGCTTACAGAGGACCAGTACAGGTACCTCATGACAGGATTAAATCCCCTGGATCCCAGGATCAAAGACGTTGATCCGAAGCATATCTATTAAAACGTTTGTGAAAAACAGAGAAAATAAAACGCCAGTCTGACCGCCAAAAAGGGCGGTGTCTATTAATGGAATCCTCTCCGATGAGACGAACCGTTTGTCCTGTATGAAGATAAAAAAGAGAACTTTTGATTTTAAATGCCTCGCATTTCAAGTGACTGGAACAGGGCATCCAGAGACGTTCCGGGTAGGTAAAAATGACGGACCGGTATGGAAACCAGATTGGCATTTATCACCGATTTCTGCTATACTTTCCTTAGAAAGAAAGGCGGACATCATGTGTAAAAAATTCACTCCGGATGAACTGAATCAGATGGACCATACAGCAAAAAACGATGTTATCTTCCAGATGCAGGACCGGCTCGACAAGCTGGAACAGAACTATGAAACCCTCATAGAACAGGTCCGGCTTGCAAACCAGCAGCGTTTTGGTCGCCAGACAGAAAAACTGGATGATATCGCGGGGCAGCTCTCCTTTTTTAATGAGGCTGAAGCGAATTACGATGAAACCGCCCCTGAACCGGTCATGGAACAGGTTATCGAATCCGCAAAAAAGAGGTCCCGTAAGTCTAAAAAGAAGGGACAGAGGGAAGAAGACCTGAAAGATTTCCCGCAGGAAGAGATTTCTCATGATATACCGGAGCAGGAATTAAACGAAGCTTTTGGTTCGGGGAACTGGAAAAGCATGCCGGATGAGATCTTCTGGCAACTCCGGTTCGAGCCGGCCAGATGGATTGCGGAGAAACATGTCATCAAAGTGTATGTCGGAACGGATGGGGCGCATCAGGATGAATTCCTCCGTGGAGATCATCCGGCAACCTTATTTAAAGGCAGCATTGCGACCCCTTCTCTTGAAGCCGCGATCATCAACTCTAAATATGTAAACAGCAACCCACTCGACCGGATCTCCAGGGATTTTGGAGCGAACGGATTGAATCTGTCCAAGCAGACGATGTCCAACTGGACTGTATGGACGGCAGAGCGCTACTTATCAGTCGTATACGAGATGATGAAGCAATGCCAGCTGAAAGCCCATGTAAACCAGTGCGACGAAACGACCGTGGATGTGATCCATGATGGAAGACCCGCAGGCAGCAAAAGCTATATGTGGGTGCATATCACCGGGGAACTTGGCAAGGTACCACCGATCATCATATATGAATACCAGAAAACACGCCATAGTGACCATCCAAAGGCGTACTATAAGGATTTTTCCGGCATTCTTATGACGGATGGGCTGGAACAGTACCACAAGCTGGAACGGGATCTGGAAGGGATAAAGAACGCAAACTGCATGGCACATGCAAGACGCCATTTCGCAAACGCGATCAAGGCAATCGGAAAAAGCAACCCGGAAGCAATCCAGTCATCTATTGCGTATAAAGCACTGGTAAGGATCGGTGCTGTCTATGATCTGGAAGGTGGACTGAAGGATCTGAGTTCGGAAGAACGGTTAAAAGAGAGGCAGAGATCCATCAAGCCCCTGCTGGAAGAATTCTTTGCGTGGATCCATGAAATAAAGTCAGATCAGACAGTCCTTCCCAAGGGCGAAACCGCAAAAGGGATTAACTACTGCCTGAATCAGGAAAAATATCTGAAGGTATTCCTGAGTGATGGGGAAGTGCCGATCGATAATCTTGCCAGTGAACGCGCACTGAGAACCTTTACGATCGGCCGTAAGAACTGGATGACGCTGAACACAGTACGTGGTGCACAGGCAAGTGCAATGATCTACAGCATTACCGAAACAGCCCGGGCAAATGGTCTGAATGTTTACTACTACGTAAAGCATCTATTAACCGAACTGCTTGAGATCATCCGTATCGACGGAAGTGTCGATGAAAAAGAGTTAGAGAGTCTTATGCCATGGTCAAAAGATCTTCCGGCTGAGTGCTATAGCAAGCGCCGCAAATGAGCGGCGCTGTATTTGGCGTGGGGCGAAGGATTTGACCTTTACTATGAAGGGCATTATTCTGTTGATATGATTATATAAAATATATTGTCAGCCTATAGGAAAAAATTGTCAATTTGCCCATATTTTTACACCCATTATGTACTAAAAGTATATTGTCAAAGAACATGATTTATTGTATTATGGAGACACAAAAGGGGATGATAGGATGTTAGATAATGGCAAAGATGTGACATTGATGACGATAAAACCTGATGAACAATTCATGAAGAATTATCAGGCAATTTATTATGCAATGAATGCAAAACCGGATTGTAAGTCAAAAATATTCGGAAAAGATGTTACTATAAAGTTCCAAGACTTACAGGATTTAAACAATAAAATAACGGAAAAATTTAAGGCACATTATGAAGATGCAGGATTTATTATAAATATAACGGTTAGTTTTAGAGACAGAAGTAGTATAGAGTTTAACTCTTGGACAACATTTTCAGCATATGATTGGAATATTGAAAAAACTATTAATAGCATTTTAATCATGTGGGAATATAATGCTCAACTACCCAATTATCCATTACCTCAATTACATAGATTAACAGTTAGACTTGCTGATGAAATCAGACCAGAAGAAATGTTGAATTTAGTCGTTTCTGGTAAGCTGCAAGAGGTGGATAAATTAGATCAAGAAATTTGTCCGGTTGTAGCTAGAGTAGATTTTATTAATTCGATGTTAGGAGATGAACTGTTATATATTGTTGAAAGATGGCAAGAGGGTTTAGAAGCATCTAGCTTAGAGAACCATGTTATATATAAGTATCTTAAGAAATATAGCCGGGTATTGGCATATGCAATTAATTATATTGCATTATTTGTATCCATATGGGCTGGATTTCGTTATTTAAATAAGCTATTTGAAAAGCTAGGTACAGAAAAAATAGGAAACATTCCAATAAATGAAATATATAGCTTGTTTAGCAGTGGAATAAAAATTTTAATAGCGATATTTGTCGTTTATAAAGTTTTTGAAATTGTTGCTAATATTGTATTTTCATCGTTGCGACAGAGTACAGATAATCATACATTCGATATCACTAAGGGAGATAAAAACGAATGTAAAAAAATTGCTAATACAATCAGACATAAAAAATTAAGAATAATAGGAAATATTATATTTACGATTGGATATGATATTGCTTGTAGCATTCTTACTAATCATTTTTTATAGAAAATGGCATATGCTGATAGAGGAAGCCTCATCAATTTAATTTGAAGGAGATTACTATGAGTTTTATTAAAAAAATTATAGAAAAGATATTATATTTTA
>ERZ772900.1699-NODE-1699-length-18744-cov-56.129434_pt1 | contig 18744 bp, 8 predicted proteins | sample MGYA00512124_ERZ772900 | MGnify/ENA primary metagenome ERZ772900 (study PRJEB29015, sample SAMEA2737716) | human gut metagenome | biome: human gut; feature: human-associated habitat; material: faeces | place: China | collected 2012 ... | reverse complement strand
GCCTTTTGGATGGAAAGCAACAACTGCTCGATGTCCTTGTTGGTTTCCACGGCTTCCTTGCTCTTGCCCTCCAATCGGCTGGCACGAGGATTCCAAAGCGATGGAGTGCAAGACAACTTGCAGGAGAACTGCGCCATAGTCCTGTTCACCGTGATGCGTCCCATGATGGGAGCTTTTCCATTCTTGTCCATTCCGCTCTTTTTTAGGTAGAGCAACACCTTGAATTTTTCGATTTTCATAACGCTTACATTTTGAGTGTGCAAATATAATCATTTTGTAAGCGTTCCTTGATACGCAAAACATTGAGAATCAGCGCAATAAAATCCGTTGATGCACAAAGTTGCCTTTCCGCATTGTTACCTGCTTTGCATAGGTAACTGTGGCTCACGATTTAGTAACTGAACTACTTCAATATTCCTCACTCGCTTGCTTTATGCCGATTTGGCAACTTTGTGCAAATCTACTCATTCCCAACTGTTTACGTTCCAACCTCTCTTATTCTCCTTTGGCTGCTTTAGAACTTTATGTTAATGAAGCAAAATTGCGGTTTTATACGAATATTACGCATGAATTACGTACGCCTATATTTCTGATTACAGCTCCATTAGAGGAATTAATGACTGAAAAAAACGGATAGTATCAGTTCCTCGTACATATTTGATGAATATGTATCGTAATGCTATGAAGCTAAGTAAATTAGTTACTCGCATGATTGATCTAAGAAAGTTAGAGCAAGGAAAACTGAAGTTGGATTTACATACACAGAATGTCGTATCTTTTTGCAAAGATCTTGTACCAGACTACGAATCTCTATGTCAGCAAAAAAATATTATTTTTCATTTTTTACCAGCAAAAACTATTATTCGATTGAATTTTGATGCAGAAAAATTAGAAATAATTCTTACTAATCTAGTTTCAAATGCATTTAAATATACTCCGGAAGGTGGTAAAGTGGTTCTTGTTATTGATGAGACATCAGAAAATGTAATGTTTTCAGTTGAGGATAATGGTATTGGTATAGAGAAAGAATTTCAGGATATGGTGTTTGAGCGTTTTTTTCAGGTAGATTCTTCTCAATCGATTGCAATGGGAGATGGTATTGGGCTTTCCTTTGTAAAATGTTTGGTTGAATTACATGGAGGTGAAGTACATTTAGAAAGTGAGTTCGGGAAAGGGTCAAAATTTATGTTTTCTATTCCCTTGAAAGATGAAAATAAAGAGGAGAAGGTAGAAGAAGTGGAGGTTTTACCGGATGTGGAAAAAGAAAAATCTTTACTTCTTAATGCGCAACCTATGTCGCCAACAGCTACTCATACACTTTTATTAATAGATGATGAACCTGAAATTTTAGAACTGATGGAACGTTCCTTAATTGAAGATTTTAGGATATTGAAAGCGAATAATGGAATGGATGGACTGACTGTGGTAAGGAAAGAACTTCCAGACCTTATTGTATGTGATGTAATGATGCCGAAAATGGACGGAATGGCTTTTCTGGAAGCCTTGAAGGAAGATAAAGAATTGGCCCATATCCCGATAATCATGTTAACGGCGAAAATTGCTGAGGAGGATCAAATTGTAGCTTTTGATAGTGGTGCGGATGCTTATTTGACGAAGCCTGTTTCATTGAAATTTTTACGTAATAGAATAGATTATTTATTGGCTCGTACGGAGTCTGTTGTAATGGCAAATGCTTTGGCGAAGTCAGAAAAAAACTATACGAAAGAGGAACAGCGTTTTTTATTAAAATGCAAGGAGACTATTGATGAGCATTTAATGAATCCAAATCTTGGAGTGGTTTTTATGGCTGAGAAGTTAGGTATGAGTCATTCATCTTTTTACCGTAAGATTAAATCTGTGACAGGAATGAGCGGAATGGATTTTATTAATGAATATAAAGTTTTTAAGGCCGTCCAACTATTTAATGGAGGTGAAACTAATGTAAGTTCAGTTTGTGTAAAATGTGGTTTTAATGATATAAAGAGTTTCCGTGATGCGTTTAAGAAAAAAATGAACATATCCCCCAAACAATATGTGATGCAACTATCCTTATTAGAAGATACTTCTCATAAAGGGTGAATGTTTCTCTTTTTACGCTGAAAACCTATTATTACCTGTTTTTGACGGATTTCTTCCTCATTTGGGAGCTTATACATTCTACTTTTGTGCCTAGAAAAACATGTTTTTTATTTTTGAACCTATTAATTTAATATTGTTATGAACAGATTTCAATGGCTTAGAAAAAGTGTAATGTCATCTTCAATTACGCAGACATAAAATGCTGATTAATGTTATGACTGCATATATAAAGAATGCATGAATAATATGATGTGTGAAATTTAATTTGGTTGCTTTGTAACTTAAACTATGGTTTATATGAGAAACAAAAAATGTTTGCTTTTGAATAGAATTGGTATATTCCTTTCTATGATAATGTTGGAAGGTCTTATGATACGGCATGATTACCTTTTGGCTTCTGAATCTTTATCTTATAATGAAATAAATTTAATAAAACAAAGTTCAGAAGTAAAAGGGCAAGTTGTCGATGTGAATGGAGAGCCAATCATTGGCGCTAGTGTAAAAATAAAAAATACATCTTTAGGTACAATTACTGACTTGAATGGTTTTTTTATACTAAAGGATGAATCTGCAAAGAATTTAATAATTTCATTTATTGGATATGAAACAAAAGAAGTTGCATTGAAAGGGCAAACTTTTGTCAAGGTTGTATTAGCAGAAGATACAGAGGTTTTGGATGAAGTTGTAGTGGTAGGTTATGGAACTCAAAAGAAAGTAAATTTAACGGGAGCGGTTGCTACTTTGGATTCAAAACAATTAGAAAGTAAACCAATTACTAGTGCCTCTCAAAGTCTGGCTGGAAAAGTTGCTGGTGTTCATATTGCACAATCTTCAGGTATTGCAGGAGATGATGGTGCACAAATTACCATTCGTGGATTGGGAACCTTGAATAATACTGCACCTCTTATTTTAATTGATGGTGTTATATCGCCAAGTATGGATGTAGTGAATCCTGCAGATATTGAGAATATTTCTGTATTAAAAGATGCTGCTTCGGCCTCAATATATGGTTCTCAAGCAGCTAATGGGGTAATTCTTGTGACTACAAAGAAAGGAAGCACAGAAAATAGAGCAGTTTTTAATGTGAATGCTGGATTTTCTATATCTCAAATAACCAAACAGAGTAAGCCTCAAATGGTCACAGATACAGAGACTTTTATGCTTTTAATGAATGAGGCACGTGTCAATTCAGGATTAACTCCTGCATTTTCTGAAGAAGTAATGGAGTTGTACCGTACACCTTCTTATAGAGAGGCATGTTCTACAGATTGGTTTGACGAAATCTTTAGATCTAGTTTTACTCAAGAGTATAATATTAGTGCACATGGAGGAAACGATAAAACTAAATTTTATTTTTCTTTAGGTTATATGGATCAAGGATCTATTGTTTCAGATGGTAATTATGAACGAATTACTTCTCGCTTGACATTAGATTCACAAATTCTGCCAAAATTGAACGTTGGGGCTGTAATGGGGTATACTTATGGTAATCAAAGAACTCCCAATGGTAGTGTGAATGAGGTCTTTGCACTTGATATAATGAGAGCTTCTCCTTTAAATCCAGCTTATAATGATGATGGGTCGTTGGCTCTTCCTGATAGTTATTCTTTATCTTATACGGGACAAGTTCAAAGTGGTAATCCCTTGGCTGGACTTTTATATAATGAGATACATCAAACTCGTAATGATATTATTGGCACTGCTTATTTGGACTGGAATATTTTGCCAGGACTTCATTTGACTACTATATTGAATGCTAATATTCAGGTTTATGATTATAATGAATGGAAGGGATGTCCTTCAACAAAAAACTGGCGTTATAAGGAATTATTGGCGGATCCTTATTTCAATGGTACAATGAGTGACCTGGAAAATAATTTTTATGGGAATGCAAGTCTAAAGATGTCATCTTCTAGAAACTATCGAATAAACCCTCATGTACAATTAAATTATGAGAAGAATTTTGGCAAGCATAACTTGAAAGCTATGGCAGCTGTTAGTTATGAGAAGAATAGTAATAACTATTTTGATGCATACCGTGGTAAATTTATCTCTAACTATATTCATATTTTAGGTGCAGGTGATCCTACTACGAAAGATAATTCAAGTGCTTTATCTAAATATGCAATTTTGTCTCAGTTTGGTCGTATTAATTATGACTATGCTGATAAATATTTATTTGAATTTAATATCCGACGTGATGGTTCTTCTAGATTTGGCTCTAACTATAAATATGGTGTTTTCCCTTCATTTTCTGCTGGATGGGTGTTAACTCAGGAGGATTTTATGAAGAATGTTCCATTAATTAACTTTTTTAAGTTAAGAGCTTCATGGGGGCAATTGGGAAATCAGTATGGTGGAGATAATTTTCCTTATATGGCAAAGATAGCTTATAATGCAAATTATGTGTGGGGAAAAACTGTAGAAACAGGGGTTACGCCATCTAGCTATGGAAATCCTGATTTGCATTGGGAAACGACGAATGTAACAAACTTAGGCTTTAATTTACATCTTTTGGATTCAGAATTGATTTTTGAAGGAGATTATTTTATTCGTAAAACAAAGGATATTTTATTTAATACTCCATTACCTTATGAAACGGGTTTTAGCTCGGTAATGACTAATCTTGCTCAGGTGCAAAATAATGGTTTTGAATTTATGGCCACTTACCAAAAAAGATTTAATAATTTTAATATGTCAATAAGTGGAAATACTTCATATATACGAAATAAAGTTATTTCGTTAGATCCAACATTGGTTGGTGAAGCAGATAGGCATATAAATGGAAATCAAATAACTACACGTGATAATCCTATCAATTCATATTATTTAGTGAAGTGGACTGGAAAAATCTATCAAACACAAGAAGAAGTAGATAATAGCCCTCATGTGAGTGGGGCTGGTCCTGGAGATCTTATTTTTGAAGATTTTAGCGGTCCTGACGGGACTCCTGACGGAACTATTGATGCTTACGATAGGCAAATTTTAGGAACTGAGTATCCTTCTTGGACTTTTGGGGCAAATTTGTCATTTGGATATAAAGGATTCGATTTGAGTGTTGATTTTCAGGGGATTGCTGACGCATATTCTTATGGAACTTGCGAATATTATACACCAACTTTCCAAGGTTCCAATTTTGGACAATTTTGGGTACAGCGTTGGACACCTGAACATCCTAGTGAAACTGTACCGAGAGTGTGGGTAGATAATGGTCCTAATAATACTTATGCCAATACATATTTTCTGATGGATAGAACATATCTGCGTTTGAAAAATTTAGTATTTAGCTATACTTTTCCACAGAATATATGTAAGAGACTGAGAGCAAGCCGTTTGAGGGTGTATGCTTCTGCATCAAATTTATTTACTTGGACAAAGAAAGGATATAAGGGATTTGATCCAGAACGGTCTAATAGTAGTGGAGAACGTGGAGGAATTCCTCAAGCTACGACATTCAAAATGGGTATTGATTTGACTTTTTAAATAGAATTGAAATATGAAAAAGATATATTTATTAGTACTGGGTTTTATGTCATGCTTCTTTTATAGTTGCAATGATTGGATTGAGTTGGAACCGGAGGATTCTTTGGCAAAAGAGACATTTTTTAATACTCAAGAGGATTTTAATCAGGCTATAACAGGGCTTTATGCAATACTTCGGCCTACGGATGCAGATGCTGTTGGAGGTGCATATTTTGGGAATCTGTATTGGGAGGTTTGTGCGGATGTTTGTATGTGGAAGAACAGTTGGACACAACCTTGGTTTGATATTTCACGAGGAGAATTAAATGCAGTGACTGGAAATGTAGATCTTGTGTATAAAAATTTGTACTATGCAATTTCATGGGCGAATACAATTAAGGCAGAAATAGAGGCAAAAGCTGATAATTTTGATGAGGATTTTGTAAAGTATGTAACAGGGCAAATAGGTTTTGTAAGGGCTTTATGTTATATTCGTTTGACAAGTTTATGGGGTGATGTTCCTTTGGTTGATAAGATTTATACTCCTGAGGAATCAAAATTGCCAAGAAGTCCTTTTTCAGAGATTATGGAAAAAATTATAATTCCAGATCTTACATTGGCTGCAACAAACTTAGAAGTTACTCCTTATGATTCTCGTGAAGGGATTGCAACAAAACAAGCTGCAATTGGAATGAAGGTAAGAGCTTATTTATATGCAGAGGATTATGAGAATACAATTAAGAGTGCATTGGAATTAATGGAATTGGAAAAGCAAAATCCATCTGAAATTGGTTTCTTGGATAATTATAAAGACATTTTCTCAAATTCAAATGAAGATAATAAAGAGATTTTATTTGCCTTAAAATATACTGCGGGAGGATATAAACAGGGAAGCACCTTTAATACAACGTTTGGTAGTAAGTTACCAGGACTGCCAGAAGCCAGTATGAATGGTTCTTGGGAAACAGTTTCTGTATTACCTGAATTTATAGATTCATATCCTTTAATTGATGGTAAAACAGTGGAAGAGGGTTCAAGAGCTTATGATCCGGAACAAAAATGGGCGAATAGAGGCCCTAGGTTTGAAAGCACATTTTATATTGGTGATTATTCAATGGTTAATGGCCTTTTATATGAATCGTCTGAATATGTATGCAATATAAGTGCTCAATGCGCAAATGATTATCCTTTAACAATAAATAAAGGATATATGAATGAAGATGATAAAATAGACTGGACAAATGAAGATGAGTCTGATTTTATTGTTTTACGTTATACAGATGTGTTAATGATGTATGCAGAGGCTAAAACAATGCTTGGACAAATAGACGATTCTGTTTATGACATATTAGATAAGGTAAGAGATAGAGCCGGTATTGCACGTGTGCCTCGAGGACAATCTCAATCTGAGATGATGAATACGATACAGAATGAAAGAAAGTGGGAATTTGCTTTTGAAGGATTAAGATATTTTGATATTCGTCGTTGGGGTATTGCTGATCAAGTGATAAATGGAATCACATCGGATGAAAAATATGATTTTGGATCTCATAAAGTGTTTGTTTCTGGAAAGAATGAACTTTGGCCTATTCCGCAAAGTGCTATTGATGCAAATCCAAATCTTTCTCCTAATAATCCTGGGTATTAATAAAATTAATTTATTATGAAACAGTTGTTATTTATAGTTTTTGTGTTTATTGGAACCTTTGTATATGTTGGTTGTAATGAAGAAGATTATGCTATTAATAGAATAGCTTCACCAGAGAATTTGTCTGCTACACGTGGGGATACTTCTGTCTTTTTAAAATGGGATAAGGTTGAAGGAACTGCATTTTATACATTGGTTCGTGGTTTAAAAGTAATAGCAGATAGTTTGTATGTAGAGTCTTATGAAGATGCTTTAGCACCTGATACATTGACTGAATATAGAGTTTATGCAGTGGATGCTATGGGATGGCGCTCTTCTACTTATGCCTCAGATTCTGGATATTTGGGCATTCCAAATGGAATCATTCCACGTGCTCCAATAAAATTTGAAGCTTCGGTAGATGATATTAGAGGATGTGTATTGTCGTGGACAACTGGGCGTTTTGCTACTTCTTATAAATTATATAAGAATGATGTTTTTTATGCAGATGTAGTTGAAAATCAGTTTATTGATTATGATGCTACAGATGTTCCCACAGAATATACACTTTATTCAAATAATTATAATGGGATTTCACAGACTGGAATTTCGGCTACTGGAAACAAAGCTTATTTATGTTTGGATAATTATGAAAAATATGAGGATGGTTATGTAATACAACCTTGGACTGAAATAGCTGAACGTACACAATATTATACGGAGGGAAGCCCTATAGTCGTAGCGGGGGAAGCATATTCGGGCTCAAAGCAATTAATAATAAAAGAAGGTAAGTTACAGATTCTTCATGATTGGGGAGGTGCTTTGTATGATGGTTATTATGTGATAAGCTTTATGGCTCGAAAAGAAAATGGAAGTTTTAATGTGTATTCAACTTTTGGAACAAATGAAGTCTATTCTAATGTTGGGGAATGGACAAAGTTTAGTTATAAAACGGGATTAATTAAGGTAGGAGACACATTTAATCTTACAATAGAATCAAAATTAGATAATATGAATTTATTGATAGATGATTTGTCCATATCTTATATCTGGAGTGGCGGCTTCTAATTTGTTATAGGTTTATAGAGAAATGTGATAAGCTATTTATTACATTTCTCTTAGCTAGTGTGTTGATTTGTTTTTTATATAGTGTTATGAGATACCGTTATATTTTATATCTGCTTTCTTCTTTTTTACCGATTGTCAGTATTGAAGGGTATGCTGCTGAAACCATAGAACAAAAGGAAACGTGTAAGACAAACTATTCTCAAAGTTTGACAATAACCCCTGCAATATATCCTTATTTGGTAGAGCCGAAAGATTATCCTGAATATTATAGAAGGCCTTATCCCTCGCTATCGTGGAAAGATTTTGGCAATAAGACCCAGTTTGTAGTGGGGCGTAACACCCCTATAGATTCAACAGAGGTAGCTGAGGTAAAAGGTGATGTATATAGGCCAGGACTTTCATTGATGTGTGATAAGAACTTCACTCGGAGATTGCAATTTATGTCGAAGAATAATTTCTTTGTGCATAATATAGGTGGATATGGACCGGGATCTGCTATGCCTGTATATGGTGGATTTGGAGAATGTATTGTTCCGAAGTGGCAGATAGATCAGATTCAGAGGTATATAGGAAATAAGTTCACGGGTTTTGATGTAGGAGAACAAGATGGACGTTTTAATTTTACATATCGGCATATTATAGAACCTTATATACCTGATAAAAAACAGCAATACTTGGCTTCACAACCTTATTTTGATCGGGTAGCAAGTGATTTAGGAAACTGGTGCAGTGCATTAAGTGTACTTTGGTATTGGCATCCCATTTTAAAAGAAGGATATACTATGCTGGCTGGTTCGGAGACTCAGAATAAGATAACTAACGGACAGGTACAATACATGCATTTAAGGGGAGCAGGGAAGCAATATGGCATATTGTGGTATGGTGATGTATCTGTTTTTGATTCATGGGGATGCAAAATTTATGATGATAAAAATGGGTTTAAAAATGGTGGAAGTTTGTCGCTTATGAAGCGTTCTTATTATACTCAATATATGTATAATTCTACAATTTTGAGTATGGAACATGGATGGTGTGAAGGAGCTTGGGCCACTAATCGTGGAAAACTTTCTCCCATTGGGATAATGCATAATGATTGCGTGGATTTTGTACATAAATATGGGCAGCCTGGAGTTATGGTTACTCAGATTGCTTTATTGAATGATTTTTATTCAGGTTGGATGCCTGCTTCTCATATTGCAGCTTCATTTCGCGTTTGGAATGGTATGCCATATTCCTCAGGAGATTATTTGACGGATGCTCTTGTCAGCATGTTTTATCCACATTATGAGCGAAGTGGATTTTTTTATGATGAAACTGGGGCCATGTGCGCAACTCCTTACGGTGAGAATGTAGACGCGTTATTGAGTGATGCTCGTGTAGAAACAATGAAGCAATATCCAGTGATAGTAGCTGCTGGTGATTTGTTTAGTGGAGGAAGAGAATTGACTGATAAAATAAATGATTATGTATTACAAGGAGGAACCTTTGTGGTTACGGCTAAAAATGCTGCTCGTTTTTGGCCGGAATGGAAAATTATAGAGAAAAATACTTTGTTCCCGGCAGGAACTAAAGTGAAAGTAGGAAATGAACAAATCGTTGAGCAGGCTGCATTTAGACTATATAAGGCTGATTTGCCTGAGAATGCGCAAATCATGGCTAAGGTGGGAAAATTTCCTACGGTTTGGTGTATTCCAGTAGGAAAGGGACGGGTAATTCTGTCATTGACAGAGTTTGGTTTAAATTCTCAACCTTATCGAGTACAACCTCCTTCTAGTTGGCATAGAGGGGAGTTTAATACTTATTTGGAGCGTCCTTATCGTCTGTTGAGCCATTTTGAAACAATCTTGGATGAATTATTTTCATCTGTAAATTTATTTTCGGTAGGTAAAGATTTAGGGTATATAGTAAACTATTTAGGTAAAGGAAAATATCGGCTTGCTGTGTATAATAATACGTTGAAAAGTCTTCCATTTAAAATAGAATCACATATAGGTGATATAGAAACAATAAATGAACTTTCTACAGGAAATAAGCTTTTCAGTTGTGCCGGGTATTGGCCTCATGAGATGAAGGGAGAAGTAGAAGGTAAAGATGATGAATCACATATCTATGGAGGGGATATTCGTCTATTTGATGTAACGGTGAAAAATGAAAAAATAAATGTGATGAGAAAAATAAATCAGGTTTCACCCGTAACAGGTTCCTACTTGGCTACCGATAATATGATGTACCTGAAAGAGGTAATTAGGACAATGCCTACTTTTTTTGATTATTTTGATGGAGTGGCTGTTGATGGGAGGGCTGTTTTGCAAATGGATGATAAGGCTTTGGCGCGCCAAAATGAGTGGTATACGCTACAGTCACTTGATATAGCTGCAGATTTGCGCAGTGGCTTTGATTCTGGTTATTGGACTTTTGATATTCAGAAGTCAGCTTTTCAGCGTACAAAAGATGACTTAAATAGAATAAGTAAGAAATTGCAGTTGCTATACGGAAAACATTCATTGTTAATTCCTTGTGCTTATAAGAATCAGTGTCCAGATGAAATGAGGGCATATTATAATATTTGTTTTATTGATTCTATTTCGGAAAACTCTAACTGGTCTTATGGGAAGAATTTCAGGTTATTGGATTGTTCAATACTGGAATGGGATGATGTTTATATGGCAATGCGTGAAAGGTGTGTAAATAAGCAATTGGATGTAACAGTCGATAAAAAAGTTTTACCGGTTAACGAAAATCATATTTTGACCTTGGAGCGTTATGAAAAAGATATACGAAAAGCTGTTTCAGGAGTCGATTGCTTTTTTGATGCATTTGGTGGTGTGTGTGTAACAGCTGAATATATTGCTAATAAATCTTTGGATGCTTTGCTGGAGGAGAAAAAATGGTGGGATAAGATAGGACTTTCGGTCATTGTTAGTTTTATTGAAGAGATTAATCATTTTCCTGGATTGACATTATGTGATGCTGTTCCTGTATATTATGAAAGAAGTATGGATTATTATAAGGATGTGTTGAGTAAAATGGGACATCTAGGACTAAAAAGAGCACTGTTTACTACGCAGGCTCCTATTGAAGCTAATTACTCTGAACAGCAGATCTACAATAAGATGAAAGAATCGTTTAAGATTTTGTCAGAGTATGCAGGACAGAGACAACTTAAAATTTTATTGACTAATACTCGTTTTAGAATAGCTGCAGACGTAAAGCAGCAAAAACAAATGTTACAGCAAATTGGTGTAAGTGCTAACATGGGGTTGGCTGTGAATTTGAATCATTTGTCAGAGCAAGAGTATTCTCAGTCTATAGACGATGCCGGACATTTACTGGATGTTGTTATATTAGGAGGAGTGGGATCAATGGAACATTCGGAATATCTTCCAATAGCTGAAAGTGGAAAATCAGCAGATAAACTGAATCGGTTAAAGGATGTATTGCTGATTGAAAAGGTATGGCCTTTTACCAATGAAAGTATATATAAAGATTGCCAATATATGAATTGGGTGAAATAGTTAATGGAATGTATTATCAGTAAAATTTATGAATTTTATGAAGGACTTTAGAATATTCTCATGTCTTTTGATATGGATATGTGCGTGTACTTTATATGCGAAGGATTTGCCTCGTGAGGAACTTTTAATAAATTCATGTTGGAAATACTCCAAAGGAGATCATGAGCATGCAGAACAAGAAGATTTTGATGATACTTCTTGGGAGAATGTAGGACTTCCTCATTCTTTCAGTATCCCTTATTTTATGTCGAAAGACTTTTATGTTGGCTATGGATGGTATAGGAAACAGATCCAGTTAAGTGCGGCAGATTTGAAGAGGAAACTTTTTCTGGAGTTTGACGGGGTGTTTCAGGAAGCTGAGGTTTTTGTCAATGGAAGAATGGCAGGGAAACATGTGGGAGGATATACGGGGTTTTCTGTAGATATTTCTCCATGGATAAAAAAGGGAAAGAACCTGATAGCTGTAAGAGTGAACAATTTATGGAAACCGGATGTGGCTCCGAGAGCTGGGGAGCATGTGTTTAGTGGAGGTATTTATAGAAATGTGCGTCTGGTGAAAAAAGGATATTGCTATATTTCCTGGTATGGTATGTTTATCACAACTCCTGATTTGGCAGAACAGCAAGGACGTTATTCAAGAGTAAAGATTGAAACGGAAATATGCAATGAGAGTAATAAGAGTGGAATTTATCGTTTGCAAACTAGGATTCTGGATTGTAATGGAAAGAATGTAGCCACAGTAGAGACTACGGAAACGGTGGCTGCCGGTGGAAAGAAAATATTTATGCAGTTGACTAAACCGGTTGATTATCCGGCTTTATGGAGCCCGCAGCATCCGAATTTATATACAGCTGTAAGTTTGGTATATCACAATGATAGATTGATTGATTCTTTGGAAACTTCTTTTGGCTTTCGCTGGTTTGAATGGACGGCTGATAAAGGATTTTTCTTGAATGGACATCATTTTTATATTAGAGGAGCCAATGTACATCAGGATCAGGCCGGTTGGGGAGATGCTGTAACTGAAGCTGCAATGTACAGGGATGTAAATATGATAAAAGAGGCTGGTTTTAATTTAATTCGAGGATCGCATTACCCTCATGCGCCAGCTTTTTCACAAGCATGTGATGAAACAGGACTTTTATTCTGGTCGGAAGCTCCATTTTGGGGAATTGGAGGATTTAAGCCGGATGGCTATTGGAACAGCAGCGCCTATCCTGTAGAAAAAAAGTATGAGCAGGCTTTTGAGGAGAGTGCTTTGCAGCAATTGCGTGAAATGATACGTATTCATCGTAATCATCCTTCCATTGTGGCATGGAGTATGTGCAATGAAGCATTCTTTTCTGCCCCGGAAGCAATGACGGGAGTACGTAGGTTACTGAAGCGGATGGTGGATTTGGCTCATCAACTGGATGCTACAAGACCAGCTGCCGTGGGAGGAGCACAACGTCCTTTAGCCGATGAAAGAATTGACCGTATTGGAGACCTTGCCGGATATAATGGAGATGGTGCCACACAGCCTGATTTTCAAAATCCGGGTATTCCTAATCTGGTGTCAGAATATGGAAGTGTAACGGCTGACCGTCCGGGTGAATACGTTCCTGGATGGAGTGACTTACAACGTGATGAAGGTTGGAAAGGACGTTCATGGCGCAGTGGACAGGCTATCTGGTGTGGATTTGACCATGGTAGTATTGCTGGAAGTGCGTTGGGAAAAATGGGGATTGTGGACTATTTCCGTATTCCGAAACGTTCCTGGTATTGGTATCGGAATGAATATGCGGGTATTGCACCTCCTGAATGGCCGGGGAAAGATAATCCTGCACGTTTAAAGTTAAAAGCAAGTAAGATAAAGGGGGTGAAGACTGATGGTACAGATGATGTACAACTATGGCTTACTGTTTGTGATGCTTCAGGGAAAGCGGTATCTTCTACTCCTACAGTAGATTTGAAAGTTATTTCAGGTCCGGGTGAATTTCCTACAGGACGATCCATTCGTTTTGAAGAAGGAAGTGACATCCGTATCATGGACGGGCAGGCTGCCATCTCTTTCCGTTCATATTATGCTGGGAAAACCGTGATTGAAGCAAGTGCAGACGGTTTGGAAAAATCACGAATTGAAATAGAATTTGTGGGAGATAATGTATATCGTGAAGGAGTAACTCCAATTGTATCATATCGCCCTTATGTTCGTTTTGTACGTGAGCAGGGCATGAGTGAGTTACAGACTTTCGGCCGGAATAATCCGGTTTTTGCCAGCAGCAGTAAAGAGGGGCATGCACCCGGTATGGCGGCAGATGGGAATCCTGATACTTATTGGAAAGCTGCCAACGGAGATACTTCACCTTATTGGATACTGGATACTGAAAAGTTTTTGGAATTGAAGGAGATAGAACTCGGTTTTCTTTCAGGGAAATCTCCGTCTTATTATATAGTAGAAATTTCGGATGATAAAGAAAGCTGGAATACAATATGTGATAATCCACAAATTGAGAAAGCAGATACAACTCATCGGTTAGTTCTTGATAAGGGCAAAAATACAGGGCGTTTTATACGTATTAAATTTGCAGATTGGAAAGAAGCTATCTTGTCAGAATTGTTAGTAAAAGGAACTGTATTATAAATAATTGTGGAATTTATATTTATGAGAAAATTTGTGTCGATTTTATGCGGGGTTATTACATTTTTTATGTTATCCTGCAAGCAAGAATCCACTGTTGAAATGAAGCTGTGGTATAACCGTCCGGCAACAAACTGGATGAAGTCTGCTCTACCGATTGGAAATGGAGAGTTAGGGGCAATGTTTTTGGGCGGAATAGCTCGTGAACAGCTACAGTTTAATGAAAAATCCTTGTGGTCTGGGAGTCAGGAATTGCGAGGGGCTTATCAGAGTTTTGGAGATGTATTCCTTGATTTTGAAGGAATTGATTCTTGTAAAGTAGAGAATTATTATCGGGAACTTTCATTGGATGAGGCAATAGGTCGTGTAACATTCGATTGGCAAGGTGTTACGTATGAACGTGAGTATTTTGCAAGTCACCCGGATAGCATGATTGTGGCCCGTTTAATCACACTGGGCAATGAAGGAAAGTTAAGTTTTTCAGTGACTTTGAAGGATGGCCGTGAGGGGGTGACACGATGCAAGGATAATACCACCTTATTATTGCAGAATAAACTGGATTTACTTTCTTACGAGGCTCAGTTAAAGGTTATGAATGAGGGAGGCAGCTTGTTTATAGAGGGGGACAGGTTGGTGGTGAAGAATGCAGATGCCGTGACATTATTATTGACGGGGGCTACGAATTTCAGCCTTTCATCGCCTTCCTACATAGATGAGACATCTGAAGAACTGCATCTTCGTATATCTGACCGGATTTGTAAGGCTTCAATAAAAGGTTATGAACAGTTGAAACAGAGTCACATGAAAGATTATTGTCCTTTGTTTCAACGTGTGAAACTTGATTTAACTGAAACTTTACCGGTGATTCCTACAGATGAACTTGTAAAATTCCATAAAGAAAGTCTTTATCTGGATATGCTTTACTTTCAGTATGGCCGTTATCTGATGTTGGCTTCTTCGCGCGGCATGGACTTGCCTAGTAATTTGCAAGGAATATGGAATAATGATAATACTCCTCCATGGGAGTGCGACATCCACAGTAATATTAATGTACAAATGAATTATTGGCCTGTTGAAAATTGTAATTTGTCCGAATGCCATGCTCCTTTCTTGAATTATATTTTTAAAGAAGCTCTTAAATCGGATGGAAGCTGGCAGAAGGTTGCTCAGGAAGAAGGACTTAGAGGATGGGCAATTAAAACCCAAAGCAATATTTTTGGCTATACGGACTGGAATATAAATCGGCCAGCTAATGCCTGGTATTGCATGCATTTATGGCAACATTATCTTTATACACAGGATGTGAACTTTTTGGTTGAAAAAGCATTTCCTGTTATGCAGCTTACTTGTGAGTATTGGTTTGATCGTTTGAAAGAAGATGAAAATGGCAAATTGGTTGCTCCTGATGAGTGGTCACCGGAACAAGGACCGTGGGAGGATGGTGTATCGTATGCCCAGCAGTTAATCTGGCAACTGTTTAGTGAAACAACTCAGGCCTTACAAGTTTTCCACCAAAAGGGAATACAACAGAATGAGGCTTTTGAGAAAGAATTGAAGGACAAATTTGCTCGTTTGGATAATGGACTTACAATTGGCTCATGGGGACAAATAAAAGAATGGAAATATGATACTTGGCAACTGGATACTTTAGGAAACCAGCATCGTCATCTTTCTAATTTAATTGCTCTTTATCCGGGTAATCAAATTTCTTATTATAGAACACCAGAATATGCTGAGGCAGCAAAGCAAACCTTGCTATCCAGAGGTGACTTGGGAACAGGATGGAGTCGGGCATGGAAGATAGCTTGCTGGGCCCGTCTTCAGGATGGAGACCATGCTTACCGTTTGCTTAAATCTGCACTGAGTCTTTCTTCTTTGACTGTAATAAGTATGGATAACGACAAAGGAGGTGTATATGAGAATTTGTTCGACTCTCACCCTCCTTTCCAGATTGATGGTAATTTCGGAGCTACTGCTGGGATGGCAGAAATGCTTTTACAGAGTCATCAAGGTTTTATTCAGTTGCTGCCTGCGTTACCTGCTGCATGGCCTGAAGGGTGTATAGATGGGTTACGTGCGGTAGGGGACTTTACTTTTAATTTAAAATGGAAACAACATGTACTTCAGGAGTGTACATTAGTCTCTGGTTCAGGAAATGAATGCACAATTTATAGTCCTGATATTGTGATTCAAAAAGTAGAGGCTGCTTCGGGAGAGGAAGTTCCTGTTACAGCGTCTGATAAGGGATTATATACCTTCCAGACAGAGAAGGGGGTAGAGTATCACGTTATATTGAAAAACTAATAATAAAAATTCCTGAAGAAATTCTTTGTTTGCTTTGTGAACAGGAATTCTTCAGGAATTTTTGTTTTAGTATATAGGGCGGGAAATATTTCACGCTTTAAAAGGCTTGCGGAATTTACATCCGTTTTTCCACTGAGAGCATCCGTAGGCCGTCTTTCCTTTAATAATAATGCCCGTGCCGCATACAGGACAGGCTTTTCCTAAGATGCTGTCATCGGCTGGCAGGTTGTCTTCCTTAGGGGCTTCGGGAGTGGCTGCTTTCTTGCTGGCCCGTGGCTTGCGGGGAGCCGCTTTTTTCTTGGGCTCTTCTTCACCGTTTTTAGGGGCAGCTGCTTTTTTCAGCGGAATTTTAGGGCTGTCATCAGTCGTAACGGTCACACGGCGGTTGCTGTTGTCACGCAGTACGCTGTAGACTATTTCGGTGACCATCTGCTTCAATTCAGCTAAGAAGGTACCTGCATCGTAACTTTTTCGTTCGATTTCGCGCAATTTCTTTTCCCAGATACCGGTCAGTTCGGCCGATTTCAGGAGTTCTTCGTGAATTAGCTGAATCAGTTCTACTCCGGTAGGAGTAGCAATCAGGTTTTTGCGTTCCTTGCGGATGCCGGTAGTCAAACGGTTGCCATGTGCTTCCACATCTTTTATCAGATTCGCGAATACTTTCTCATTCAAATCTGCATCCGGTCGGTAGTTACCTTGTTTATCTGCATCCTGCGTCATTTGGAGGAACAACGGAAGCGCATTACTGCATTGGCTTCCTGTACCATATTGTGCCGTATCTTTATGAAGAAAACATTTATTAAATGCAACCATTATATCCTGTGCCAACGAAGTGTAATAATGAATGTCAAAGTCATTACCTACCATTTTCGCAGCTTGTACCAAATACATGACTGTCATGTAATAATGCGCAGTAGCCACCAAAGGAACGGGTGTATTCCGTGAGAATCCCGCACGAAAATCTCCGTAATCATACCAGTCTCCCAATCCGAAAGAAAGAATACCTGTATCTGCACGAGTCTTGAGATAATCCACGTAACGACGCATATTCGGATAATATTTCTTAATCAATGAATCGTCTCCATAAGTCTCATAGTACATAAAAGGGAAAATAACCAAAGACCCACCCCACTCCGGAGATTCGGCAAAAGCATCCATACCCGGACCTTCAAAAATCACGTATTCCGGAGCAGTTGTCGGCATGGCTCCGTTGGAATGTTGTGCATCTGCCATATTCTGCATAATCTGCGGAGCGTATGCTGTCAAATCATAGTTATACAACAAACCCGGACCATTCAGATGTACCTGTTCCAGCCACCCAAGTTTCTCACGATGCGGACAATCCGTAAACACAGACTGCATATTGCTGCGAACCGCTTTCTCGATCAATCGATGGGCAGCATTAAATATCCGGTTGGATGATTCGAAAGTGGAAACTTTCTTGGCTGAATTATATACGAAACAGGATTGAATATTCTTTAATACAGGCAATTTCTGCGGATTCTTCTGTCCTTTTAAGACAGCACCCTCTACCTGAATATATCTAAAACCGTAATAAGAGAAACGAGGGTGCCAGGTTTCATCGCCTTCCCCTTTCAGAGTGTATTCGTAATAGTGTTGACGCCCTGTCTGACGCTGATTGCAAGCACCTTCCTCTGTCAATGCTTCGGCTACAATCAAAGTCACTTTCTGACCACGTTTGCCACGTACTGTTATTTCCGGAAAGCCAGCCAGATTCTGTCCCATATCCAACACAAAAGCAGAAGGATCGACTGTTCTCTTAGTTGATACAGAAGCTGATGCAACTTGTTCTGCATTTAGTTTGGTTACCTTTTGAATATCATACCGTTCCATGATTTTCACCGGAGCCGCCATCTGTGGACGAAGTATTCCTTTAGGAGCTTCCTGTATGACTACCGGACGCCAGTGACTGTCATCAAAGCCAATCTGATTCCATCCTTTCTGTTCACGACGCGCATCATAATCTTCTCCTCCATATATGCAATTGAAGGTTACCGGACTAAAATCATATTTCCAGTCATTGTCAGAACGGAGTGTTGTAGATGTTC
>ERZ772900.1661-NODE-1661-length-19032-cov-79.121094_pt1 | contig 19032 bp, 14 predicted proteins | sample MGYA00512124_ERZ772900 | MGnify/ENA primary metagenome ERZ772900 (study PRJEB29015, sample SAMEA2737716) | human gut metagenome | biome: human gut; feature: human-associated habitat; material: faeces | place: China | collected 2012 ... | reverse complement strand
GTAGCGTGTGATGAAGTCGCTCTTCTTCTCCTTACCGGTGAGGCGTGCGTCGGCATCGGTCACTACCTTCTTATCTTTTATCTTCGTGCGACGGTTGCGCACGCGGAACAGCGGTGTCTGCAACACGTAGACGTGTCCCTTCTTGATGAGGTCGGGGAAGAACTGCAGAAAGAACGTGATGATGAGCAGGCGGATGTGCATACCGTCGACATCGGCATCGGTCGCCACTATCACCTTATTATATCTAAGCGTGTCGAGTCCGTCCTCTATGTCGAGAGCAGCCTGCAGAAGGTTGAACTCCTCGTTCTCGTACACCACCTTCTTTGTCAGTCCGTAGGAGTTGAGCGGTTTTCCGCGCAGTGAGAATACGGCTTGCGTGTTCACATCGCGGCTCTTTGTGATTGATCCGCTGGCAGAATCGCCCTCGGTGATGAATATCGACGACTCTTCCTTGCGGTCGTTCTTCGCGTCGGAGTAGTGTATGCGGCAGTCGCGCAGCTTGCGGTTGTGAAGGTTTGCCTTCTTCGCGCGTTCGCGTGCCAGCTTCGTGACACCAGCCATCGCCTTGCGCTCACGCTCGCTCTCGGTTATCTTCTGCTGCATCACCTCCGCCACATCGGCGTGTATGTGCAGGAAGTTGTCTACCTCGAGCTTCACGAAGTCGCCAACGTACTTGTTGATGCTCTCGCCTCCGGGTGCCATCTGCAGCGAGCCGAGCTTAATCTTCGTCTGGCTCTCGAACATCGGCTCCTCTACGTTCAGCGCGACGGCAGCCACGAGTCCGTTGCGTATGTCGGTGAACTCGTAGTTCTTGCCGAAGAACTCCTTGATGGTGCGGGCTATGTGCTCCTTGAATGCGCTCTGATGGGTGCCGCCCTGCGTGGTGTGCTGTCCGTTGACGAATGAGTGGTACTCCTCGCCGTACTGGTTGGTGTGCGTAAAGGCTATCTCTATGTCCTCCCCCTTCACGTGTATGATGGGGTAAAGCGGGTCGGTGGTCATCGTGTCGGTGAGCAGGTCAGCCAAGCCGTTGCGCGAGAGGATGCGCCGACCGTTGTACATGATGGTGAGTCCGGAGTTGAGATAGGTGTAGTTGCGCAGCATCGTCTCAACGAAGTCGTCATGGAACGAATAGCCGACGAACAGTGTCGGGTCGGGTTCGAAGAAGATGTAGGTGCCGTTCTCGTCGGCAGAGTCTTCTGTGATGTCCGATGTCAGATTGCCGCGCTCGAACTTGAGCGCACGCACCTTGCCGTCGCGATACGACTTCACCTCGAAGTGTGCCGAGAGGGCGTTCACCGCCTTCACACCCACGCCGTTCAGACCCACGCTCTTCTTGAACGCCTTCGAGTCGTACTTGCCGCCGGTGTTGAGCACACTGACTGCCTCAACGAGCTTGCCCTGCGGTATGCCACGACCATAGTCGCGCACCGACACACGCAGACGGTCGTCGATGTCTACCTCTATGCGCTTGCCGGCGTTCATCTTGAACTCGTCGATAGAGTTGTCGATGACCTCCTTCAGCAGCACATAGATACCGTCCTCGGGCAACTGTCCGTCGCCCAAGCGACCGATATACATACCTGGACGTGTACGCACGTGCTCCATGTCAGAGAGGTGGCGTATGTTGTCGTCGGTATATTGAACTGTGGGTTGAATGTTTTCTTCCATTTTATTTCTTAATATCTTACAGCATCCCGAGTACTATCATCGTATCTTAAGGATGCTATCCGATTTAAATATCCTTCTTGTAGCATCTGCGGCGCTTGTGTATCTCGCGGTTGAGATACTGCCACTGTCCCTGAACCTTCATGTTTGTCTCCATCTCGACGTGGGTCTCGCCCCACTTGAAGCCGAGACGCTGGTAGTGAGGTATGAGGTCGTAGAAGAGCAATGCGTTGGCACCCTTCTGACGATACTCCGGCAACACGCCTACGAGCAGAAGGTCTACGACCTCGGTCTTGTGGAATTTCAACGCGCGAAGGATGTGCCACCAGCCGAACGGGAAGAGCTTGCCACCGCACTTCTGCAAAGCGCGGGCGAGCGACGGGATAGATATGCCTACGCCAACCACCTTGTGGTCGGGTGTGTTCCAGTCCTCGATGATGGTGATGAGGTCGAGGTCAGCCATCGGCAGGTACATCTTCACGTACTGCTCTATCTGGCGGTCGGTGAGTTTCGAGTAGCCATAGAGGTCCTTGAAGGTCTCATTCACTACATTGAATATCTTCTTGCCGTATCCGTTCTCGCCGTATATCTCATTGCGCTTCAGCTTCTTCACCTGCAGGTTGTAGCGCTTCTGAATCATCTTTGCGATGGTAGCATACTTTTCCGGCATTTCCTCCGGCACGTAGAGCTTATACTCCACGTAGTCGTTGTCTTTCTCCCATCCGCCCATGCGATCCATGTGCTCTGGATAGTAGGGGTAGTTGTATGCCGTAGCCTGAGTACCAAGCTGGTCGTAACCGTAGAGGAGCATTCCCTCGGGGTCCATATCGGTGAAACCGAGCGGACCGACAATCTCCTTCATACCTTTCGACTTGCCGTAGTCTTCTACTGCCTTGAGAAGTGCTTTAGACACTTCGATATCGTCAACGAAATCGATCCAGCCGAAGCGAACCGACTCGCGCTCCCACTTCTTGTTGGCACTGTGGTTGATGATAGCAGCCACACGACCCACAACCTTACCGTCGCGGTATGCCATGAAGTACTCAGCCTCGCAGAAGTCGAAGGCTGCATTCTTATCCTTACGGAAGGTGTTCATCTCATCGAAGTAGAGGTTTGGCACGTGATAAGGATTACCTTTATAGAGCTCGTTGTGGAAATCGATAAACTTGCACAAGTCGCGGCGCGACTCAACTTTCTTAATCTCTATTGCTGACATTTTAATAGTTTTATTCTTTCACTTTTGTTTGATACTCATTGCACGATTGCCTCTTCGGGCAAGCAATACATCTTTATAAATAAAGCCTTAAAAGTGCAAAAGTACGGAAAAATGCTCAAACTAACGAAAAACCGGGTAACATTTAGCGATATTTACGAGAAATTAGCAGCACATGCTCACCTTCAGCGGTGGTTGTGGCGAAGATATACACGTCGCCGCCATCTTTGATTTTGAAGCGTTTGCGCAGTTCTGCGACTGTGAGTGGAAAGTTGCGCGTAGCTATATTGGCTTTCTCTATGCCTACCAACGCCTTGCGCAGCCCGCCCTTGTTCATCGTCGTCACGCGCTCCACAACGAAGCTTCTGCCCGGAAAGCCTTCAACGGGTTCGTCGGAAAGGAAGAGGTGGCTATTGCGGCTCACGGGCGACACGCCGTAAGCTGCTGCCAACTCGTCGAAGCAGCCTGCTTTCATTATTGAGGCGTTGGGCTCGTGTAAGATTTTTGAGTTTTGAGTTTTGAGTTTTGAGTTGGCGACTGGAGCCGAGGATCCTGGCGTATAGACAAAGAGGGAGGAAGAGTCTGAAGCGGTAGAAAGATCCGCACAATACACCTTCAGCTCGCTCTCCACCACCTTTGAAAGCACAAGCAGCAGTTCCTTGCACTCGCCTCCCACCGACACGATGTGCACCGCGCGCACCGCGCCCTGCAAGTCGTCCACCGCCTTATGCCAATCGAGCATAGGCGAGAGCTTCAGCATCGTGAAGCGCGACTTCTCAAGCAGCTTGGGCAGGAGCTGCACGACATCGGGCGTGCAATCGGCAAGCATGACGGTCTTGGCACCGTGCTCGTCGCGACGCGCCGGGTCGAGGAAAATCATTGTTTGTGGTTCAAGCGTAGCAAGATACTCTACAGCATCGGCGCACACCACCGTGACGTTGTCCAAGCCGAGCAACGGAAGGTTGTGATCAACGATGCGGCAGAGCTGCTCGTTGCGCTCCACATACGTAGCCTCAGCAAAGGCGCATGAGGTGAAAGAGAAGTCGACACCGAAGCCGCCGGTCAGGTCGGTCATGCTGGACGCATGACAGTTGTGAGTTGAGAGTTGAGAGTTGAGAGTTGCATGCTGCTCAGAAGAATTATCAACTCCTTCCTCCGAACTCTCAACTCTCAATTCTGAACTCTCAACTTCCCTCTCCGAACTCTCAACTTCGTTCTCCGAACTCTCAATTCGACAAGTCCACTCCATCGCCAAGTTGAGCTTATACTGCGCTGTGGGTTCTGACGAGCACTGCTCCATAGAGAGGTGTGGCGGAAAGATCACGCCATCGCACGCAGCCCATTTGGGGAGCTTGCGACGCGCTATCTGCCAGCCTTGTATCTGGTCGAGAGCGTAGGGCATGTCAACATCCGGAAAGCGATTTGCTTGAAGCGCAAGCTGACGGATATCACGTTCGCGATATTCGCGTATAAATTCTGCAGTAGTCATAGACATATCATTGTTATTTTTGACTGCAAAGTTAACACATTTAGCCGATTAAATAACTACATCAGAATGAATGTAAATAAATTTCACCGATTTTCTTTGCAGTATAACAAACTTACTGTAACTTTGCAAAAGTTGCACAGAAGACAACAAAATGAGCAACCCCCTAAACATAATACCCTAAAGTATGGAACCTATTGTTGACTTTTCAATCCTACCCGCACGTCTGCGCTCAGCCGAGCGAGTCGTAACTGTAGCAGTGGCATGTCCTGCCGACTCTCACACAGAGGAAGTTATCGAACGAAGCATCGCGGAACAGTTCGCACGCTTCACCCTTGTAGCCAACACGGCAAAGGCTGATATCGCACGCCGATTGGCAGCCGACTATCCCGACAAGGTTACACTCATCGTGGCTGACGACGATGACGACGCAGCGCGCCATGCCGTCAAGGAGGTGCGCGAGGGCAGAGCCGACGTACTCATGAAGGGTTCGCTGAACACTGACAACCTCTTGCGCGCAGTACTCAACAAAGAGGAGGGCATACTCATCAAGGGTAGCGTACTCACACACATCGCCGTTGCTGATGTGCCGAGCCTTAACCATTTGTTATTCTTCTCGGATGCAGCCGTCATTCCCTACCCCACTACCGAACAATACGACGCCATCACACGATACATCACCGACACCTACCGCAGCATAACGGGTGGCGACCGCCCACGCGTGGCACTCATCCACTGCACGGAGAAGGTATCGGAGAAATTCCCGCTCACGCTCAGCTACGAGGAACTGAAGGCAAATGCTGCCGCAGGAGCCTACGGCGAGGTGGAGATAGGCGGACCGATGGACGTGAAGACGGCTTGCGACGCAGAGAGCGGAGCCATCAAGGGCATCACATCGCCAGTGGTGGGCAACGCCAACTGCCTCATCTTCCCTGACATAGAGGCAGGCAACACATTCTACAAGACAATAACTCTCTTCGGTGGTGCTACGGTGGCTGGTATGCTCGTAGGCACGACAGCACCCGTGGTGGTGACATCGCGCGCCGACACTGCCGACTCCAAATTCTACTCTTTAGCAACTGCTTGCTTGAAAGCGATTAACAAACAGTAAACTCAAGACATATTCATGAAAAAAATATTTGTGATCAACCCTGGCTGCACCTCTACAAAGGTGGCTGTGTATGAAGACGAACACGCTGTATGGACATCCGACGGACTGCATCCGCAGGAGGAAGTAGACAAGTACGCAACCGAGATGGAGCAGTACGAGTACCGCAAGAATTTCATCCTGAAACTATTAGAGGAGGCAGGAATACCTTTGGAATTCGATGCCGTAATCGGTAGAGGCGGTCTGCTGAAACCGTTGCACGGCGGTGTGTATGCCATCAACGAGCAGATGAAGCAGGACCTCATCAACGCCAAGCACAAGCATGTGTGCAACCTCGGTTCGATCCTTGCCGACGACATCGCACAGATGTGCCACTGCCCAGCCTACATGGCTGACCCTGTGGTGGTAGACGAGTTTATGACACGTGCACGCTATACGGGTCTGCCGTTCATGAAGCGCGAGTCTATCTTCCACGCGCTCAACGCCAAGGCAGCCTCGCGCCGCTATGCGCGCAGCATCGGACGCAAGTATGAGGAGATGAACCTCGTAGTGGCTCACCTCGGTGGCGGCATCTGCGTATCGGCTCACCACGAGGGCAAGGTGATCGACGTGAACAACGCGCTCAACGGTGAGGGTCCTATCGCGCCGGAACGCGCCGGAACGCTGCCTGCCGACCAACTCGTGCGACTCTGCTTCTCGGGCAAGCATACCCAGGCAGAGATTATGAAGATGCTGGCAGGCAACGGCGGATGCCAGGCACTACTCGGCATGAAGGACATGAAGGAGATATCGCGCCGCGCAGAGGCAGGCGAGGAGCCGTTCCACGAAGTGCTCGAGGCTATGCTCTACACCGTGTCGAAGCAGATCGGTGCCATGGCGGTTGCGCTATGGGGCAAGGCGGATGCTATCATCCTCACCGGCGGCATCGCCTACAGCAAGTACTGCGTTGAGGAGATAAAGAAGCAGGTGGACTTCCTCGCTCCGGTCATCGTGATGCCAGGCGAAGGCGAGATGGAGTCGTTAGCGTTCAACGCCTTAGGAGCATTGAACGGCGAACTGCCAGTACACGAGTACAAGTAATTATTAATTCTTAATTATTAATTCTTAATTATTATATGAAGAAAGCCCTGCTTCGTATTCGTGCGGAGCAGGGCTTTCTCATTTAGACCTAATCAAAAATTTATATCAACAACAATTCATATCATTTAGTACTAACCAAAATCAACGGTTATTTAACCTCAATCTGGCGAGCAGCCTTCTGCACGTTCTGCTCAACCTTCGGAAGGTCGATTGTGAGCACACCATCGCTGACGTTGGCTGCAATCTTCTCCTTGTCGACATCATCAGGCAAGAGAAGTGTCTGCTCGAACTTGGTGTAAGAGAACTCGCGACGCAGATAATGCTCCTTCTTATCCTCATCCTTCTTCTCGTTCTTCTTCTCCATCTTGATGTGCAGATTGCCGTCGGCATCGATGTTGATGTTGAAGTCGTCCTTCTTCATTCCGGCTGCTGCAAGCTCTACAGTATAGTCGTGTTCTGTCTCTTTAACATTAATAGCTGGGGCGGTTGCGTTAGTACGCGGCATAAAGTCGGTATCAAAAAAGTCGTTGAAAACTTCTGGCATCCATGCATTTCTCATTACTGGTAACATATCAAATACCTCCTATTTATATTTTAATTTTTACGTTTATCGTTTGCTTGCCTTTGGGCTTCCGTCCATCGGCTTGCACTATTCATAATGCAACTTACGTACCAATGCCGAAATCGCCCATAAAAACGATAAACAGTAAGCAATATTGACAGTTTGACGACAAATAGTCAGTTCAGGCGGACACTTTGGCGTGTTTTACTTGCAACAGCAATCGTCTTAAAGAGGCGTTTGCGCGACGCGCACCGACCGATGCAGATGTCTGCACCGACCGACGCAGATGTCCGCACCGACCGACGCAGATGTCCGCACCGACCGACGCAGATGTCCGTATCGACCGACGCGGATGTCCGCACCGACCGACGCGGATGTCCGCACCGACCGACGCAGATGCTCATAGTAACACGGGCGCAACGTTGTTAAAGCGAAAAAAATATAGCAAAAACACTTGGTCGTTTCATAATTAATATGTATCTTTACCCCGTGAATTTAGAAACCGCACACTGAATAAGTTTTGTGCGTACACAGACATTATATATTCCCTATATACTGCTCGCGCGAGCGTAAGTATAACTCGGTTCTCTTCGGTGTTCTTGACGGAGGAAGTGTTGTTGTATTTACGCGATTTTTGTTTTATTACGTTTCTACACAACTCCTCGCTTCCTCTTCGCTAAAGCACCGCAGGTTGCCCCTCAAAGAAGACCATAAACTTTAAAATACTACACCTATGGAACTAAAACAAGCTACTGCCGGCACAATGGAGTCCGGCGACATCATGATTCAGATTGCCCCCTGCGAGAAAGAGGGCCTGAATATTGATTTGCAAAGTTCGGTTGCCTACCAGTTTGGCGACCAGATTCGTAAGGTGATTGTTGAGACACTCGAAGGACTCGGCATCACCCGTGCTGAGGTGCACGCCACTGACAAGGGCGCGCTCGACTGCACTATCCGCGCACGCGTCACTGCGGCTGCCGTGAGAGCTACGGGCAAAGACGTGTGGAAAGACTAACCCCTAAACTTTTTGACCTATGAAACGACTAAGAAGAACTATGATGTTCGTACCGGGAAACAACCCTGGTATGATGCAGGATGCCTATATATATCATCCCGACTCAATAATGCTCGACCTTGAGGACTCTGTGACAATGGCAGAGAAGGACGCTGCACGCCTGCTCGTCTACAACGCGCTGAAGACTATTGACTACGGCACGACGGAGATGGTGGTGCGCATCAATCCGCTGAACACGCCGTATGGCAAGAAGGACATCGAGGCTGTGGTTAAGGCTGGCGTCGACGTGATACGTATGCCGAAGACCGAGACCGCAGAGGAGGTGATCGAGGTGGAACGCGAGATTGAAAAGGTGGAGCAGGAACTGGGTTGCGTGGGTCGCACACAGATTATGGCTGCACTGGAGAGCACGCTCGGCGTTGTCAACGCCTACGCCATAGCTACCGCTTCTAAGCGCATGATGGGCATCGCGCTCGGCGCGGAGGACTACTGCGCCAACCTGAAGACACAACGCTCACCCGAAGGCATGGAGCTGCTCATGGCACGCCAGACCATCGTGGTGGCAGCTCGTGCGGCTGGCATCGATGCGCTCGACACCGTCTACTCTAACCTCAACGACATGGAGACATTCCGCAAGGAGGTGGAGCTGATTCATCAGTTGGGCTTCGACGGAAAGTCGATCATCAACCCGCGCCAGATCGAGATTATCAACGAGGTGTTCACACCGACACAGAAAGCTATCGACAAGGCTCTCGCCGTTATCGCAGCCATCAAGGAGGCTGAGAAGAAGGGTTCGGGCGTTATCGCCGTGAACGGTAAAATGGTTGACCGACCAGTGGTTATCCGCGCACAGCGCGTCATCGACTTGGCACTGGCTTCGGGCGTAATTAAACAGGAGGACATAGCATGAGCACACTGAACGAAAGACATACCCTCGCCGAGCAGGTGGCTCAGGCTATGGGAAAGAGCGTATATAATAATGTAGAGGCACACAAGGACATCACTCCGCGCCTCGAACTGCAGCAGAAGAGCCCCAAGCTCATGACGCTCGAAGAGGCCATACGCCACTCGGGACTGAAGGACGGCATGACAATATCGTTCCACCACCACTTCCGCGGTGGCGACAAGGTGGTGAACATGGTTGTGGACAAACTCGCCGAGATGGGATTTAAGGATTTGCACCTCGCAGCTTCGAGCTTGCAGGACGTACACGAACCGCTCATCGAGCACATTCGCAACGGCGTAATCACAGAGATTTCGACATCCGGTCTGCGCGGCGAACTGGCTAAGGAGATTTCGCACGGACTGATGGAGAAGCCGGTGGTGTTCCGCTCGCACGGCGGACGCGGCGAGGCTATCGCTTCGGGCGAGTTGCACATCGACGTGGCGTTCCTCGGTGCTTCGTCGTCTGACCCGCTCGGCAACGCCTGCGGCTACTCGCGCTCGGAGAACGCGAAGAGTATCTGTGGCTCGCTCGGCTACGCGCTGCCCGACGCTCACTACGCCGACAAGGTGGTGATACTCACCGACGACCTCGTGCCTTATCCTAACACTCCGAACTCTATCTCGGAGCACGACGTCGACTACGTTGTGGAGGTTGAGTCGGTAGGCGACTCGTCGAAGATTGCTTCGGGAGCCATCCGCGACACCAAGAACCCGCGCGACATTCTGCTCGCTCAGCAGGCTGCGAAGGTGATCGTGAACAGCGGCTACTTCAAGAACGGCTTCTCTATACAGACCGGTTCGGGCGGTGCTTCGCTCGCTGCCGTTAAGTACATCCGCCAGAGCATGATCGACCAGGATATCAAGGCTTCGTTCGCCCTCGGCGGCATCACGGCCCACATGGTGAAGATGCACGAGGAGGGACTCATTGAGCGTCTAATCGACGTGCAGTCGTTCGACAAGGTGGCTGCCGAGTCGCTCAAGAACGACCCGAAGCACAAGGAGGTGTCGGCTTGCGAATATGCAAGTATGCACGAGCAGGGTGCTGCCACGCACTATCTCGACATCGTGATACTCTCGGCTCTTGAGGTGGACGTCAACTTCAACGTTAACGTGCTCGTAGGTAGCGACAGCATCATACGCGGTGCTATCGGCGGACACCCCGACACGGCTGAAGACTCAGCACTCTCTATCATCGTCTGCCCGTTGCTACGTGGCAGAATACCGTGCGTGGTGAACGAGGTGACAACGCTCATCACTCCGGGTCGCACCGTAGACGTTGTTGTAACTGAGTACGGCATCGCTGTCAACCCTGCCCGACCGGAGATAGCCGAACGCCTGAAGGCTGCCGGACTGAAGATCGTAACGCTCGAGGAGCTTCGCGACCGCGCACTCTCCGTAATCGGCAATCCGGCACCGCTGCCGTTCGGCGACAAGGTTGTCGGTGTGGTGCTCGGTCGCGACGGGTCTGTGCTTGACGTGATAAAGAACATTGAGGAATAACAGGGAGAGGGGCACCTCCGCTTGTTGCACGCATTTCGTGCCGTTTTGCCATGTTTTGTACTGGCTTAGTGCAAAAAATCGGCAAAACAGCACGGATTGCGTGCTGTTTTATTTGTGGGGTTAAAATATTTTCTTAACTTTGCACGTGCATGCCAGTCCCAGTGGGGAAAGTGGTAGGCATCTTTATGGGAAATGGCGTTTTCAGACGCTGATCTTTAGGGACACGAACTTCGCAACTTCCAATCCAACCGAAGATTAGGCAACGAGAAACGCCTGCGTTTAGTACGATTATTGTAGGCTATGGTCTGCATCAATTGTCGTATGCACATGTGTCTGTATGTCATGTACAGGCACGGTTGGTACGTATATTGATGTCAGCAGTTATGGCTGTATATACACGTACATGGGCGTGGGCTGGCTGCGTTGCTTATCTCGGTTGGGTAGGCAATGCGAAGGCCTGTGTCCTTGGGATAAGCAAGAAACAGACTCCTGCGCCTTTTTTCGTATATGATTATCTCGACTCAAAAACTAAAACAGCTGAATCTGAAGAGTCTATAGGCACAAAAACAAAATATATGTTTAAGAACACTATTTTTGCGGCGATTCTTTTGGGCGTTTCTGTCAGTGTCGCTGCGCAGGAAAAAATTGAAGAAAAGAATGCTTCACAGACTGAAATCCCCGGAAACATTGTAGTGGATGCCGAATACCAAGCAATAGATGGCGGAAGCGGGTATGGACTGAATATTTCTTGTGGTGGCAAGAATGGAGGATTGGTATTAAAGGGTGCCTTTACAAGTGGAAAAACCAATAGCGACATAACGAAAAATGAGGGATGGAACATTGGTATCGGCTATGGTTATCGTTATTGGTTTAACAAAATGTTCTTTGTTGAAGGACAGGCAGGTGTAGGATATTATCATGGCACAGTAGAGATGAGGTATGAGGATGGTGTGAATGACCATTATTCTGTTGCTCTCGGTCATTATACGACGACTAAATATTCAAAAAAGAAAGACAGTAATGGGGAGTTCGGATGTTTCTTTCAGCCACGTATAGGTGTGAATATAGCCAAAGGCTATGGATTATTCGCCGGTTATAATTGGGACTTTATAAAGTTCAAGTTTAATAAGGATTATACAAGTGACTATTTTAGTGTAGGTATGATAGCCGTGTTCTAATAGCAAACATTGAAGTATGAAGAATATAAAATATCTGATGTTGGCAATAGTTGCCATATTCGCATTTGTCTCATTCACTGCCTGCAGCAGTGATGACGATGACTCTGCGCAGGGCGTGGAAAACCATAGTTATCAGCGTGATGACATAAGTGTTGATGGTGATGGCAATCCTGAGGAATACCATGTCAGGTTGACATTTAAAAGTTCCTCAACATGCGAGGTGAAATGTTGGGGATATGACTGGATATGGTATACGAGTGGGTATAAGAAGAACAACTTCAATGAGACAAAATCTTGTTCTTATTCCGTTTCCGGGAACACAATCACTCTTCACAATTATCCGTTTTATGCATCGGGCGGTAATTTGGTTCTTACCAATTATGGCAGCTATCTTCAAGACAAGGGTGGAGACATCTACGCAAGAAAATAAATAAAGAAAGCTAACATGACTATGAAGAATCTTAAGTATTTCGTAATGGCGATGTTCGCCATTCTCGCGAGCGTTTCATTCTCTGCATGCAGCAGCGACGATGACAAGGACGGCGGCGGCAGCACCGGCGGCAGCGCTTTCACAACTGTTGACGGCAGGACGGTCAACTACAAGTATCTCTATGTCGTTCCGCTGAATGACGAGGACGAATTTGATACGAAGAATGTGGCTATGTATGAGCTGGATGCATCTACAGAGGATTTGCTGTATTATCGCCAGCATCCTGACAAGGCCAAGGACAATATGTTTTATTCTTATATGTCAACCGACCTGTATGTGGAGGATTTGAACAAGGAAATTACGGAGTTTGATTTGTGGATAAACTATGACTGCAATCTGAAACGAGATGTCAGCTTGGATGATGACGATGACGATGACGACAGCAAGTATCCGGTTGCCTCCACCCACATCTCCTACACTACGCCGGACCAAGGGGAATTTTCTTCCGGCACCTTGAAGATAACAAAGTCGGGCAATACGTTTAAAATCGCGACGACAGAAATTACCGTGCTTGCCTCTGAGATGGGCGAGGATGAAGATGAATGTGACTTCTCAAGACGGACAAAGTGCAAGCTTGGCTTTGAGAGCAGCAACCTTCTGTCTGTCAATCCCGGATTTGATAGTCCGGTGAAGACAATTGTTGTGGACGATGAGGCCGACGTGCGCTTCCTGAAGTCGCTGACCGCGAAAGCGCGAAAGGCAGCAAGGAAGTCCCAGGTGGCTAAATAGTATCATTATGTATGAGGGTATGGCAGGGATGCCATGCCCTCATATAGTTCGTGCCAACGAAAAATTTTCCGCTGAAAAAGTTTGCTTGTATTATAAAATTATGTATCTTTACATCGTGAAAGAGAAGTCCGCGTGGCCTATGTATTTTGTGCGGACACAGACAAGAATAAACTTACAACCGCTACTATTAACATAACAAAATATCAAAACATCATACCATTATGCCGATTACGCTCCACGAACTTCTGACGAGCCGTGACGCACGCCATGCCACACAGCAGAAGCTGCTGGCTGAACACTCGGGAAAGACACTGGTGTGCCTCACCGTTGTCATGCCAGGAAGCGTGAAGCGCAATCATCAGTCGCTCTGTGCGGCACACGCAGCCGTAGAGGCTATGCGTGAGGCGTTCCATCTCAACGACATGAGCAACGCAGAACGCGAGGCTGTGCTCACCGAGCGCGACCTCGAGACGGGCTACGAAGCCTATCTCATCACGCCGCTGCCGCTGCTCGAAGCCAAGCGCATAGCGGTAACGATAGAGGACACGCACCCGCTGGGCAGACTCTTCGATATAGACGTCATAAACACCGACGGCATACCTGTCGCAAGAAACGATATCGGAGAAAAACCGCGCCGCTGTCTCGTCTGCGAACACGAAGCACGCTACTGCATGAGGATGCGCTGGCACACGCAGGAGGAGATATGGGCGAAGATAAACGAGATGGTAGACCTTTACACTAAGGCAAGACAAACATAACAAACGACCTTAAACAATCTATGGAGATACAAACCCTTAACCCCACAACCCCCCGTCAACGACAACGCATAGAGGCGTTCCTCAAACGCAACGGCTTGCGCTTCGACGACATGCACTACTACGCTGCCGTAACAGACGACGACGGAGAGATGATAGCTGGTGGCGGACTGAAGGGCAACGTAATAAAGTGTGTGGCTGTGGACGATGCGCATAAGGGCGAAGCTATCGCCAACACACTCATCTCACACCTCATAGCACACGCTAACGAGGAGGGACATAGCAATGTCATGTTGTTCACAAAACCCAAGAACAGACAACTCTTCGAGAGTCTGTCGTTCCGACTGCTCGCCGAAGCACCCGAAGCCGTACTCATGGAGACGGGCATAGGAGGAATCAATAATATGGTTGAGCAACTGAAAAAGATAAAAGAGGAATCAGAAAAGTATAAAGAATACAATAAAGAGTGTAAAGAGGACAGTAAGGAGTGTAAAGAAAATAGTGAAGAATGTAAAGAGGAAGAAAAAACAAATCTCAACACCTCAACATCTCAACATCTCAACATCTCAACACCACAACACCTCAACATCACAACACCTCAACATCTCAACCCCTCAACCCCTCAACCCCTCACCACCACAACGCCTCGGGGAGGCGTTGTGGTAATGAACTGCAACCCCTTCACACTCGGCCACCGCTACTTGATAGAACAGGCAGCAAAGCAAGTGGAACGGTTGTTCGTGATGGTAGTGAGAGAGGACTGCTCACTCTTCGCCTACGCAGAGCGCAAGGCAATGGTGGAGCAAGGCGTGGCACATCTTAAGAACGTCACGGTGATAGACGGAAGCGAGTACGCCATAAGTCAGGCTACGTTCCCCACGTACTTTCTCAAACGTCTCGACGACGCAGCCGACACGCAGATGCTGCTCGACCTCGACCTCTTCCGCCGACACATAGCGCCCGCACTCGGCGCAACCGTGCGCTTCGTAGGCACAGAGCCGACCGACCGACTCACACGACGCTATAACGAGCTGATGCACGAGGTGCTCGCCGATGTCAGAGAGATAGCCCGACTGGAGAAAGAGGGCAACGCTGTAAGCGCATCGCGAGTGCGCAAGGCAATGGAGCAAGGTGATATGAGCACAATCAAACAACTCGTGCCACCCACCACCCTACCTTATATAATAGCACACCTCGCTACACAAGCACTGCAGGCTGAGCTTGACACCACACCGAAGCCCGGACTCGTAGACAAGGACAACAACGGAGCGCACCGCGACATGGATTATGCGCTGATGCAACGCAGCATCGACACGCTACACCCCTACTTCGTGCAGCTTGCACTGCTCGGCTGCGCCGATGCTCTGCCCACGCACGCCTCCATAAGGGACATAGGCATAGAAGCGGAAAGGGCTATGCTCAGCGCCACCAACGGCGTGAACACCCACAAAGGGGCACTCTTCTCAATGGGATTGGCGGTTGTAGCAGCTGCTCACGAAAAGGATACCGACTCCCTACAAACCACAATAAAAGCACTCGCTGCCAGCTTCCCCGACACTAACGGCACGCACGGCAGCAAGGCGAAACTGCTCTCAAAGGGCACCACAGCAATAAAAGGAGCACTCGACAACGCTCGCGAAGGCTACGAGATGCTGTTCGCAGAGTGGCTTCCGTTCTACATCGAACGCAGAAAGGAGCGCGATGCGCACACGCTGCACAAGACACTGCTGCGCATCATGTGCGACCTCGACGACACCAATGTCATCTATCGCACCGACTTAGCCACAGCCGAGGAGGTGAAGCAGGAAGCCCGAGCACTGCTCGACAACTTCTCGAAGACTGCTCTAAAAGACATGGATCGGCACTACACAACCCGAAACATATCACCAGGCGGAGCTGCTGACATGCTATCGCTCACCATATTCATCGGAAGCATACAAACATGAATACAATTCTAACAATCTAATAACTTAAAACCTTGACATTATGGTAGAACTTATTAATCACGGAGTCTATCTCCTCAATGGTACCAAAGTTTGCGACAATTATGAAGGTTTGACACCTGACGAAGCTCGCGAAAACACTATCACTTACGGCATCCTCCGCTCGCACGACGTGGACGGATCGAAGGGTAAGAAGATGCGCATCCGCTTCGACGCAATGATGTCGCACGACATCACTTACGTAGGAATTATACAGACAGCACGCGCAAGCGGACTGGAGGAGTTCCCGCTGCCTTACGCAATGACCAACTGCCACAACTCGCTCTGCGCAGTAGGCGGCACTATCAATGAAGACGACCACGTATTCGGTCTGTCGGCAGCAAAGAAATATGGTGGCATCTACGTGCCTGCTAACCAGGCTGTCATCCACCAGTATGCACGCGAGATGATGGTGAAGTGCGGCAACATGATTCTCGGTTCCGACTCACACACACGCTACGGCTCACTCGGCAACATGGGTGTTGGCGAAGGCGGTGGCGAGCTCGTGAAGCAGTTGCTCAAGAACACATGGGACATCAACGCACCTGAGGTAGTGCTCGTATGGCTCGAGGGCAAACCGAAGAAGGGCGTAGGTCCGCACGACGTGGCTATCTCGCTCGTGAAGGCTACATTCGAGAGCGGCGTTGTGAAGAACAAGGTGCTCGAGTTCGCAGGCCCTGGCGTGAAGGAGTTGCCTATCGACTTCCGTAACGGCATCGATATTATGACTACCGAGACCACCTGCTTGAGCTCTATCTGGATTACAGACGAAGAGGTAAAGCACCACTACGACATACATGAACGTCCGCAGGACTTCAAGGAACTGAAGCCGGGCGACGTTGCTTACTACGACATGATGATTCGCATCGACCTCTCTTCGCAGGAGGCTATGATTGCTCTGCCGTTCCATCCGTCTAACGCCGTTACTATCCACGAACTTCAGGCAGACCCTGTGGGCATCCTCACACGCATCGAGGAAGACGCAAAGAAGCGCTTCGGCGACAAGGTGGACGTACATCTTGTTGACAAGGTTGTCGACGGTAAGGTTTACGCTGACCAGGGCATCATCGCCGGCTGCTCGGGCGGTACATACGACAACCTCGCAGAGGCTGGAGCTATCCTCAAGGGCAAGAGCATCGGCAACGACTACTTCACGGCTTCGGCTTATCCGCAGTCTACTCCGGTATCAATGGCTGTGACACGCGAGGGCATCACTGCCGACCTCATCGAGGCAGGCGTGGTTATGAAACCTGCATTCTGCGGTCCGTGCTTCGGCGCAGGCGACGTTCCATCTAACAACGGTCTGTCTATCCGCCACACCACACGCAACTTCCCCAACCGCGAGGGTTCTAAGCCTGGTCAGGGACAGCTCTCGCTCGTTGCGCTTATGGACGCACGTTCTATCGCTGCTACGGCTGCTAACGGTGGCGCAATCACAGCTGCTACCGACGTGGAGTACGAGAACACACACAAGCCATACGCTTACGACGAGAAGATATACAAGTGCCGCGTTTACAACGGCTACGGCAGACCACACCCTGAGACCGAGTTGCGCTATGGTCCGAACATCAAGGACTGGCCTACAATGTATGCAATGCAGGAGAACATGCTGCTCGAGTTGGCAGCCGTTATCCACGACCCGGTTACAACTACCGATGAGCTCATCCCGTCTGGCGAGACAAGCTCTTACCGTTCTAACCCATTGAAGCTTTCTGAGTTCGCCCTCTCTCGCCGCGTTCCTGAATACGTAGGTCTGAGCAAGGAGATTCAGAAGCAGGACCTCGCACGCCGTGCAGGTGAGGTAAGCGCAAACATCGCAGAGGCTCTCGCTAAGGTGGGCGCAAAGGCTGAGGATACATCGTTCGGTTCATGCGTATTCGCTAACCGCCCGGGCGACGGCTCGGCTCGCGAGCAGGCTGCTTCTTGCCAGAAGGTGCTCGGCGGCGACGCTAACGTTTGCTACGAGTACGCTACAAAGCGCTATCGTTCCAACTGCATCAACTGGGGTATCGTGCCGTTCACAATCGCTAAGGACGTTGAGTTCAACTTCGAGCCGGGCGACAAGCTCTTCGTGCCGGGCATCCGCGAGGCTATCCTCGCAGGTAAGGAGGAAATCGACGCACAGATTATAGCACGCGACGGCGTTAAGCCTATCCACCTCTTCTTCCAGAACCTCACCGCCGACGAGCGTCAGATTTTGGCAGACGGTTGCTTGATGAACTATTACAAGAACAAGAAATAAACTCTTAAATCCAAATAACTATGACCGAAAAAATTAAAATGACCACCCCACTCGTAGAGATGGATGGTGACGAGATGACCCGTATTTTGTGGCAGATGATCAAGGACGAGCTTATTCTTCCGTTCGTTGACCTCAAGACAGAGTATTACGACCTGGGACTCGTTAAACGCGACGAGACCGGCGACCAGATAACAAAGGACGCAGCCGAAGCAACAAAGCGCTTGGGCGTAGCCGTTAAGTGTGCTACCATTACACCTAACCACCAACGCATGGACGAGTACAAACTCCATCAGATGTGGAAGAGCCCTAACGGCACCATCCGCTCTATCCTCGACGGCACCGTATTCCGCACACCTATCACCATCCCGAGCATCCATCCGGCAGTGAAGAACTGGGAGAAGCCTATCACTATCGCTCGTCACGCTTACGGCGACGTTTACAAGAGCGTTGAGATCCGTGCCGACGAGCCGGGCGTAGCTAAGCTCGTCTTCGACGGCGAGAGCGGCAAGCACGAGGAGGTTGTGGTTCACACATTCAAGGGTGCTGGTGTGCTCCAGGCAATGCACAACACCGACAAGTCGATACGTTCGTTCGCACACTCTTGCTTCAAGTTCGCGCTCGACACCAACCAGAGTCTATGGTTCTCTACAAAGGACACCATCTCGAAGAAGTACGACGCACAGTTCAAGATTATCTTCTACGAGGTATTCGAGGAGTACAAGGAGGAATTCGAGAAGCGCGGCTTAGAGTTCTTCTACACTCTCATCGACGACGCAGTGGCACGCGTTATCCGCTCTAAGGGCGGCTTCATCTGGGCTTGCAAGAACTACGACGGCGACGTTATGTCCGACATGGTTTCTACAGCATTCGGCTCATTGGCAATGATGACTTCTGTGCTCGTTTCGCCTGACGGCAAGTACGAGTACGAGGCTGCTCACGGCACCGTTACACGCCACTACTACAAGTATCTGAAGGGCGAGGAGACATCTACCAACCCGATGGCTACCATCTTCGCATGGAGCGGTGCTCTGCGCAAACGTGGTGAGATGGACAACCTGCCCGAACTCGTGCGCTACGCT
>ERZ772900.1658-NODE-1658-length-19042-cov-9.338916_pt1 | contig 19042 bp, 18 predicted proteins | sample MGYA00512124_ERZ772900 | MGnify/ENA primary metagenome ERZ772900 (study PRJEB29015, sample SAMEA2737716) | human gut metagenome | biome: human gut; feature: human-associated habitat; material: faeces | place: China | collected 2012 ... | reverse complement strand
ATATTTTGCTTGTAGCATCGGAGAAGTATCGTCAGCTACCATACAAAAATATATTGAGAGTCAGGGGTAATGACGAAAGATTTACAAGGTTCCTCCCACTACCTGAAGGTAGCGGGTTTCCGCCTATGGCAAACGAAAGGATTTTTATTTATGAAACAGAAAAAAACAGTTATTATCAATGATATATCTGGTTTTGGGAGATGCTCTGTGACGGTAGCGCTTCCGATCATTTCAAAATTAAAGGTGCAGTGCTGTGTGGTCCCGACGGCGATCCTATCCAATCACACCGGGTATCCGACGTATTATTTTGACGATTATACGGAACGGATGGAGCCTTATATGGAACAGTGGAAGAAGCTGCATCTGGAATTTGACGGGATCGAGACCGGATTTTTAGGTTCGGCAAGGCAGATTGAGATCGTCAGCCGGTTCATCCGGGATTTTAAGGGAGAAAAGACACTGGTGGTCGTGGACCCGATCATGGGAGATCATGGAAAGACATATGCGACGTACACGCCGGATATGTGTCAGGAGATGAAAAAACTGGTGAAGCTGGCAGATATCGTTACACCGAATATGACGGAAGCCTGTATTCTGACGGATACGGATTATCATGAGGCACACTGGAGGCTGAAGGATATCTGTGCGGTAGCAGAGAAGCTGGCAGAAGAGGGACCGCAAAAGGTGGTCATCACCGGAATTCCGCAGGGTGAGTACATCGCCAATTACTGTTATGAAAAGACCACAGATGGAGGCAAAGGACAGCTGTTAAGAACTATGAAGGTAGGCACACAGCGGTGCGGTACCGGTGATATTTTTTCTGCTGTCATCACGGCTGACGCAGTCAACGGAGTTCCATTTGAGACCTCAGTACGCAAGGCATCCCGTTTTATCAAGGCATGTATTTTAAAATCAATGGAGATGGAGATCCCTCTGACGGATGGAGTCTGCTTTGAGGAGATCCTAGACCGTTTAAAATGATGCAAGCTGCAGGACAGATTCGGTGTATTCTGTGGGGCTCATGCCTGTGATCTTCTTAAATTGTCTGGAAAAATAGTGAATCGATGAGTAGCCAAGCTGGTCTGCGATCTGGGAGAAGGTAAACTGCCGGGTCCGGATCAGCTCTTTTGCTTTCTCGATCTTGAGACGGTTGAAGAATTCCATTGCACCGCACTGGCCATGCTTGTGAAACATTTTTTTCAGCTGTGCCTCGCTGATCAGATTGTCCTTGCAGATCTGCTCCGTGGTCAGGTGGGAGGCGATATTCTGATGGAAATAAGCAAGGATCGTCTCGTAGAGGGCTTCGGATTTGTCAAACAACGGTTCAAATTCCCTGGTAGAGGTGGTCTGATTCTCTGCAGAGCGCATCAGAAGGATCAAGAACTGTTCCAGATAGGAGGCGATCATCTGAAGGGAACCGGGCAAGATCTCGTCTTTTAAGAGCAGCTGGTTCTGATAGGGATTGTCAAGGGGAGAAGCAAAGCTGTTTCGCGCTTCTGCTAACAGATTCGCCAGGATCCGTTTCTGCGACTGCGTGATGGAGGCAATCCGGTCATGGAAGAATTCCATGGAGGGGCTTTTACAGGAAAAGGAGATGACGATCAGATTGGGTGCAACGATGCCGTTGGCCTCCACGTTATGAAATTCATTTGGCTTGTGGAAGATCACCTGGCCCTGATGGAGTGTGAGCTTCTGATCCTGGGAGGTGACTAACACCTCGCCCTTGTCCACGTAGAGAAATTCCCAGAAATCATGGGACTCTCCGGTAAAATGAAAATTGCTCATATATTCAAAATAGTGGATGCTGTATATGCGGTCGATCGAGAAAATCTGCGGCAGACAGATGCTTGTATAGTCCACGGGATACCTCCTCTTTTTGTCCAAATGTATCTGATATTTACTATACAGGAAATTGGTGAAAAAGAAAAGACTGAAAAGATAAAAATAGATTCGGATTGTGCAAATATGGAATCGAAAAAATATACTAGAATAGAGGTATCAGTTCAGGAGACGAACATCGTATACGAGGGGCAAATAACAAAATGGAAAGAATCCTTAGGATTCAGAAAGGTGGAGCAAAAATGAGCAAGAAACCAGTGTTAGTGGTAATGGCAGCAGGAATGGGAAGCCGTTATGGCGGTCTGAAGCAGATCGATCCAGTTGATGAGTACGGCAACATTATCATGGATTTTTCTATCTATGATGCAGTTGAGGCTGGATTTGAGAAGGTTGTTTTTATCATCAAGAAAGCCATTGAGAAGGAGTTCATGGAGCATATCGGAAAACGCATGGAGAAGCATGTCCAGGTAGAGTACGTGTTCCAGGAGTTAGACAAGATCCCGGCTGGCTTCCAGATTCCAAAAGACCGTGTAAAACCATGGGGAACCGGACATGCCATCCTGTGCTGCAAGGACGTGGTTGACGGACCATTTGCTGTTGTAAACGCAGATGACTATTACGGTAAGAGCGCATTTAAGGAGATCTATAACCAGCTGGTAGCGAAAGCGGATGATGACAAATACCAGTACACCATGGTTGGATATCAGTTATACAACACTCTGACAGAGAACGGTCATGTGGCAAGAGGTGTCTGCAGCATTTCTCCAGAAGGCAAGTTAGTAGATATCGAGGAGCGCACAAGAATTGAGAAGAAGGACGATGGAGCTGCATTTACAGAGGATGATGGCGCAACCTGGACAAGCCTGGGCGAGGATACTATCGTTTCCATGAATATGTGGGGCTTCACGGAGAGCATTTTAGGAGAACTGGACCAGAGATTTGCAGCATTTTTGGAGAAGGGTCTGAAGGAGAATCCATTAAAATGTGAGTATTTCCTTCCGTTTGTTGTAGATGAGCTGCTCAAGGAGAACAAAGCAGAGGTTACCGTATTAAAGAGCGTGGACCGCTGGTACGGAGTTACTTATAAAGAAGATAAACAGATGGTAGTGGATGCGATCCGCCGTCTGAAAGACCAGGGACTTTACCCGGAGAAGGTTTGGGAGGATTAATCATGGGAGCAGATAGATGTCAGAAGATCGAGGAAGCACTGCAGGCATTTGCGCTGGATGGTGCTGTGAAAGCATATGAGCGTTACGGCAGCGGACATATCAACGATACCTTCCGCGTGACCTGTGAAAAGGATGGAAAAGAGATCCATTACATCCTTCAGAGAATGAATACCGAAGTATTTAAGGATCCGGTTTCCCTGATGAAGAATATCATCGGTGTTACCTCCTTTATGCGCAAGAAGATCATCGAGCAGGGCGGAGATCCGGAGAGAGAAACTCTGAACCTGGTTCCAACTAAGGATGGCAAGTTATACTTTGTTGACAGCATCAACGGCTACTGGAGAGTATATCTGTTCATCGAGGATACTGCATGCTACGATCTGGTAGAAAAACCAGAGGATTTTTATAACAGCGGTAAGGCATTCGGTCATTTCCAGCGCCTTCTGTCTGAGTATCCGGCAAAAGAACTGACAGAGACGATCCAGAACTTCCACAATACACCAGTGCGTTTTGAGACATTCCAGAAAGCAGTGGAAGAGGATATCTGCGGAAGAAGAAAAGACGTAGAAAAAGAGATCCAGTTTGTACGCGATCGTGCAGGCGAGATGGGCAAGGCGATGGATATGCTGGCTGAGGGCCGTCTGCCTCTGCGTGTAACCCATAACGATACCAAGTTAAACAACATCATGTTTGACAAGAAGAGCGGAGATGCTTTGTGCATCATCGATTTAGATACCATTATGCCGGGACTTTCCATCTTTGATTTCGGTGATTCCATCCGTTTTGGTGCGAATACCGGAGCAGAGGATGAGCCGGATCTGAGCAAGGTTTCCATGTCCTTAGAGCTGTTTGAGCTGTACACCAAGGGATTCTTAGAGGGATGCCAGGGCAGTCTGACCAAAGAGGAAGTGGATATGCTTCCGATGGGAGCTAAGCTCATGACCTTAGAGTGCGGTATGCGTTTCCTGACAGACTATCTTCAGGGAGATGTATACTTCCATACTACATATCCGGAGCATAACCTGGTCCGCTGCCATACCCAGTTCGAGATGGTAGCAGACATGGAGAGAAAATGGGCTCAGATGGAAGAAATCGTTAAACGCCAGGCAGAAAACATCAGATAAAAACTGAACAGGACGAATTTTTTACAAAGCACTTTCCAGATCACATTATGAAATAAAGCGAAATAATAGAAAACGCCTGTATATCGATGACTTTTTCAGTATGACACAGTATAAAACAGCACGATACACAACAGCAAAAAAAATATCATTGATTATTTGTCATAATTTTCCTATAATAAGAATCGTAAACAGGAATGCGGGGAAGGTACCCCGATTCTTAAACGATATGTATTCAGGAGAGAAATACTATGAAAAAATCATTAGCACTTGTGTTAGCAGGAACCATGGCATTTGGTCTGACCGCATGTGGCGGTGGAAAAACTTCCACACCATCGACAACGGCAGCAACCGAGGCAGCAGCAGTCAGTGAAGCAGCAACCGAAGCAGCTAAGGCTGAGGCAGCAGACTTAAATGTTGGTGTTTTCTACTATACATACAGCGATACTTATATTGCAAGTGTTCGTACTGCATTAGATAAAGCATTAGGCGACGCTGGTATCTCTTATCAGGATTATGATGGCAACAGCAACCAGACTACACAGAATGAGCAGATCGATACCGCAATCAGCCAGGGCGCAAACCTGCTGATCGTTGACATCGTTACTTCCGGTTCTGTAGATGTTTCCCAGGCGATCGTTGACAAGGCAAGCGCAGCAGGAATCCCGGTTATCTTCTTCAACCGTGCAGTTGAGTCTGACGAGGATGAGGGTAAAGTACTTGGAAGCTATGACAAGTGTGCATTCGTTGGTACCGATGCTCCAGAAGCAGGCCATATGCAGGGTAAACTGATCGGTGGCTATCTGGTTATGGATTTTGATAAAGTTGACTTAAACGGTGATGGCAAGATCAGCTACGCGATGTTCATGGGTCAGTTAGGTAACGTAGAGGCAATCTATCGTACCAAGTACGGTGTGGAAGATGCCAATGCAGTATTAAAAGAAGCTGGAAAACCAGAATTAGAGTACTTTGATGCTTCTAACACTGACTGCTATCAGGTTGACCAGGATGGTAACTGGAGCGCAGCTGCAGCTAACAACTACATGAACACCAACTTAGCACAGTACAACGAGGCAAACGGCAACATGATCGAGCTGGTTATCTGTAACAATGATAGTATGGCTGAGGGTGCAATCTCCGCTCTGAATGATAAAGGCTATAACTTAGGAACTGCTGACTGCGTAACGATCCCGGTATTTGGTGTTGACGCAACAGACGCAGCAAAACAGCTGATCAAAGATGGCAAGATGACTGGAACCATCAAACAGGATGCAGAAGGTATGGCAAACGGAATCGCTCATCTGACCAAGAACGTAGCAGAAGGCAAGGATCTGATGGCTGATACCAGTGTTTTTAATATCTCTGAAAAAGTTGCTAACAAGATATATATCCCATATGCAACATACGCAGGAGAAGAATAAGGATTAAAGACCTTTTAGAACTAAAAAAGGGCGGCTGCCGTTATGCGGCTGCCGTCCTTTTTGCATAAGTTTAACTTGAATCGAAAAACGGGAATGGATAGGAGGACACAGATGGAGCATGATGTTTTGCTGCAGATGACAGATATCTGTAAAGAATTCCCAGGTGTAAAGGCACTGGATCATGTTTCCCTGACCGTAAGACGTGGAACTGTTCACGCATTGATGGAGAGAATGGTGAAGGGACTTCCAAGGTAACTGTTCCATGGTATGTATTATATGCAGCTATCATTGTTGCCCTGATGTGGTTCATCTGGAACAAGACCACTTTCGGTAAAAATATGTTTGCCGTAGGTTCTAACCCGGAAGCAGCCAATGTATCCGGTGTAAATGTTATGAAAACTACCATTATGGTTCATACCTTAGCAGGTATGATGTATGGTATTACCGGATTTATCGAGTCTGCACGTATCGGTTCCAATACAGCTAATACAGCTAATACAGGTCTGAACTATGAGTGTGATGCCATTGCAGCCTGTGTAATCGGCGGTGTCTCCTTCGTAGGTGGTACTGGTAAGATCAGCGGCGTGGTTATGGGTGTATTCTTACTGCGAATTATCTTCGTCGCACTGAACTTTTTATCCATCAACGCCAACTTACAGTACATCATCAAAGGTCTGATCATTCTGGTTGCATGTGCTATTGATATGAGAAAGTACCTGGTTCGTAAATAAAATAAAAAGTCATAGAAGTGGCTTCTGAAAAGATCCAGCCATGACGCAAAAGAGATTTATGATAGTTCCTGCTCTGCACGAACAGAAATTTCCCTATGCGTCATGGCTGTTTCGTGCTATACTGATTCTATCGGCTGAACGAGATAGAAAATGAGAACAGATAAGAACGTGGGAAAACGCTGCGGGAGAGGAATCAACATGGAAGAAGAAAAAAGGAATTACCAAAGAAACGATGGTTTGGCCGTGGAATTTATGGAAGTAAGGACGTACCGATCCGGATTCTGGATGGTCTGATTGCTTTTTTGATCGTATTGACAGTTGCGCTGACTGCAGTTTTTGCCATCAATGGAGGTTATGTAGTCAGCTTTGATACGGATGGCGGGGAAGTGATCAAGTCCCAGAAACTCCGTCATGGCAGCTTTGTGGAAGACCCTGGAACTCCGGCGAAAGTTACTGTACGGTTTGATCTGGCTGGAGGTACAGTGGTCAGAACATCACAGAGGATACGAAAGTAACGGTCAATGGAGAACATGTGTTGACGGCACAGTGGAAATAGGAGGGAGACCATGATACCTGACGAAAAAGTGAAACTGACTTCCATGTCCCCGGCGGCGGGATGTGCGGCAAAAATCGGTCCTGGCACGCTGGCGGGGATTTTGCAGGGGTTGCCTGGATTTGAGGACCCGAACCTGCTGGTGGGGATTGAGACCTCGGATGACGGAGCTGTTTATCAGATTTCAGAGGACACAGCTCTGATCCAGACGTTAGATTTCTTTCCGCCTATGGTGGATGACCCCTATGTGTTTGGACAGGTGGCGGCGGCCAATGCTCTGAGCGATATTTATGCTATGGGAGGAGAGCCCAAGGTGGCTTTAAATATCGTGGCCTGGCCTAATTGTGTGAATCCAAAGTTTTTAGGAGAAATTTTAAAAGGTGGTGCCGATAAAGTAAAGGAAGCAGGGGCAGTTCTGGCAGGTGGTCATTCCATCCAGGATGATGTGCCAAAATATGGCTTAAGTGTGACTGGCCTGGTGCATCCGGACAAGGTATACAAAAACTGTGGGGCAGAGCCTGGAGATGTACTGGTGTTAAGTAAGCCTCTGGGAACCGGGATCGTCAACACAGCAGTGAAAGCGGAGATGGCTTCGGAGGAAGCAGAGGCAGAAGTGATCCGTGTCATGACAACGCTAAATAAGAAGGCGAAAGAGATTCTGGAGAAATTTCCGGTTCACGCCTGTACTGATGTGACAGGATTTGGTCTGGTGGGCCACGCCATGGAGATGGCGGAAGGAAGCCAGGCAGAGATTGTGATCCACGTGGATCAGTTGAAGGTTCAGATAGCGGCTTTGGAGTACGCCCGTATGGGGCTGGTTCCAGAAGGGGCATACCGGAACCGGCAATACACAGAAGACCGGATGCAGATCGATCCGGCGGTGCCGGAAGAGAAACAGGATATCGTCTTTGATCCGCAGACATCCGGAGGATTGCTCTTTGCAGTACGACCGGAGACAGCGGATAAGATCTTAAAGAAAGCAGAAGAAGCAGGCGTGGCAGAAGACTGGGCCATAGTTGGAGAAGTAAGGGCAGCAGGTGGAAAATCACAGGATTCCAGAGCAAGAGGTGAGGAAAACGGACAGCAGGAGAATACAGCCGGATTGCCTTTGGCTGTGAGAGTGAGGTTAGAACTATGATCTACTTAGACAGTGCGGCAACCTCTTATCATAAACCGGACGGGGTAGCCAGGGCAGTGGCAGAAGCCATTTTCCATATGGGCAATCCGGGACGAGGAGCCCATGAGGCTTCTTTGGATGCATCCCGTGTGGTTTACGGCACCAGAGAAAAAATGGCAGAACTGTTTGGCGCGGAGGAGGCCAGCCAGATCGTATTTACCGCTAATTCCACAGAAAGTTTAAATATTGCCATTCAGGGACTGCTAGATCCAGGCAATCATGTGATCACTACCGTGATGGAGCATAATTCCGTGCTCCGTCCTTTATATCTGTGCCAGCAGCGGGGAGTGTCTTTAACGATACTTCCCTTTTCAGCGGCCGGAACGGTAACGCCGGAAGCCATCGAAGCAGTCATCCGTTCGAACACACGCATGATCGTCTGTACCCACGGCTCCAATCTGACCGGAGATCTCAATGATCTGGAGGCTATTGGCCGTGTATGCAAAAAACATCACCTGTTATTTGTGGTAGACGCTTCTCAGACAGCCGGTGTCTTTCCAATCCAGATGGATTCCATGAACATTGATGTACTATGCTTTACCGGGCATAAAAGCCTGATGGGTCCCCAGGGAATCGGAGGTATGTGTGTGAGAAAAGGAGTCCGGATCCGGCCACTTCTGGTGGGCGGCAGTGGGATTGACAGCTATTCGAAGATCCATCCACAGGTGATGCCAACCGCCTTAGAGGCAGGAACTTTAAATGCCCATGGAATTGCCGGACTTTCGGCAGCTTTGGATTTTATTAAGAAAGTGACACCAGATGTCATCCGACAAAGAGAAGAAGAGTTGACCAGGCGGTTTGTCAGCCAGATTAAATCTATTTCCGGTGTGAAGCTGTATGGCAATTATGAACAGTTTCCAAGAGCGCCGATTCTTTCCTTAAATATCCTGGATTATGATTCGGGAGAAATTGCAGATGTGCTGGCCCAGGATTATGGAATTATGACCAGGGCGGGCGCCCACTGTGCACCGCTGATGCATGAGGCTCTTGGTACGAAAAGTCAGGGAGCTGTGCGGTTCAGCTTTTCCTATTTTAATACGGAAGAGGAGATTGACCAGGCGGCAAACGCCATAAGAGAACTGGCGGAGGAAGCGACATGAGAAACAAAGAAAACCGTCTGGTGATTACGTTTCACTCCACAACAGAGGCTATGGAAGCAGAAAAACGCTTAAAGGAGCTTGGAGTCCCTGGAAGACTGATTCCCATACCAAGGCAGTTAAGCGCCGGATGTGGTCTGGCATGGAGCGCACCGGAGAGGGAACGGGAGAATGTGATACAATCGGTTGGACTGATGCAGCTGTCATTTGAAAAAATGGCAGTTGTTCAGATATAATACTGGTGACGTTTTTCGTTACCCAATTTCATACAAGGAGGAAGCATATGGAAAGCAACAAAGGCGTGTTGGAAAAGTGGTTCCATCTGAAGGAGAACCACACAGACGCAAAAACTGAGGTGATCGCCGGAATTACCACGTTTATGACGATGGCATACATTCTGGCTGTGAACCCTAACGTGTTAGGCGCATCAGGAATGGACAGCGGCGCGGTATTTACAGCGACGGCGCTGGCGGCCATGGTAGGTACCCTGATGATGGCACTGTTTGCCAATTATCCATTTGTCCTGGCACCTGGAATGGGACTGAACGCATATTTTGCGTATACGGTTGTCCTGCAGATGGGTTATAGCTGGGAAATGGCTCTGGCAGCAGTATTTGTAGAGGGTGTTGTGTTTATCGTTCTTTCGGTGACCAATGTAAGAGAGGCAATCTTCAACTCCATTCCGATGAATCTGAAATATGCAGTTTCTGTAGGTATCGGTCTGTTTATCGCCTTCATCGGTTTTCAGAACGCAAAGATCGTAGTAGACAGTGCAACTTTAGTATCTTTATATTCCTTTAAGGGCGCTGTTGCAGCAGGAACTTTCTCTTCTGAAGGAATTACAGTTGTTCTTGCCATGATCGGAATTCTGATCACTGGTATTCTGGTAGTAAAAAATGTAAGGGGCAACATTCTCTGGGGTATCCTGATCACATGGGCACTTGGTATGATCTGCCAGCTGACCGGTCTGTATCAGCCGAATCCAGAGCTGGGATTCTACAGCATGTTCCCGGATTTTTCCGCAGGCTTTGGCATCAAGAGCATGGCTCCAACCTTTATGAAGCTGGACTTTTCAAAGATCGCTTCCTTAGATTTTCTGGCAGTAGTATTCGCGTTCCTGTTCGTGGATCTGTTTGATACGTTAGGAACTCTGATCGGTGTTGCTTCCAAGGCAGATATGTTGGACAAAGATGGCAAGCTTCCTCACATCCGTGGCGCACTGCTTTCCGATGCGATTGCAACTTCCGTTGGTGCGGTATTTGGTACTTCCACCACCACCACTTTCGTTGAGAGTGCTTCTGGTGTAGCAGAAGGCGGACGTACTGGTCTGACTGCTATTGTAGCAGCAATCCTGTTTGGTCTGTCTCTGTTCTTATCCCCGATCTTCTTAGCGATTCCATCCTTCGCTACCGCTCCGGCTCTGGTAGTCGTTGGATTCATGATGATGACCACCGTGACCAAGATCGACTTCAGTGATTACACAGAAGCAATTCCGGCTTACATCTGCATCATTGCTATGCCATTCATGTACAGTATCTCTGAAGGTATCGCCATGGGCGTGATCTCTTATGTGATCATGAACGTGCTGACTGGCAACGCAAAGAAGAAAGGAATCAGTATTCTGATGTATGTGCTGGCAGTAGCCTTTATTTTAAAATACATTCTGTTATAACATAGAAATTGACAATGTTCCAATGCCCGGTTTGTCTGTGTCCTACGATGCAGGCGAACCGGGCATCTGCATTGCATGGAGAAAACATTTGCAGAAGCCTTTTTGTACATAATTCTGCAAATTAAACAAACAAATCGAAAAGAGATATACAATTCATAAAATTATAAAGCATAGTAAAAAAAGATAAAAATAATTATAAAAAAGTATTGACAAAATAGTAAACGCAGGATATAATAAAGACAACAAAAGGAAATACAAAAAAGAAACAAAAAGATGTCAGACAAACATCGAATCTAAGTAAAGGAGGTACAGTCCACCAAAAACTTAATTTTACCAGAACTGTAAAAGAACCCTGAAGAAATGAAATTTCGAATTCTAAAGTAGTTACAGGGAATCGTGATTCAGTCATATGACGAGAAAGTGTGGTTGGGTCAATGAAATTCTTAAAAGAGTAACCTTAGAAAGATATGAAAACAGAAGAAAGGAAATAATACATAGAAAGGGAAGAGATTTACAGAAACTGGCAGGAAAAAACTTCATATAGATAAAAATCTCAAAGAGAGGTATAGTCCCATGGATGAGATAGTTTAAAAGCGAGTATCGAAAACCAAGAAAAGATGGATCGATACTCGCTTATTTATGTTGTCATGCATCAGCAATTTTTGTTTTCAGTCTTTCTAGTCCAGTCCTTCCAGATCAAATGGCGGCGTATATTCTTCTTTCGCACTGCTTTTTTCCTGCATAAATCCCTGTTCCAGACCAAGTGCGATGGCTTCATTTAATACTTTTTCATACTCAAAGGTGGTGATCCGGCGACAGATCTCCGGAAATTCACTGCCGCCTGGGTTTGCTTTTGCTGCGCGGAAAAATGGTGTGTACTGGCTTAGCAGACTGATATAGTACTGACCTTTTGGAAGCTTATCATGGATCCAGTGCAAAAGCCGGATGGAGTCTTCTCTGGCACCGGGAAGTACCATATGGCGGATGATCACACCGGACTGCATGATTCCATCAGAATCCAGAACCGGAGCCCCGGTCTGGCGGACCATCTGGGAGATGGCTTCTGATGCGTGGTCAAAATAGTTTTTAGCCTGAGAGTAACGGCTGGAAAGGGCTGTATCATAATATTTTAGATCCGGAAGCCAGATATCCACATAGTCTGCCAGCTCTCGGACGATCTCTACACGCTCATAGCCGCCACAATTATAGACAACCGGGATCACAAGCTTGTGTTTTACCAGATCCAGGGCAGCTATAACCGAGGGCAGGTACTGGGTAGCAGTAACCAGATTAATGTTGTGGGCACCCTGATCCTGAAGGCTTAGGAAAACGTCCCCTAACTGTGGAATGGTCAGCTCTTTTCCTAATCCCTGCTGACTGATGGGATAATTCTGACAGAAGCAGCATTTTAAGGTACAGCCGGAGAAAAAGATCGTTCCGCTGCCGCGGGTGCCGCTGATACAGGGCTCTTCCCAGTAGTGCAGAGCGGCTCTGGCGGCTTTTATGGTATCTCCACAGCCACAAAAACCAGAAGAAACCCGGCGGTCGATACCGCAGGACCGTGGACAGAGGTGGCAGGAGCTATAATCAGAAAGATTCATGATAATTCCTTTCATAGACGCAATGCGTGTCCCGCATTGACAAACAATAGGGAAAACGCTAAAATTAGTAATTGTTTTTTGTAACCAGGCTACTTACGGTCAGCGCAGCAAGTGTGCAGACCTACAGAACAGTTACATTTAGTTTTCTATTATGTTACTAAGAAATGAAAAAATTTGCAAGAGAAAGTGAAGGAATCAAGTTCATGAACAAAGGCACAAAACAGGCATTCCAATATGTGGTTCCAAAGACAATTCCTGTTCTGGTTGGATATTTATTTCTGGGTGCAGCCTATGGAATTCTTATGCAGGTCAATGGATTTGGTATCGGCTGGACTTTGATTTCCAGTATTTTTATCTATGCAGGAAGCCTTCAGTATCTGGAGGTGACTCTTCTTGTGGGGCTGGTCAGTCCCGTTTACGCATTTTTGATTGGGCTGATGATCAATGCGAGACATTTGTTTTATGGAATTTCCTTATTAAATAAATATCGGGATGTGAAAAAAGGCAAGCCTTATCTGATCTTTGCCTTGATGGATGAGACATTTTCTGTCATCTGTGATGAAAATGTTCCTGAGACCTTAGAGCAGGATAAAGTATTTTTCTGGATTACATTTCTGGATCAGTGCTACTGGGTGATGGGAAGTGCAGTGGGAGCCCTGGCAGGAGGTTTTCTGACCTTTAATACACAGGGGCTTGATTTTGCATTGACTGCGCTGTTTGTGGTGATTTTTACGGATCAGTGGAAGCACCAGAAAAACCACAGATCGGCGTTAATTGGACTGCTTGGATCTGCGGCCTGTGTGGTGGTCTTTGGAGCATCAGCTTTTCTTATTCCGGCGATGCTTGTGATCATTCTGGCTTTGACCTGTGGATATAAGAGGGAGAAGAGAGTGGAAAGGGGGATAAGATAATGGGCGATGCAGAATTTCAGAAAGCTATGATCGTGATCCTTTTAACGATTGCAACCATGATTACGCGTTTTTTACCATTTCTCATTTTTCCGACAGGAAAGAAGGTTCCGGATTTTGTAGAATATCTGGGTAAGACACTTCCCTATGCGACCATGGGGCTTTTGGTCGTGTATTGCTTAAAGGGAATCTCCTTAATAGCATTTCCATTTGGACTGCCGGAGCTTTTTGCGGTGGCGCTGATCGTGGCGCTTCATTGGTGGAAGGAAAATTCCCTGTTAAGCATTGGTGTCGGAACGGTATTTTATATGTTCCTGGTTCAGGTGGTTTTCTGATCCGGGATTTTGGGAAGAAATGGATAAAGTTCCTCGTAGGACTCTAACTGGTCCTCATTTTCCGGCAAAGCGGGGATCAGCCCGGTACATTCCATAGAAGAGCAGATGCGAAGATTGTCGTCATCCTGTTCTTCTTTTTTTGTATCCTCAAAAAAATCAGCCATACAATCACCTCCTTAGAAGGTAGTATGGCTGATTTTTGCATGATTATTATTTCTCAGAAGCTTTTAAAGCAGCTTCTACAAATCCTTTAAACAGGGGGTGTGGTTTGTTTGGACGGGACTTTAACTCCGGATGTGCCTGAGTGGCAACAAACCACGGATGAGATGGGATCTCGATCATTTCCACGATCCGTCCGTCTGGAGAAATACCGGACAATAACATACCATTTTCAGAAAGCACGGTACGATAATCGTTGTTGACTTCATAACGATGACGATGACGTTCATGGATCAGTTCTTCGCTGTACAGGGCATAGGCCTTGGAGGACTTATCCAGAACACATGGATAGGAACCAAGTCTTAAGGTTCCACCGATGTTCTCAATGCCATTCTGGTCAGGCATCAGATGAATCACCGGATGTGTGGTGGATGGATCAAGTTCTTCACTGTGTGCATCGGTAAAGCCGACCACATCTCTTGCAAATTCTACGATAGAAAGCTGCATACCAAGGCAGAGACCAAGGAATGGAATCTGATGGGTTCTTGCATACTCGATGGCATAGATCTTACCATCGATACCTCGGCTTCCGAAACCGCCTGGAACCAGGATACCGCTGACATCACCTAACAGCTCTGCTGCGTTTTCACGGGTGACTGTCTCAGAATCGATCCATTTGATGTTGACTTTAGCCCGATTTGCAACACCACCATGCTTTAATGCTTCTACGACAGAAATGTAAGCATCGTGAAGTTGGATGTACTTGCCAACTAAAGCAATGGTGACTTCTTTCTCTGGGTGTTTCCATGCATCGATCATGGCTCTCCATTCATCCAGATCTGGTTCCGGACATGGAAGATTCAGACTCTGGCAGGCAACCTCCGCCAGATGCTCTTTCTCCATCGCTAAAGGTGCTTCATAGAGAACTTCGACATCTAAATTCTGGAGTACGTGGCTCTTTGGCACATTACAGAACAGGGCGATCTTATTGCGGATGCTGTCATCTAATGGATGCTCCGTGCGGCAGACGATGATATCAGGCTGAATGCCCATTCCCTGCAGATCTTTGACACTGGCCTGGGTAGGTTTGGTCTTTAATTCGCCGGATGCTTTCAGATAAGGGACCAGAGTTACGTGGATCAGGATTGCATTGTCCGGACCAACCTCGTGCATGAACTGGCGGATGGCCTCCAGGAATGGCTGGCTCTCGATATCACCAACCGTACCGCCGACTTCGATGATGGCAATCTCAGTATCAGTGGTGGTGTAGTTGCGGTGAAAACGACTCTTGATTTCATTGGTAATGTGGGGAATTACCTGTACAGTGCCGCCACCGTAATCGCCACGGCGCTCCTTAGACAGAACGGTCCAGTAAACCTTACCTGTGGTTACGTTGGAATTTTTAGTCAGACTTTCATCAATGAAACGCTCGTAGTGGCCAAGATCCAGATCAGTTTCCGCACCGTCATCGGTAACGAACACTTCACCATGCTGGACCGGATTCATGGTTCCCGGGTCAATGTTGATGTAAGGATCAAATTTCTGCATGGTAACTTTGTAGCCACGGGCCTTTAACAGGCGGCCAAGAGAAGCTGCTGTGATGCCTTTTCCAAGGCCGGACACAACGCCGCCGGTGACGAAGACATATTTTACTGGCATAATCGTAAACCTCCTTCGTAATATAAAATTTGGGAATTTTGGGGTGCGTTATATTTAGTAAAAATAACTCACATATTATACATCTATGATAAGTAGAAATCCAGAAAATTTTGAAAAAAGTTTATAGTTTTTTCATGTTCTTTCCTTGATTTATAATTGCACTGCCACTATAATAAGTAGATATGGCGAAGTATGGCCAGATGCGAGAGATAGGAGAAGCGACTATGAATGATAAGAACAAAAACAGTAATGGCAAGATGCCGGGTTCCGGCCAGGTATTTGCTACCATACTGATAGCCGGACTGATCACACTGGCAGTTGTTATGTGGATGAGCAGTTTCTGGGGGAATAAAGCCCGTGTTCCTTACAGTGATTTTGTCCAGTTAGTAGAGGATGGAAGAGTGGAGAGTGCGGAAGTAGACAGTTCCCAGATTTACTTTAAATTAAAGAAAGATTCCAGCAATAAGGGCCTGTTTTTGGATGAACTGGTAACTATCCGTATGGAGAGCGGGGATCAGTTAACTCAGAGACTTCTTGCCAATGGTGTCAAGAGCGAGCAGGTTCATCAGAATACAGCCATCTGGAGTATTGTCAGCTATGTGCTGATGTTCGGATGTCTGGTATTTTTTATGAATTTTATGATGCGGCGCATGGGTGGCGGCGTCATGGGTGTCGGCAAAAGTACGGCGAAGATGTATATGCAGAAGGAAACCGGAGTTACGTTTAAGGATGTAGCAGGACAGGATGAGGCGAAGGAATCCTTAGTTGAGATCGTAGATTTCCTTCATAATCCGGGCAAATACACCCATATTGGTGCAAAGCTGCCAAAAGGCGCCCTGCTTGTAGGCCCTCCAGGAACCGGTAAAACCTTGCTTGCCAAGGCAGTTGCCGGAGAGGCGCAGGTTCCATTTTATTCTTTATCCGGTTCTGATTTTGTGGAAATGTTTGTGGGTGTCGGCGCATCCCGTGTCCGTGATTTATTTAAGCAGGCCCAGGAAAATGCACCTTGCATTATTTTTATCGATGAGGTGGATGCGATTGGCAAGAGCCGTGATTCCCGTTTTGGAGGCGGCAACGATGAACGTGAACAGACCTTGAACCAGCTGCTGTCCGAGATGGATGGTTTCGATTCCTCAAAAGGACTGCTGGTTCTGGCGGCTACCAACCGTCCGGAGATCTTAGACCCGGCGCTGCTGCGTCCAGGCCGTTTTGACCGTCGGATCATTGTAGATAAGCCGGATCTGAAAGGCCGTGTCAGCATTTTAAAGGTACATTCCCGCAATGTTTCCTTAGATGAAACCGTAGATTTAGATGCCATTGCTCTGGCAACTTCCGGAGCCGTTGGTTCCGATCTTGCCAATATGATCAATGAGGCGGCTATTCTTGCAGTAAAGAATGGCAGAAATGCAGTCAGCCAGAAGGATTTATTTGAGGCTGTGGAGGTTGTATTAGTTGGTAAAGAGAAAAAAGATCGGATTCTCAGTAAAGAAGAACGCCGGATCGTGTCTTATCATGAGGTTGGGCATGCGTTAGTCAGTGCTCTGCAGAAAGATTCAGAGCCAGTGCAGAAGATCACCATTGTTCCACGTACTATGGGGGCATTGGGGTATGTGATGCATGTGCCGGAAGAGGAAAAATACTTAAATACCGAGAAAGAACTTCGCGCCATGTTAGTAGGTGCTTTAGGTGGTCGTGCAGCGGAAGAACTGGTGTTTGACATGGTAACGACCGGTGCGGCCAATGATATCGAGCAGGCTACCAGAATAGCCAGAGCTATGGTGACCCAGTATGGTATGTCCAAGAAATTTGGTCTGATGGGTCTTGCTACCCAGGAAAACCAGTATTTAAGTGGTCGTGCTGTTTTAAACTGTGGCGAGGAGACTGCATCTGAGATCGACCAGGAAGTGATGAAGATCCTGAAGGAATCCTACGAGGAGGCAAAACGTCTTTTGAGTGAGAATCGTGAGATCATGGATAAGATCGCGGAATTCCTGATTGAGAAGGAGACCATTACTGGTAAAGAATTTATGAAGATTTTCCGGGAGTGCAAGGGCATTAAGGAAGATGGCAGTGAGAATCAGACTCCGGCGGAGAAGCTGGAAGCAGAAGTAACCGAGGAAGAAGCAGAACGGAAGGCAGAGGAAAGTGTATCGGTATCCAAGAGTGCGGAACCTGCAGCTGAGTCTGAAGTGGACATTGTGCCGGAAAATGAACAAGAATAATATGTTGTAAATGCAATGGAGCGTTTTTAAACAGAGATGTTTGGGAACGCTCCATTTAAAATTTGGGAGGATACATAGTATGAATACAGAACAGATCAAGAATGCAGTTGAGAAATATCATAATTATATAGTAGAAATGCGCCGGGAATTCCATCGTTATCCGGAGGTATCTGGAAAAGAACAGCATACCAGAGAAATTCTAGTGCGGGAATTGGAAAAAATGGGAGTGCCATATCGTCTTTTACCTGGTACCGGTTTGATTGGAATCATGGAAGGGGGAAAACCAGGAAAACATCGTGTGGTGCGGGCAGATATGGATGCTCTTCCAATTACAGAGGCAAAGGAAAATCTGAAGCAGGAAAAAGTTTGCATTTCTGAGAAACCAGGGGTCTGCCATGCATGTGGACATGACGCTCATATGGCCATGCTTCTCGGAACCATGAAGGTTCTTGTGGAAATGAAGGAGGAACTGGAAGGAACCGTTTATTGCTGCTTTGAAGAAGCAGAAGAAGATATCACTGGTGTTGCAGCTATGATGGAGGCTTTACAAGACTATCCGATTGATGAATGTTTTGCCCTTCATGTATACAGTGGTCTGGAAGCAGGCAAGATCGACATTTCTGCAGGCCCAAGGATGGCTGGAACTGCAGGAATAGGTTTCTATCTGAATGGCAGATCAGGCCACAGTTCCAGACCCGACCAGGCTATCAACCCGATCATTCCGGCGGCTCACATTATAACTCAGTTAAATTCAGCGTTTATGAATCAGATTGATGCAGAAAAGACGGTTACCTTAAGCATCTGTATGATGAATGGAGGAACTGCGGATAATGTGATTCCGGAAAGAGTCTATGTAGGAGGAACCGCCCGCTTCTTTGACCGGGAAGAAGGAGAAAAGGCACAGCAGATCATCAATAAGATTACAGAAAATACTGCCGCCTGCCATAACTGCACCGTGGATTTCCAGCCAAGAAACCACATTATGGTATATCCGGTCATTAATGATGCAGCAGTGGCAGAGAGTGTGAGAAATGCCGTGAGTAAACTTTGCGGAGAACAGGTCATTGGCAGCTGTGATCACTGGTATGCATCAGAAAGCTACAGCCGGTATCTGGAACAGTATCCAGGAGCTTTGGGTTTCCTGGGAATCCGTAATGACGAGTACGGAAGTGGAGCAGCACATCATAATGAGAAGTTTGATGTGGATGAATCTGTCCTTCCATTAGGTGTATGTGCAGAGCTTGCTTTTTTGTTCCAATAAATGAGCAAATGAACAAGTGAAAAAAATTTGAAAAAAGTCGAAAAATGTTGTTGACATTTGGCCCGGTATTTGCTATTATAATACACGCCCCGTGAGAACGGGGCACGGACTTCTAAA